>Ga0181463_1000263_pt1 | contig 13795 bp, 8 predicted proteins | sample InSIn1gowninarea_FD_119071 | JGI IMG/M metagenome (GOLD analysis project Ga0181463, IMG submission 119071) | Clean room microbial communities from NASA Spacecraft Assembly Facility at Jet Propulsion Laboratory, Pasadena, California, USA -... ... | reverse complement strand
CTAACTTGACTTTCTGTTCTGATGCTTGTGTCTCCTTTTTTCAAACAACCAACTCTTTACACGTCAGTAGTATAACCAATCCAGAGTATCGGACGGTAATTGGTATGTATGCACACACATTGGGCATCGAGGTATAATACGCCTGTCATAAAGCGCCAGAAAAATGCACCTGTGCTATGCATGCACATAGATACTGCACAGCGCACTGTAACAGCATATTTTCATGCTTGAAAAAGCAGCAACTATAAAAAAGTGGTTAACCAACCAAACGAACGGCTCAAAACGAGAGAGAATATTTCCATTCAATGATGATGATGAACACACAGCCTAACAATAACATACACAAAAAAACTCCCACCACGTAACATAAAATATGGTCAGTCGAAGGAAAAACACCTAAGCACCTGGCTTTTGCTTGACTTGACTTCGTTTCTCTTGTTGCTGAATGCTCATTCGTTGCAAGTTAGACTAAAAAGTGGGCATAAAAAGAGCAGAGCAAAACAGTGAACAGAGTTGGTTGTTTGAAAAAAGGAGACACAAGCATCAGAACAGAAAGTCAAGTTAGTCAAAAAAATATATGTATGTTACACTTACACACAATCAGTGGGCAACCCCTTTCCTGTCTTATATATCATACATATATTTACATTCTTGTATAGCATTGTTCCCTCCGCCTTCTATTTCTCTTGTACATGAATATACAGTTAAAATATAATGGTTAGCTTTCGCATACTATTCCAAGGTAGCTTCATTTTCTTAACCAAAAGACATTATTTTTTCAAACTTTTCGTTCAACAGCAAAATATGAAAAGACGGAATGCAGGAAAATTCACCATGTACTAATATTTCTGTTCTCAAGATAAAACGGTTTTCTTTTCTGAGAAAAAAATTATTATTCCTGAGTGAAAAAATAAAAGTATGTGCAAAGGAAGTGTGTGGGGAGATGAATGTGCGAGTTAGCCAGACAGAGGAAGGTAGTATTCCCTGTAATAATAATAGAGAAAATACCAGATAAGACTTTGCTTCTCTGCTAAGATCCGATTTCCATATTTTTCATCATCATCTCATGATAATCATCACCTTTTTTCTTGCTTAGCTCTGCGCTCCTTCTGGCTTCTTGGCTGTATAGCCGTGTCTCATCATCACTATCACTATACTCCTACGTTTCTCTCTCGTCTCATCTGTAAAATAGAAAAGTGAGATAAAAACTCGTCTCTCTGCTCGCCTTGGATTTATGTGCCTATTCAAGCAATTCTAAACATTGAAGCTCTTTTTTGTTATTATTATTATCGTCATCATCTCCAGTCGTTTTTTCCGTCACCATTATTGTATTCAACTGTTAACTTACCCGTTAGTGCTTTTTGCAGCAGTACCCAAAAATGCATTATTTTGGTAGCAGAACACTGTGTGTTATGTGATTTTACATTGTTTTTAGGTTCACTAACCAAATTTGAGGTGAGACATTTGGCTTGCCACTCCACCACCATCGTCGCAATCATCATCGCCACCGTCATCATACTTATCATATTGCGCGCTTCGTACAAACTTGTAGTTATTGTAGAAAATTCACAATGATGTGCCATGTACCCTTCCCCTTTTCCCTCTATTCCACCACCGTATTTTGTTGGTCTTCTTTCATAATAACGTTTTCTATGTCGTTTTCCTTTCCCATTATTACTATTATTATCGTGGACATTTACGACAGGGAATTTTATGAGTCTCATTATGCAGCCACACAAATTGCTATGTATGAACACACAATGCCACACGCACCTTTCTACATGTTCACCTTACCTTACAGCAACATGGAATCAGGTCGTCATACAAAAAAAAAAATAGTTTGGTGTACTCTACATCTCACAATTTTGCAGTTTTACATTTTCATCCTACATCATTTGCCAGACTTTATATAAACTTATAACATCGCTGCCAAAAATGCTGGTGCTAGATTTTCCACGAGTAATGATTTTACAAATGAGAAAGTAAGCAAGTCTTCTCGTGTAATCCATCGGGCTCCCATTTTCTCTATAATTCAACATTCAACCTCTTTCACTTCGCTTATTACTCGTAGTGGCGATATGTGAGGCAGTATATTACCCAAAAGATGATATCACGGCAACAAAAAGAAAGAAAGAAAATGAATAAAAGAAGCTGTTTCTGCTTCGGTGGAAAATTAATATGTTCCTGATAGTGATGATGATGGTTTTCCACATTCGTTCGTCGTGTCACCAAAAAATGAACTAGGGGACTGAACATGCATGTACCTTCATATGCAGGTATGTATTAAGAACTCTACCTGTCGGTCGTTGCGTGTGTGTCGATGACTTTTCCAACTTTTTTACGTAAGATTATTATTTCGAGATTTTGGGGAACGTGCTTTCGGTTCTGTGATTCACATATCATCGCTCTCTTTTGTAGTTTGTTGAGTTAATTTAGAACATTTTGAAATAAGTAAATACGCAACTATTAAATGAGCAAAGTTTTTATAATGGCATTGCTCAGCTCTTTTCTGTACTTTTTGTTATTACTATTATTTTTCTTCCCTACTGTTTCCCATCATGTTATCTTGATTTGATCTCACCTTCAGGCGTCGGCTTATTTTTTTACATAAGAAAACACTTCATCTTATTTCTGAACGTAGTAAAGGTGTGACATTTGTTTCGTGTTGCTTTACTTTAATCTCATGCTTTTCTTCGAATGTCTTATAAAATTGACATTTTTTGTATTATTTTTTTTTAAAACAACACAACCCCCAAAGATTATTTTACTCGCAAATGAATATTATAGTTTCTAGAGTTTTGTCACAGCTAAAAAAACTGACAAAAAGAATATTTTGTACAATTTATTTATTGTTTTATACATAAATTTTAACCATTGTGCTCATATGCCTATTTCTAGAACGCCTCTTAAGAAAGTGCCGGTTGGTTTTGAAAGCTTCAACTTTTAATGCAGACAGTAGAAAAAAAGAGAGGAAAATCTAACGAACGTCTTTTTTCCTGGAATAAGCTTACTGTCAAAGATACTAGTTGGAACTTTCACTGCTGCAGCTGATTCCGTTCTTGCCTCTAACCATTTTTGCTTACTCTTATTGTGAGTGACACTAAGTCTTTGAAAATCAAAAAAATTGGCGTTCTTCCATTAGCATACCTTAAAATCATCATATTCATCACACATGAGTAGGAAATATGCATATGAAATGAAGCAATCGTAATTTTTTCTTTACATTCTTATATATGAGTACACATTATGCTTTCATGTAATATGCGCAGTAACTTTGTATCATGGGATGACTGGTTTATATAATGATAACAATAAGGAACTTTGAACCAAGTGAGTTTCTTCCTTTCTTTTAGTTAAATTGACTTTTCTATTCTTCTGTTTTACTTTTTATTTCCCAAAGAGAAATACGGAGAAAAACGGCAGAAGCGTGCATGCGTATTATGAGTTGAGTGAACTACATAAAAATGATGAGACCAGTCAGTCAGTCACTAACGTAAAGTGAAGCCTTTTGACTTTACTTTTCCATGAGAAATAAAAAAGAACGACATAAGCCAGTCGGGTTGAAAATCGTATATAATATCTATATATCGGGCTAAAAAAAACTGTATTCAACACCAGACACGCTTATACAACGAAGATTTCTTGTGCGTTATTATTATTGTATGCATCACCATCGTCTTCATGATCATCATTTTAGTGGCGGCATCGGCATGGCTATATGGTGGTTGTGTTTATATGTATATATGTTTAGAAGGTAAAAATGAAATAAAGAAAAGAAAACTGTGGGGGAAGAAAAGTTGATAAAAAGGAGACGTTGAAAAATTGGATGACTTTGGCCGTTTCCTTTAGATTTTTTGCTTCACTTTCACCCACCATACCGCTACCAATGAAGATGATTCTGTGTTAGGTTATTTTTTGGGGATTTTTACATGCCTATTATTATTATACCCCTATCGTGCAGAATTGTTCAAGTCTCTTTCCTATATTTCCTTAGCGGTATAGGTTTTTTTGTTGATATTCTCTGTAACATAACATATCCATACGTATTTGTTGTTCACTGCGCGCCTACTTTACTCGCTGGCGTGTGTTATGTATGACTGCTTGTTTGACTTTGACTTGCTGTCATGTTTGTGTGTGTCGAAGAGCCACAAAAAAGAAAGGTCTTGCAATATATTGTTTTGTGATAGTCTTTAGAATACACAAAGCAAAAGCTCTTACAACATAGAGTACAGAAAACATGTACATTTTCTTCCTTTTCACTTTGTATATCTGACTGACAATAATAATACACCACTCTCTCAAAGAAATCGACAACGGTGACATTGTAGATACTTTTTATGTGAAAGAAAAAAAGGAAAGTGTGTTGATGTGCGGTCGTGTGCTTCTAGCTGACTAGAAACTGGGGTCGAATCGAATGAAAAGAAAGGAAAAAAAATAGTTGAGTTGATACTCCTGAGTACAAAAACCAGCAGCAACTCAGCTTGGTTATTGGTGTTGGTTGGATGATGGAAATAATGTGATTGAACTTTCTTATAGAGAATGGAAGACAAGTAGGAGTTGTGAGAGGCAGGCATAGAATACTGAACAGAAGTGAAATGACACACTGAGGAACTCATTAAAGAAAGGGATTAAAGTTCACTCTTTTCCAACCGTGTAATGCAAGAAGAACTCCCACGTTTTTTTTTGTATTTCTACGTTCTGTACTATCCCCACACTTCGTTTTCCGCTACTTTGAATTGGTGTACCTTATACTAAGTGTATGTACACACCACATCGTCATTATAATGATGCCGATCAGCCTGAAAAAGTGTTGTATTTTCATAATACCCCTCTTCACCTCTACTACCTATGCTCGTATTTGTGTCTTTGTCGTACTTACTAAAGTAATAATGGAAAGGGTTATTGGAAACTGAGGAAGCATTTAGTTTGGGGATTACTACTAGAGAAAATCATTATATTATGTCATTATATACTTTTTGGTTGAGTTGGCTTACCAAGTGAAAAAGGTATGCACTATGGACTACCACAACGCAAAACTTGGTGTAAGATTTGGAAGCATAAAGCTCCTCTTCTATGGAGCTGGGGCTGGTTTACCAATTAAATAGTTTTCTCGGGTCAACATCATTCCATAATATCACTGATGTGGTGCTTGTTGGTGTGCAAGCCGTAACTAGTAAAGAACTCGTCAGTGTTTTATATGTATGTATAGTGATATAGTAGGTGATGTGATGGAGCGTGCTCTCAATACAGTTAAGTGCATGAATGAGATTTCATTTTTCATACCAACCAGAGCAGCAAGCTTATGAAATGATCATGATGCTCTTGTACACATGTAGCAAGCATTAAACATGCCACACTAAAAGAAAGGCACACACTACAAGCAAGAAAGAAAAGCAAAGATTTACTTATCATTAAAAAATAAAATGTTTGTATTCGTGTGGAAAAGTGTTTTCTTTAGGATTACGATAAGAATCTCCAGCGGATTTTCTGTGCAAAATGGGATGATGACTATGATGATGGTGATGACGATAACGGGAGTCTGTGGTTAAATAGCAGTATAGCAAAGCAAATGCCTATGTCCAAGAAAACATCCATAAATGATGGAGCAGATCATGATTATCATCATCATTTTTTGTCAAATGAGTAGTTACTGTATTCATTTCTTTACTTATTTATCGTCTTCAATTTTATTTTGCTATTTGTCATGTTTCAGAAAATGGAATAAGGTTGTATATTTTCGTTAGCAATAATAACAGTGACAAGTTTTGTCAGCTCATTATTTTTTCCCTAGCTTGCATGTGCCATAGTTTTAGTTTGGCTTGTATATTTAACCTACGGCAAAACAAATATAAATGTTTGTTGTAATATGTAAGTACAACATTCACCGGATGAGGAAGTGAAGTAGAGAAATGAAGAAGTGAGTGGAATTTCTTCCGAAATGTGTTTTAAAAACGACCTTGTTTTTTTGTGTAGCGTAAGAAATGTGGCCAAGTTGATGTCGCGGTAGGGTGGAGGAGACTATGTAAGCTCTAGCTCTGGCAGCCGAAGTAAACTGTTACTGTTTTTGTCTCCTGCTGCTACTGAAATGAAATGGAATACATATTTCTAGGTCGTTTCCCGAGTTCTTCTATAAAATGTCCCATATAAAATGCATCTTGCTACTCCCTCGCTCAAACTGAGTTAAACGCGAAACATTTTATTCGTTGCATGCACCAAAAGTATCCATCTCCTTCTTTATACTTTAATATTATGGAAAAGTGATGTCCATGAATAAAAGAAATAAGGATAAAGTTGAACAAGTTGAGTTATAGTTTTTACTGCTGCTGTTGCACGGAGCATGATATAATAATGTGTATTTGAATCATACTGGTGCATGCCACGACCACTACTACCACCAGCATCTCTGGTAGTATGATGGCATGTCTGAGTGTTGTAAAGTATGCTTGCATGATGAGAGCTAAACATTGTTTGTATCATATATTATATAAGAATTGTGTATATATGTATATATACCTTCATACATTTTGAAAGTACTTAGGAACTGGAAACGTGCAGGACGAGATCATTTTTGGCACTGGCGGTGACTATTTCTTTCTACTTCAACACAGCAACATTGAGTAAAAATGATGATGAAGAAGATTGTATGTGTACAAGTAGAAAAGAATATTTTTGGCGTGAAAAAACGATATTTTGGATGCATGATTCTAAGCAATGCAAGTATACAGGGGAGCAAGTAAAGGGGGAAAACGAGAGGGAAAATAGAAAGTACATAGGCACGTATACAATGAATCAGATATATGCATTCATATTATTTTGTATAAAAAAAATATATTACGCGTTTGTGTATGCAAAGCGAGAAGGAAGTAAGAAACATTCTATGTGGACACTCTACGAAGGAAGAAGCAGCGATTGAGTTGATATTACGAGAAGAAAAGAGGAAGGGGCGGGTGACTGGAATTAGGGGCTCGGGTACGTACGTGAAAATGATGAGGAAGAGAAGAGAGAAAACTCTAAAACTCTTGTTGTGCAATAGATATACTTAATATCATTGAACTCATATTATCGTGTGAATGCACAACAATGCATGTATAACATGTGAGCACTCACTTGGTCTGTTCTGTGATATCACTTCAAAACCTCTATGTATGTCATAGCTTTCAAGGAAAATTCGTGTAGAGTAGTGTGCCGGAGAGAAAATTCACATTCATCTGTGAGTCTGTGAGGAAGTTTGTGTATAAGTACCAAGAACAGTGTGCTTACTAACGAAATATTTTGTTCTCTCCCTCATTCTCCCTTCTTGTCAAAGTTTCATGAAGGGATGATGATGATATTATATGATGGTGGTTGTTGTGAGATGGTATGGGTGTTAGACAATGCGAGTTCAAATATTATGCAACTTTCTTATTTTCAAAGTACCTTTGTACACTGTAGAATATTATCAACATCAAGCACACAGACAAGGATGCACAAAGTGGAAGGAAGTAGAAAGTGAAATAGAAAAGGAGGGTGGCAAGTGTAAATATACATACCTCGGTCTAGTTTGTTTGGGATGATGTTAATATGAGCGTGTTGGTATCATCCATGCCTGGCTAGATTCGTTGCCTTGCTGGCTGCTGGAATGAAAACGTTGCTTTGCTGGCTTTGCCTTTGGTTACCGTAACCAGAGAGGTTTTAGATCGATATTGGCATGACAAAGTACTCACTACTTGTTAGATGGGGTTCCCCTTGTTTCATAAAAGTGCACTTGAAAAACATTAGTTCAAGCAAACGCCAAGGCTTTTTAACATTCAGGTTATAAAATAAATAGATCTGAGTGGTTAGGCAAATCATGAATAGTTAACGGAGCAGTTAAATAAATCACGCAGTGTCAGTAAGCCAACAATAAATATAGATAAAGCAGTCAATATACATTCGAGTGTCTTCCATCCTAAAGTATACGTTCATCAGATACATAAATACATTATTCTAAACTTGAGAATGTTATAGAAAACTTTCAAGTTTTAGCCTTATTTGTTGTTGACCGACAGTGACAGTCAGTGTGTGAAATATTAGCATTTTTACTAACAACTTCATCATTTCACTTATTTTTTTAATGGAATCGTAATGTCATCCAAGTCTAGTTATTCAGATTGCTAACTCTGTATGTATCTTGTCCGTGAGTCCACAAATTGGTGCAGTTGTTCCAAAAATTTAAAGAAAAGGTTCAAATAATAAATAACTTCAATCTCAACAGGAATTTTCATGAAATTCGAGATATTTTAAATTAAAATTTTCTTTTGTGTCAACGCTACTTACGCAAATCAGATTTATACAGCACTGTTTCTCGTATTTTGTGAACATCTGTAATAACACGTTTAAACATGTTTATATAATCTCAATTCGGGTACTACTTTTAGTTTTTATCTATTTTGCTTCGTTGACAGAAAGAAACCTTGTGAATATCATTATTATAAGGAACATATACATATATGTATATTTCGGTTGAATTATCCGTCTTTTGGATTCCCGCTAGCTTCTGAATCACTAAAGCATACACACATCTTTTTACACCAAAGGCGAAATTTTATACTTTTTCATATTCCATATATTTTAAAACTTGTTAAAACTTTGCACATTCGTTTTCTCAAAATTTCTATTGAAAAAGTTAGGACATGTGTAGGCAGGTATACGACTGACTATTATGAAGATGAGTTATAATATATTTTTTTCTCTCTTTTGTTTGAATTCACTAGCTCATTCGTATATCCGGTTACTTTCTCGGAAAACCGCTAATAACAATAATAATATTCAGTGTTTTATGTGTGACGGCTACAGAGCCAGAGGTGTACAATTTATGATATACTAACAAGTTAACTAACAACTTACCCAACTTTGGCTTCGGCATTATTATCAGGGACAGGCAAAAAAAACATAGTGAAACGTCATCGAAAATGTAACAAATATACCAACAGCTCAAAACAGCTTCAAATATCAGGCTCCACGTACTTTTCAAGCATTCTAAATGTTCTCATATTTCTCAAGCATTTCCTGTATTTTTCCTGATTGTCAGTACTTTTACACTACATATCAGCGAAACTCGTTGTTCGCTAAAATAAAACAACTTCAGGTGAATATCTACGAACAACTCCTTTCAACTCGCTTTCTTTGGTTAGTCAACTCATTTTACTTTTACTGTTGAAAACTTGATCATTGTGATCTTATGTTACATCTGTCTATATGCTGTCGTTCTTTCCTCCACAACGGAGAAACTCAAGTTCCACTTGTATTTTACCGTCCCCTTGTGAATGAAGCAGGGGAAAGTAAGTAAGAAAAGTTGGTTATAAAATGAAAGAAATGGCTCATAAAAGCTAAACTAAGCTAAAACAGTTGTGTAGCTTCCCTGGATGAAAAGAGAGTATTGACTGCTAAAGCCCTACCTTGAGCAAAATTATACGATCTTCATCATTGTCTGCTTAGAAATTTGAACCAGCGACTGATTAAATTTTACAGGTATCTACATTCATATGTGTATGTATAGATGATCAAACAAACAGACTTTTGTACAAGCATTACTATTACGTACTACGTTGTGAAAGATAAGGCGCAGGGCATAGAGTTCACACGTGGGTCTAGTATATAATGACTTCTTTCTCTTAAGCATCTGTACACTAATGTTTTTATGTTTGAATGCACACCTAAAAAGTCATTTTCTTAAAAGAATATTATTATAATGAGCTTCCCATGATTAATTTGTTTTCATACTGGTACATGTGATACTTCCATGAAAAATATGTAATTTACAAACTGGGACAAAACCAAGCGTTTACTACCTTTCATCATCAAAGATGAAAAGAAAGAATCGATTTTATTTTTATTAATATTCTTATATAGATACATATGTACAAAATATAAATGTTTTCTGCTTACAACCACCGATAGCCTCATCTTATCAATGTATGCTTCTCATCTTCACATGATATGTTTCAAAAGTGAAGTTGTGGCAAACCTAACTACATGTACAATGCAACTATGTATGTATGTGTAGTCATATAAAATTGTGTGCTAAGCTTTTATAGATTTATATTCTGGAAATCCTATTCTTTTGAAGGAAAAAAATCTCCTACGGTTTCTCAATCCCCTTTGCATTATATTATTGTATTGGGCAAAAAGTTTGATCCGTCTTTTCTTTTCGCTTTACTTACTCAACGTCTCCATGCTTATTTCATCGATGTTGTTGTGTTGTTCTGAGTACGATCATCGTCTCTCTTTTTCTGAGAATCTAACATCTATTTCGTCCATCCATTCAGTACTACCACCACCACCACCAACAAAATAAAAACCTTTCTATTTCCAACTTCGAATAGATTTTATTCCATTCTTGTCATTGTTGTTGTTGGCAGTACAGAATGTGCCATACGATGATTTTGGAGATGATCAAGCAAGGAAACCACTTTTTCCCCTCCAGTCTAGTCACACTGCTGATCTGGTCGATGGCTCTTTTTACTTGCCATGCTGAAATGTACACACATTCAATACTCATGTAACTTCGCTTTATATTTATGCGTCTTATGAAATAATTATATATATTATACACATATACAAATCCATATGTATGTACTTTTCTTTGTCGTTTATTGGCGTTTCCTCCTCATTCCCTTTCAGGCTCTTTTTGTGGTTTTCTATCTTCACTAACTCGCTCTCTTATCGTTCTTGTCTAACAAGCAGTATTCACTCAGAGTCGACCGAAATCCAACTTTCTGCGTTGGACACAACAAAATCAAACATATAATAGGAAAGTAGTACAAAAACATGTACTGCTGCTGTCATGTCGTATATATGCATGTACCCAAGTACAACACACATCACATAAATACTTAAAATAGTACATGCCTCACCCCAGGGCATCGGCAAATTGGACTTGGACTATGAATTTGCAGGCAGGGATCCTATAATGCTGCTGGACCTAAATTTTCTGGTTGGTAACGCATCGCATCATAATGTGCATGTCGTATTTTCTGTTCTGTTGTTGTTCTTTGGAACGAAGAAGCTTAGCGACATAAAGAGTCCAGAACTTGTGTATTTATTCATGTAAGTACCTAAATACTCACTTAGATGGTAGAAACGAGAGACACACACGCACCCATCAGATCATCATATAACGTTCATGTACAAAGTAGTGTTCAATAATAATAATATCCTACATCTCATTTTAAGCCTGTTCTCTTTATTCTTTTCAACTGAATTGTACTCTTGTTGCGATACGGAAGTATGAAATTACATGCAAAAACCAACTTACAAAACACCCATACTAGAAAAATAAGGTTTTAGGTTTTTTCGTCAAGTGCTTTTCATCGGGTTATTTTGTTGCGAAGTATTTTTCTACAAACCCAGTTAGTTGATTTCTTCGAATACTTGTTGTGAATGATACATTATTGATATATTCTCTTTTGCGATCTAAAACTTTTCTTGGATCTTTCTCCCAGCAGCAGTTGCAGCTAACATGTAATCCTCTACAGACGGGTTGATAAATAATTATTTGCAAAAGAATAAAAATATTGATTTTGGATTTGGTTTGTTGATTGTTCTATCAATGTTGGAACGCTGGAACGTTGAATCAAACTAATTTGATTTTTTGTGTTACAAGGTAGAATATCAGGAGATTTTACGAGTTTCACTTTAGTGGGTTTATATATTTCGGGTATGAACATGTGTTTTCGACAAAAGATGAGAATGAATGAGATACGAAGATAGATTTATGAATTTACTGAGTTATTTTGATAAAATTGATTTTTTTTTTGTAAATTGGACGGATAAATACTTTGGTAACATCTGATGGTCTACTCTGATTAGGTTGACTTTGTTAAATTTACACTTTGACGAGAAAAATTGGACAAAAAACCGAACACTTGTCAATGAAAATATACACCAACTTGATGGCTATGGTTTTATACGCTTTCACTTATAAAATCTTCGTCAGAAGAGTAATAACGCTATAACGTTTCTGAGTTGCATGAACATATACTGCGCAGATATTAAAATGCACATCATGGGAAGGTATATGATGAGTGAAATCCTTGAAATATAGCCATAGAAGGAATTTTTCGCATCGTGTTCAGCAGTTTTGTGTGATCACTCGCTTGCATAATCCTTTGAAGTATTTTTCTTCACTTGGTTCGTTTTGGGAACGTACTAATTGTGTGAGAGAGCGAGGATGAGAGATGACTTGCATTTTACCATTTACGTAGTTTAAGCGCAATAGTGTGTTTTCACCAGACTAATACCAGAATCTAAAGGGCTCTCTGATCTAACTGCAATGCTGTAAATGTTAAAGTTGCACTTGATAACATGTCCTTTAGTTAAAAAGGGCACTTCTTGTTTTTTTTTCGGTTTAAATAAAAATTCAGCTCCTTACAACGCAGTATACGGTATCATTGAACACATTTTATTCTCATTGAGGTACTTGTAAAACTACTCACCTACCAGCATCCTGAAAAAGTTGTTGAAATGTTGGAAACGTCGGAAAGCTATTAGACAGTCATATTGGGATCGCTTTAAAGGGATAAAACAAATTGAGTTTAAAGTGTTTCGGCAAATGGGCTTGTAATTCCTTAAGAAATGGTCGATTAAATACACGAAAATATAACTTTTTTTGTACAGGCGACGATTTATTAACATGGCTTATGATACTGGCAAAAGAAATAATGTTCAAACATTTATATAGGTATGGGCACATTTTAAAAGTAAACTAATCAAGGAAAGGTTAAATTTTCTTGATTTCTCGGGTAATCTTGAAAGATCTTTCTTTACTCTCCTTCCCTCTAATATTATTTCTTTAGAATACCTTTTAATTTAGTTCATCTCCTTCTATACACACAAGACCTTATATATTTCCAATTTCTTTGAAGTTTAGAAAGTTAAAAGGAATGTGAAGTGCCTTGATATTTTTTAAATTGGCTTACCTTTGCAAATAAAAAGATAAAAAAGGAAGAGAGTCACCGACGATTTATACTTATTTTAACTAGCAAAAGTGGTATACATTATGGTGGGATGTATATAACCTTCTTCTGACTAGACTCTCGTTTTCCATCATATTTTTCTTTTATTTTCTCTCTCTTCTCTTATATTTCACAATTTTCCTTCATTGCCTTAACAAAATAACTTGGAAGTAAATTGAAGTAACATTTGAGGAATAAAGTATGTAGTAACAGCTTGGCAGAGTGTGTCTGTGAGGCAATGTTTATACGTTCACAAGAAGACGAGTGGAAAAGGAAGTAGAGCGTGTATTTGTATAGCCCTGCGATATATTTAATATAAATTGTGTTTACTTTTTCTACTTTTCACTCATGTCAGTACAATCCATACATAAGATGTTTCGCCTCTTCTCTATTCTGTTTACTTTTTTACGAACAATTCTTACCAATTTCCGCTTTAACTCCATCTCATCTGATGACTCCAAGACTTACAATGAAGAGAACACACACATACACCTTCAACCATCATGCCAGTTGTTGTGTGAGATGTGGTGGTAGCTGTGAGGCTCAACTTGACTAGCTCCAAGCAGTCTGGAGGAATGATCTGATGATGGTCTGTTTAGCTTGGTATGTATTATGGTTCTTCTGGCTACACACACACTTGAATGCGCTTTATACCAGTTTGCAACATAACAACTAACAACACACATGGTCCACAAAAATGACTTACCTCACCACCACTTTCAAGGAAACGGGATGATGGTGGTGGATGGTGATGGTAACAACAAGCAAGCCACGTCGAGAGAAAGATGTCTTACGGTGAGTTGATTGCAAAAAACTAAAGA
>Ga0181463_1000152_pt2 | contig 13817 bp, 11 predicted proteins | sample InSIn1gowninarea_FD_119071 | JGI IMG/M metagenome (GOLD analysis project Ga0181463, IMG submission 119071) | Clean room microbial communities from NASA Spacecraft Assembly Facility at Jet Propulsion Laboratory, Pasadena, California, USA -... ... | reverse complement strand
AGAAGATCTACAAGTGGGTATGTGTTCAACCTATTTGGAGATGCAGTCAGTTGGATGAGTAAGAAACAATCTGTAGTGGCACTATCAACTACAGAAGCATAATACATGGCAGCCACTCATGCAAGCAAGGAAGCAGTTTGGTTGCAGAGATTGTGTTCAAGTATGGGGTTAGTACAGGAAGCTATAAGGATATATGGTGACAACCAAAGTGCAATTTTCTTGGCAAAGAACCCTGCATATCATTCAAAGACAAAGCACATTGATGTTCAGTATCACTTTGTGAGGGATATGATAGAAGAAAAAAAGGTGTTGCTGGTAAAGGTGGACACTTTGAAGAATACTATAGATGCATTGAAAAAATATGTGAGCTCTGAGAAGTTCTCTTTGTGTAGAGAGACAATGGGTATTTCAGGGCTGGGAAAATGACTAAGCTCTCTTGTGGCCCCCTGTGGAAAGAAAACAACAAGTGGGAGAATGTTGGGTTGTGTTATATTCTTTCCACGTAGTTAACAAGGGATTTGAGGGGCACCCGTAACCCCACTTTATGCGGTCTGGGGTAGTGCCCCAGAAAATTTTGGTTTTGGACCCTATGTTAGGTTGGGTGGACCCACCTATGGTTTTGTGCATGATTTTTGCACATGTTTTTTAGACGCAATGGTTTTTTTGGTCCATGGTATTTTTTTTGGATGTGTTGGTTTTTTCGGTCCATGGTATTATACGCGATGTTTTTCGGTCCATGGTATTGGATTCTTAGGCATGTATAAATACGTATTATAACCTTGAAAGGACAATAATGAAAAATCAAGATGGTAGTCCCGGTTTTGGGATCCAGGGGAAAATCTCTGTGTATATGTGTTTTATGTGTTTTGCTCTCACATTATTTATTTTATGTGTTTTAGAATTCATATGTAGGTAATTTCTGTATGGGGTTAAAACCTACATGTCCATCGAAGTAGACAAAGGTGAATGGTGTGGGTCAGCACTTCCAATCACATAACCTTCGAGGAGATCCTATTTTGGACTGATCCCATATCCTACATGGAAATGCTATTTCAGTCCAATCATATAACCTACGACGAGGAGATCCTGCTCCAGAATGATCCCATATCCTACACAGAAATGGAATTTCCAACTGGTCATATAACCTACGAGGAAATCTATCTTTTAATCTGGGTTCGCCTGCCGAGGCAGGCCAGGGTGCATGTCCCCTGGGTTTCGTTACATTCACCGAATCACCCGCGGTAATTAGGTGGATGGACTGGAGATTGAAGAGACATTCCTTGTGCAAAGAGACCATTTAGGGATGGCATTTGACTCGTAGCCATGTTTGAACCGGGAAATGAAAGCTGGTCAACAAGTTGCACCAGTTTGCCTTCATACGGGAAACACATCACTCGAAAGAGTGAGGAAACAATAGCTCCGATGCTATAAATGTAGTCATGCCCAAGGAGTATATTGTAATCTAGTGGCCCTTGGACTACCATCATGTTCAAATGAATGGTTTTCCTTCTCAAAGTTATAGGTAAATTTAGAAGGATCCCTAACGATCGACTGGTTCTATTGAAGCCTGACAAATTTCGATTCTCAGGTAGAAGTGACGGTGAACCAAGAGCTTTCATAGCAGTTGAGGAAAGGATACTCATGGAAGCCCCTTCATCTATGATAGTGCCAGACATGATCATTCTGTAAACCTATACTATGATTTGGAATGGTACATTAGATGGTAGGCGAGGTCCTGCTAGTAGATTCCAATTAAAGGAAACGACTAGATTGTTTGGATGAGGGACCGAATAAATGGCTGGATGAATCTCTTGAAATGGGGAACTCCCTTCCTGTGGTAAAGGAATGTGTAGATTTCCCCCATGTTCATCAGACTCTGTGTTAACAAAAAGAATTTGGGCGGTGTTGTTATCATTCTCTTTGGAGACTATATCATTTGAAGGTGGACCTTCTGAAGGCAAGACTGGGTCAACTACTGTCTCGACTTGTTGACTTTGGTCCGGTGTGGACTCAGAAGGTTTATCTTCAATGATAGGTGTTTCGACTGACAACAGAGGTATGTCAATTGGATTTTCAACTGGCGATGGACTTGGTAAGAGTTTCTTGTATCCAAGTGGAAGTCGCTGTGGTGAAGTAGGATGATTATCCAAGACGCTTTTAGCTTCGTCCAGAAAAGGACAACGGTGGAGGGCATGATTTCCTTCACATAACCTACAAGGAAATCTAGATCTTCCTTTTTGTCCAAAGAATTCATTTTCACTAGTCAATGGTGTACTCTCAACATGATCGACAGAGGTTGATGACACCGGATGGTGCAAGCAGGGAGACCAGTCTCTCAAGATCCGCAGGATGCAAGGAAAATCTTGATGATAGTGGTTTCCTTTGAAAATTACACATGGAGATTTTGGTTTGGAAGGTGTAGTATGTAGATTTTCACCAGACAATGCATGGTTTCCCCCTTGCACGACCGGCTTTTTCTTCTTCTTCTCCTTCCCTTTCTTCTTCTTCTCAATTACTTGGTTTTTAGTATCACTAGTTTCACCAAGCGAAGAGAAAGAAGGAGAGGGAGAAAAAAACGAAGAAGAAGGTGAGGGTGAAACTCTAGTATCATCTGGTTGCTGATTCGATTGCTGAGGACTTACAGTGTTTTGAACGATAAAAGTTGAGAAAAGCCATACCGGCAAGCCAATTATGATTCCTGAAAGGGCCAAAGTAGCCATGTATGGAGCACCAATATCTCCCCAAGAAGAGAAAGGACTGGGATTTCCCCCAAGGGAAAATCCTTGATTGGTGGACTCCATAACTTCAACCTAATATCAACGAAAGAATATGGATATTATTCCGTATTAAATAAATTTTATGATGCTTTGACATAACTTGCTTTTTCAATTTTTAAGAGTTGAGAAAAAGCTAAATGTGACTCTAGTCTCCTTTGATTTTTAATGACACTGAAGTGACAAGTGCTCAGATGGACCTTTTATTTTAAGGAGTTGAAAAGGAACGAAAGTGATTACTCTGGAAATCTAGATAGAGGGATTACCAAACCAATCACAAAACTAAAATATACACCTTGGTGGTAAATTAAAGAGAAATTACCAAGGACTTTACATACGGCAGTTAATCTTACCGAATGCTGTGTTTAGTGCATTTCGATCGATAGGGCGATAGACATGGCTTCCTAAGGATAAAGGATATTAGCCTATTGTGGTCTCCCAATATATACTCGACGGTACGGGGAGCACAACTTTGTATTAACACTTGTCATATCAAAGAGGAGGAATCACCAAACCTTTGATGAAAATGATAGTTACCAGGTTTTACAACGCTAGAACACGTCTCTACCCTAGACTTCTATATGTTGTGCATTAGGTTCCAGGCGTTTTTATGTTCATTGAGGTTTATTTTAGATTTGATATTTCTTAGAAGTTTGTATTTCAAGGTTCACCACGTGATGTAGATGTCAAATTCCTAAATATGCAATCTAAAATGATAAACAGTCGTTTGTTTTCTTTTAGCAATGAAAATCCTAGCTACTAAGGCAAAAAAAGTATGATTCTTTCAACAGAGAGTAGAGAGCACACACTAAATGCACTTTTCCTAAATCATTTTCCGTGTGCAGTCTAAATGCAAATGCACATGCATGTATTTGTTTTTCTGCTTCCTTAATGTGAGAATGCTAAAAAGGAAAACTAAGTACAGATCTGAACTCTTTTCTTCAAAGCAACACTTCAACACTTTCTTTTCAAAATGAAAGGAAGACTAAGGCGACACTTTCAATTTCGAATGGAAAACTGCTTTCGAAACTTCAAATATTGACAATTCAAATTAAATAAAATGACAAAAGTACAATCAACTATTTAGAAGAGGAATACTTTACGACACTCTTCTTCTTGACTCAAAATGACAGTTACGACACTTTTGAATTAAAAGACGACAGTTCGATTAAGCTACTTTTTGCAAAGGAGGACTGTAAATGAGTAAAAATACATAAAAAAAATTCGCAATTCCTGATCAATGGAGGATAAATAATGTGAAGGAAGGAGGCTTTAGCAATGATATGCTAATCATAAGTAGCAAAACTATTGAATAGAGTTGAAAACAAGGAGGAAAAAACCAAATTCTAGAGATAGAAATAGTATCATTCAATCATCGCACCTGTCCTTAAGGGAAATAGGGATGCATCTCACCTACAACACACAAGAGGTGCGATGCATCCAAGCTGCTAATGAGAGACAGTACGATGGACCAGGGAATGAAACTGACCTTGGATTTTTCTCAAAATTTGCAGCTAAGTTCAGTGATTTGGGCCGAGCTATGATGGACAGTAAACACAAAGTATAGGGGTATGATCTTATGAGGTTAATGAGCTACCACAAGGGAACTTAGGATGTTTGCAAGTCAGATGTTCAGTTCATAAACTAACCCGGAGATTAACTGAAGCATCGTTGATTTACTTTGCAGTTGCATAGAAAAAGCAGTTCGAAGGCTAGCGGTCTTAGCTTCAGGCTTCGTCTGTAGTTTATAAAGCAAACAACAGTAACAATCAAACACATTATTCGTTCCCCAGTGGAATCGCCATTTTTTTTTTGGGAAAACTAATGTCTATTTGATCTGCTATCCTAATAAGACGGGTAGCTATCTTAGAAAAAAACAATTCAAAGTAACTTTTGTTTTCCTTTACGTATGATAGATAAGAGAGAAGCAGAGAGCACAAACCTTAGTCTTTCGCTTGGCTCCTTTCTTGTTTCCTCTCTCCTTTGATAGAGCTTGCCACTCCTTTCTCACTTGTCCTGCTTCAAAGAAAACCTGTAGAGGTAAAGAAATAAAACACCATCAAAGCATAGATATCTATGATACCATAAACAATGAAGAATTAGAAGTACATTAACCATACAATTGCATTCACAACTAGCAAGATTCACAAATACACAAGTATATGGAGGAAAACTCAAATAACTTTATTGATAGTAGAAGTAGAAGAGAGGATTACAACCCAGCTGTTTGATCCAGCATGATCCTCCCAGCATGAAAGCCCTCTTCACCTCATGAAAAGCAAGATCACCCAACAATACAATGTCTCAAAGAGAAACCAACAACACTTCCTTACAAATTACAAAATTCCAGCCTTTGGATCTCTAGGATGAGGGATCCATTTATAGATATTTGTAGAGTGGTGAGTCAGCTTCTTGGTTTTTGATTAGTGTCATTTCACTGATAGTTCTTGGTTCCACTTGGAGATTTCATGATCTCTTACTTATCCTTGGGTGAATTCAGAGAGGTAAGTGTCACATGAGAAGTTTCTAGAAGATTCTCTGGGTTTCCACTTAGAAAATTGTCTCTGCCATTTGTCTACTCTCTCCGATCGCACCCTACAGAAGGCTCTTTTAGTACGCATCACACCTGGCCAGTGTAACAATAGTATGCATCACACCCTTAGCATTGAGCAGTCTGTATGGTCCAGTTTTGACCAGTTCTGAGTGGTTTTTTAAGGAGAACTTCTAGGAAATGATGTAATCAGTTGACCTTGATATTTTAGGGTGTGGAACAACACTTTTAGGGGTTTGAGAGCCCTTGGTTTATCAACATATGTGATTGGGGTTGTAGTGCCCAAGTATGTCTATAACACCATCGTACATGCAAATTGTAGGGTATTTTCTGATGCATAATTCATTCACTATATGTTCAAAGGGGGCTTCGATACCAAAGAAGTTAACAAGAAAAAGTATTCACTTACCCTCATGTACCAAATGTGCAAAAAAGTAGAGGTTGGGCCCATGTGCATGATAAAAAACATAATCTCCCTTTAATCCTCATTACATAGGGAATGAAGGGCTTTGTTATCACATCAAGTCCTGTATGCGTAGCAATTTGCAAGTAAGAAATTAGAAGCATCACCAAACAAAAAGTCACCGAAAACCCAAACCCTAGTGTGACACAATACCTCCATCGTTCCCTAATTCCAAATGTTAACTCCATGTTAAATCCTAATGAAATTCAAATTTCCTTGATATATTATATATTTTGAAGAAATATTAAATTATATTTTATATATATTAAATTAAACTATAAATATAATATAATTGTGTAATTAATATTTAATAAATTAAATTAAATTATAATAAATATTAGTAACCATCATTAACTTTATTATCAGAGATACCTTTAAAGTCTATTTAAATCAAGCCTAAATAGACATAGTAATAACGACTCATCCAAAAATAAATAAATAAAAAAACCATCAAATAAAAGTACTCTTCGATGAACCTATTGACTAGACGGAAAAAAGTGATAACTTATTAGTCCCTGCCATCTGGAAATGGCCAGGGACTATAGTAATCGGTTATGCCGATCTTAACATTAGTTCAACTGTTTATTGATTTGCCTAATCACGCTATAACCAAAGTTTTCCGACGAATACCGATTCGCTCTCCAAAGTTTTTCAATATGGATTTATTTTTCTTCTTATTTGGCCTCTTCCCGAGGTGGAAGAGGCTAGACTATATGTTAATTTGGTTTTAGCCTATTCATTTTTTTAAAATGTTTTAACCTACATAACTAATGTTAACATTAGTTTTAGACATCAAAAGTTTGAGATATCATTAGTATCGTTAGTTTGCGCATTTGTTGGCAGGTAGTTACAAGTAACATTAGTTTGGTAGGTAGTTACAAGTAACATTAGTTTGAGACATCAAAAGTTTCAGACATCATTAGTATCATTAGTTTGCGCATTTGCTCGGAGGTAGTTACAAGTGTGTACAAAGATTAGTTACAGGTGTGTATGCATGTGTAGGTGTGTATGCATGTGTTACAGGTGGATGATGTAGAACTAACAAAGGCTTCAGTATAAGCGACAAAGAAATAAGCAATGGAGTCAGTATCTCCACCACCTAGATTGATATCCTCTCCTCCAGGTTCAGATCCAGATCGAGAGTTGTTCCCAGTGTTTCAACATCTGCCTTCAATTATGGATTTATCAGGTTATCAGGTTGACATGGTGGCCATTTTTGCAGGTCCAGAGCTTTTTGACGACTCACGATTACTCAGATGAAGTCGATACACTATATTGGAGCCACCATGAGCTTCTAGAAGGATTTCATCTCCCAAAAGGTTTGGTTGTTGACCTTATTTTGAATCTCTGCGATGCAACCTGCATCGTCAATATAGATAGTCGTTCCTGTTTTGGGACTCATTTATCGTGACTCACAGAAGATCGTTTTAGCTTTTGCTTTCCACTATCTGCAACATTAGGCTTGTTCGAGGATTTTTCCTGAAAGCATCACCATAGTTTTTTTTTCAAGATTAACACATAAACAATAGACTGGATTTTTTTTTCAACATTAACACATAAACAATAGACTGAAAAATTAAGTACTCCTAGCATGATACTTTTCAAGGCTTGGTAGTAGTTTAATGCAGGAAAGATTTGAAACTTTGAATTCATATTAGAACTTGATACGATTAGTAATTCATTGGTAGCAAACCATAGAAGTTGTTATACAAACAATTAATATAACTACTAAAGATGTTACAGACAATCGATATAATTTACTCTACTAAATCGACATTATTTATTTATTTCTATCTCATCAGACGTTAACTATTTTAGAAAAAGACATAGACATACATTTCTATCTTATCCAACACTAATTATTTTAGAAAAAAGAAAAAAAAACTACATGGAGAAGAATTGAAATGAGCCTGATCTTTTTTTTCTTTATTCCGCCCATATTACTATCCACACCAATAATCACTACTTCTTGCCTGCCAAAATTAATTATCAAAAATCTATCTCATAATGGAAGAATCGCTAGCATGGTGTCATATCCAATTCATAATAAAGGAAGACAAGGCAAAAAAACAGATGTAGCAGATCCATGAGTGAAAAAGGAAAGTTATAAATATGATGGGCACTTTGAACCCTAATTACTTGCTTACTTCCAAAGCTCAAGTAGATGCCTAATCCATGCATTCTGCAGGGGGATTTGAGCAGGTTCTAACTCTAACGAGATACATCTCATATCAAATCAAATTTGATATGAAACCTTATTGCGTAATTATAGCTTTTGTGATATGTATTTTTTTGTCTAAGGAGGAGGGAAAATGTGAAGGTTTTTACAAACACTGAATCATCCTAATCTAATCTACCAATTCTGGACTGATTATTCATCTATATCCTTGGGTGTATTTTCTGTCTGAGAAAGCCTACCCATTCATCAAGAAGAAATGACCGAGTTGGATTCTTCTCCTTTTCTTCTGCCATATTTTATACACCCAGGCACTGGTAACCATTCGTTCCCCATTGTTTGATACACCCAGGCACTGGTAACCATTCTTCTGCCATGTTTGATACAACGAGGCACTGGTAACCATTCGTCCGCCATGCTTGATACACCCAGGGACTGGTAATCATTCTGTTTGTTGATGCCAAAATTAATTAACATCAAAAATCCCTCTGATCAATGGAGGAATAACAAATATTGCATCAAATTCAGTGAAAAAGGGAAGAGAATGAAACAAATAGCATTCCGAGAATCGAACTCGGGACCTCTACTTTGTCTGTCTCGGTATGCAGTGAAGAGAAACTTTTACTGTTAGAGCTTTTAAAAATGAATAAAGACAATTTACCTCTGCAACCTCAAAGGGCATTCCGACTGCAAACAAAAAATGCAAAATATCCACAATATCATGTAGCAAGATCTGGACTAACCCAGATTGAAGCACATGAAAACAAATTAAGAAAATCTCAAGATCAATATAATATATCCCATGCAAATACTTGTGGCCACGACATTTAAATTTTGCAAGAAACAATTGGGCAGATACGGTGAATGTGAATGCAGACAAACATCTTGACAATTAACCAAAAATGGAGGCATAGATCCTTTATAAGGGCGGGACCATATATCTTCAGGCATACCGTATCTGATGAGTTCTTCATTTTAGAACTTATCAATGAGCATTACCTGTACTTGCATTACCTGGGCTTTACTTGATCTTTGCTCCATGGCACTGAAAGTTCTTCAGCTGATACCTGCGAGCAACCTGAACGTAGAGTTGTGGCCCTCAGCCTCCATATTCCATGATAATAACGTTGATTGAACTCTCTAACTGTATCTTTTTTTGTTCATCACGAATTTATTGCAGCGAATATCAAATAATCTACAAAAATAGAGTTGCATCTCCGCAAACAAAGGAGCACCAGAATAAGCTTTGCTCTCGCTCTCCTTAGAGCATAAGCAGATTGGGTTGTTTACAGTGAAGGCGATAATGACAATGCTTATAGATTGGGTTGCTTATAGCGAAGGCCATAATGACAATGGTTACAACGAAGGCGATAATGGCAATGCCACAAACAACTCGTTAGTCTTGCTGAAGCTGATACCTGGGCATAGTGATGACGGAGTTAAAGCGAATTTGACATGTTACATTAACCATGCATGCAGCCAATGATTTATTTGCATGGTGTTATGCTCTGGAAAAACATGCGGCCAATGAATTATGTGCACAGGTGTTATGCTCTGGAAGAACATGAAATCTTTGTGCTAGTATGTTGTAATTATTCTAAGATCTCACATTGAATGTCGGTTACCTTTTTTCTTTGACCTTCAAATCGATGAAAAGACTTATTTATGATTTCTTTGTGTAATTTAAATATACATGTACAACATAGCTATGGTTAATGGGCACGCTGCACCCAACAACATTTGTTCAGCAATTGGTTTGGGGTTTTATGTCGATCTGCAAAGATACCATTATATTTATATAAATTAAATGCTTCTAAGTGCTGAATTGTGGATAATTGAGCTATGCAAGAAAATTAAAAAAAGTCAAGTCGAAAGCAGCTTGGACGTTCATTTCAAAAAATAAATAAATAATTGTTTAAACAATTCAATTATGCATAAAACTACTACATTCTTGGTGCTTGCAAGCGCTCGCTAGAGCTGATCCATCAAAAGGCTTTGACTGGCCTGGTCACCAGGAACGCGCTATAAATGTTATAATGAAGGGAAGAGAGCAACTCAACTCTTGGAAACTATCTAATATTATGAATTATTACAGATTTGCAAGTACAACTAATTTAGAATTTCTTCACATACTTGAAGAAAGGGAAAAAAAGATTCACGAACCAAAACTCTATTGAGTACATTATTCTACAAATAATGCGTAGAACTGTAAACATTAAGTTTTATTTCAAATAACAGAAGTTTAAGTTAAGTCAATTAATTAAAAGAACCTCTCACATCCAATTAGATCGACAAACTACTTACAATATAAAAGTAAACTGTTTACAACAACTCCTAAACTATATAAAAACCAACTCTTCATATGGAGTGACAAACCCTACTTCACAATAACGCCATACTAATAACAGTCACAAACCATAGTTCAAAATAACCCCATACTAACCACAATCACACATCATAAACCTTGCTTCACAATAACCCCATACTAATAACAATCACACATCATATTATCTATGATCAAGGTTCACAAACCCTACTTCACAACAAACCTTGCTTCAGAATAACCCCATACTAATACCCATCACACATCATATTATCTGAGATCAAGGTTAATAATGTCAACTCTTCTCTCACTTGCTATAATGATTCTACATATATACTTTGTAAGGAAATTCCCCACCCCTGAGTATAAAAATAGATAGTTTAGGGATTTCTAAATGCAACGAGGCTGATGAGAAATTCTCGGTAGTTCGGCTTCGGGCACTTAGTGTTGAGTTCTTCGGCGGGTGGGCTAGCCCTACTCAACTTTATTTCATGACGGATGAGACGAGAATGAGATATCTTTATAGATTGAATCGAACTAAATAAACCTAAAGAATGGATTACATAAAGCATGTTGCTATTATTTTATTAAAACTAATTTATAACAATGTAAGAATTAAAAAAATAGAAAATAGAACGGTTTACATAAAGCGTGCTGTGTGGGTTTAATTCTAGTGCGAGTACGATACACTGAGAACATATACAAAAGACAGGTTATACTTCCGACTGCAACAGTTTGCCGACTCAATAATCAAAACGGAGACGGAAAAGTGGGCCGGCGTAGCCACGCAAGCCGATTTAAATTAAAGAATCTGCAATCGGCATAAGGGTTGCCCAAGCTGCTACTCATAATACACGAAACCTGCCGACTGTTCAAGATAATAATCAACCGCATTAACATCATCAAAATTGAGATCAATATATAGAAACAGAATCTATCTGTCTCTACACTTGGCTTTGCTTAATTATCCCGCGAATGGCGATGTGACAAGCGCTGCTTCTGGTGGCTCTAAACACTGCAACGATGCTTGCTTGCATGGAGGACCATGATTTGAAACATATCCTCTAAAGCATGACCTTTGAAAAGGCTTTCGACCAGTTACTTTAGCCCCATACCATCCAAGCTGGTCGTTCACTACCTTTGCGGATAGGAAGGGATACCTTGCGAGGTCCTAGCTTTGGATCTGTCTTATATGGCAGGGACTAGCTGCCTCGCAGCCCACCTTGTTTAAAGAAGGGGTCTTAAAGTATAACTTTTGCTGTAACTTTCTATTATATCGCAAAATATTTTTACCAATATAAAAGCGTTTAAAACAATTAGGATTTCAATTTCAAATTAATTAAATTTTGAGTCTATATATATTATAATAATTTTTATTATATTAATGGATGAAATTTTTAATATTAATTTATTTTACATCTTTAAATTAATGTTTATTTTTTCACATTTATCTAGTTTGATTATATAGTTATTGTGCATTTTGTTGATGGTCACTTTTGATTGACTTTACAGTCTGGTTTTTGCTCTCTATGTTGATCACCACACACCAAATTTTCCACAAGGCACTCATTAAGAAGGGTTTTGCCTTCATTGATTGCTTACGCATTCTTGGAACATATAAAATCACCACTAACAACTTGCACAACATCAATTTGACCTATCCTTAAGTTGTTATGGGAGAGCCTGTGTAGGAATCCAGTGACTACTATGGGAGAGCCTATGTAGGAATCTAGTGACTATTAGTTGTATTGCCAATATCGAACAAACCATGAATTAGCGGCTATGCTAGTCATATTGCTTTTGATTCAGTTAAATGCTAATCATATAACCTTTGATTGAGTTGATGCTACACAATTGTATCATCTTTTGTTCCTATACTTTATCCTATTTATTGTTTCTTATAATTAATAATGATTAAGTAAATTATTTTTTAATTGTAACATTTTAAATTTATATATAATAATATTACTTTTATAACTGATTATGTTTTAGTAACTAATTGTTATAGATTTATTGGTTAGTAATATATACACCAAGTCTTAGATATATTCAACAAAATTTGGTTTTTTAAATCAAAATTTGAGATTGATTTTCTAACTATACTAATATGTTGATTGAAATTGTGTAAATCCTAACATGTACCTCTTATAATAAGTAATATTTTAATTACATTAAACAAAATAAAAATTAGGAAATCTTTAGGTTGGTATTCGTGATGGTGTGATCGATATTGTCCACACCCACATCAAGAAGATGATGATGCAAAATTTCCCCCTCCTTACATGTAATTGTTGCAACACATAGATGAACCTAAGCTTTAGACATGTTCTAATCACTCAAAACTTCGTTTGCAACCAACTTGAGATCAATGTTTTTCCCCTTATTTATTGTATTTCATGGCCCTATTAATTCACAAATCCCATAATCAAATCCATCTCTTTAATTCTCACATCTTTCAGAGCTCAAATTTGCATTGCCATGCTAGTAATGTCTAATTTATTTTCCAAAGATACAAATTTTTTGTTCCTCAACTACCTCTCTAAATTTAAAATTTCACACCTAAAGCATCTTCCCTCATGCTTGTGCTCACAACTCGTTTCAAATTTCTCTTAAAACTTTACGTTTGATGCTTTAATTTCTGTTCATAGACTAATAATAAGCACAAGACTGATTACCATAGTCCCTGCTGCCTAGCGATAGGGACTACTAATAAATATTATTAGGATATTTTTGTTTAGTTTATTTTGATTGATTATGGAATAAAGTATATCCTTCTTATTCAAATTTTATTATTTTCAACTTTATACCTTTAAAAAAAATTCCCTTCCATGTTAATTAAAAAAAAGTTAAATAAATATATTATTATACTTGCCGCAAGCACGATATAATGCATTAGGTTTTGCATTGACTACATAATAATCTATCTTTGACCAATTTTTTTTAAACCAATCAATAATTTAACTTTATAAATAATTTTTTATTATTAATTAATAACAATTAAATTTATTTTTCTGAAATCCCATTGGTTCCATTCTATAACATCTTATTTTGTAATTGATTGCAGGGATCTAGCATATGAAAAGTTGCACAGATGGTGCAATGATGGTCTCTAGCATACTGAAGGTGGATTAATGGTCTGTTGTTCTAAGGATGGTATGATGACTGATTAATGGTATGTTTTTGTGGGGATGTTCTGACATATGATCAAATATTTATATATCATTTCAATTAAATGGCTCTGGTTCAATTGAACGGCTCTGGCGCATGGCTAGTTTGGATGGCACTTTGCCACTTACGCTTCATAAATGCAAATAGTTTTTTTCCTTTCATCTACAACTATAGATAATATCAAGATTATCAGTGGCAAACTACATCTCACCACATTGATAATCCAACACTAATCCCATATCGAGCTCTCTAACATATGACATTAAAACACGTAGCTTTTTCAGATAATACTATGTTAGGTAAATTTCTAGTAGTCCAAACTATTTAATATATCTTAATAAGACAAGTGGCAATATGTCTCA
>Ga0181463_1000254_pt1 | contig 13943 bp, 11 predicted proteins | sample InSIn1gowninarea_FD_119071 | JGI IMG/M metagenome (GOLD analysis project Ga0181463, IMG submission 119071) | Clean room microbial communities from NASA Spacecraft Assembly Facility at Jet Propulsion Laboratory, Pasadena, California, USA -... ... | reverse complement strand
CCTATGTGTTATCACTCTCTCTTTCTCCAATTCAAAAAATAGTGGAATTGCAAATTTCTGTGGGATTATCTCGCCTCCCTCAAATAGATTGTAATATGAGGTAAGACTAGGCTAGGGGTCAAGTTCTTGTAGCTCTTGTGCTTCCTCTTTCACCTCTGGCTCTCCTCCTATCCTTCCCTCAAGCTCTTGGGTCTGTTAGAGCCTAGATTTACCTCAAGCTGAAAAGGTAAGATCCAGGGCCAACATCAAACCACGCTAAGCCTGGTAGCTAACCATACTAGGTCAGGAGAGGGCTCTCTCCGGGTCAATCTCAGCAAATTATGGTCACTAAGGGCTTGAGATCAACTGATATCACTACTGATTTTAGATTAGGTATAGGTACAAAGGAGTTTGATAGGATAAAATGATGATTTTGTGGGCTCTAAGGGAAAGGAAGATTTTGGGTGTAGGGAATGAGGCTCAGTCTTGCAGGGATCTCAATGGGGCAAGGTAGGCAACTGAATTTGGCACTCTAAATCAAGTGAAATGGATGGATTAGATAGAGGAGAAGTTAAAGAGGGCAAGAGAAGCCATGGATCCTCTACAAACAGTTGAAAACATCAAAAACTAAAGCAAACTTCAAGTAGAGTATTGCAATTTCAATGTATTCTACTTACACTCTTGTTTGTTTAGCTGAGAAGAAATAAGAGAGAAAATAATATACATAACACATGAATCAAATCACAAAGACATATGAAAACATTGTACCAAAACAAATGCCACAGGGATCCCAAAGAGTAATGCAAACCTTGGTCTCAATTCCTTAGCCAAAATACTGATATGAATGTACAATGAAGCTCCTTACTTTCTCAAGAGTCCAACCATGCTAATGACTGAAAAAACACATAATATAGACAAATCATAGCTCATCCTTGCTTCTATGGGTGGAGCTCACATGTTTAGGAGCTGAGTCCACTGATTCTAAACTAGGAATTAGAAATCAGGCAATGAAACAGCATTCCTCTAGAAACAAGGGAACTGATTCATTCAGTTTCAAACAACCTTTTAACTGATGAATCTACCTAACCAAGTGAAAATTTAACATATTTACATCATAATCCATCAAAGTACATGAAATTACATCATAATTTGACAATAATAAATTGAAAAAGTTAAACTAGCCAAAACTGGGCGAAAAGATGGTAGAGTTCTACCTACACAACATGGCCCTCATTGACATGAATGTGTGGGACCCCAATTCCAAGCTAGGGGACCTACAATTGATGGCCATGTCCTCATGGATGAACCATGAAGAATTGAGGACAGTAGAAATGAAAAGATTGATGATAAAAGAGCAGAATGAACCATTAATGATAAGAGTTGAGCCATCAAATCCTATGGCACTCATCAGCACACACAACCTGCTTGCCAATGACCCTCAGCTTGCCCCTAGATATCTAGCCAATCAGGCACAAGCCATTGCACACTTTGAAGATATGCTTAGACTACTTGGGGATGACTGTGTGCATGCATGCATGAGAATATGGAACACCCTACCTCACAGCTTGCAGATCATAGAATACCATTCTCCCATGAGGTTGAGGGAGGCATTGAAAAGAGTGCCAATGTACAAGTGCCCCATGCAAAGCTTCAAGGTCAACTGGATTGGCCTCAAACTGAGTCCTCCAATCCTATTAGGCATGCTGGAAGGCAGAAGAGAAGAAGAAGAGGAGGAGCAGTGGAAGGACATAGACAGAAAGGAAAGATTTTATGGCAAACATGAGCAGACCACATCATAAGCCTGGGATGCTAGGGAGGCTACTAGGGCCATAAAAGATGAGGAGATTGACTAGGTTGCTTAGAGGATGAGAAACACCTTCAGTAGGGGGGTGATGATGAGCCTCATAAATGGGTAATTATATGGGATCATTTTACCTCCTAACCTAGTCAAATCAATCATTCTCTTAGCTTATTGTATACTTTTATGATTATATTTATGCTTATGGGGTGAGTTGAGTTAGTTATTATGCCATGTGGTCTAACATGTATTTAATGTAGATTATTGATGGATTTCGAGGTCAAAGTCAAGGATTTAATGGTCAAAATAAAGCAATAAATTGAAGTAGATAGAGGAGAGGACTTACAAAAGGGAATCCACCTCATTTATTGCTCCTCACTTCAAATTTCCCTTCATGTAGCTCAGAGTACAAGCAGCCGAATCATGTACTAGAAGGCAGCCAAGCAAGTGGAAGATAATTGAGAGTTATCTCGATTTTTGGGAGCCAAGCCTCCCTAATTTGAAGGAAGCAAAACTACTATTTGTATTCGTTACTTCAGTTTGTAGATTAATTTGATGTTATATGTATTTCTTTTATGGTTAAGAATAGGTTGCTTTCGATGATTTAGTAGTTTTCTTTCATTTGTGCTTTTTGTAGTAGGTTAAGAAGTGATCAGAAAAGATTCAAAAGGCTAGCAGTAGTGCCTTGGCCTCTCTTCCTCCCTCTAGGACCATGATTTGAGGCAAAGACCCTCTTGCTGCCCTAAAAACACAGATTTTCCTCATTCATAGGACTTTTAGTGTTTGCATCTCTCTGGTAGGTTGATAGTCTAGTTTTGCTTTGCTTCAGATCTTCTCTATCATGTTCACTTCCTAATTTGCAATAGTCCTTCTTCATGCTTTCTTTTCTTGCAGCATTTCCCATCATTTCCTTCTATACATCATAGTTTAGGCCATTTTAATGCAAAACTCAGTTTTTCCTAAGATGCACTCATTTCATTGGTTGCTTGATTTTTTTGTTTGAATGTTAGTTTCTATGTAGAAGATCTCTTTGAGAAGTAGGCTAGATTACCAAAAATCACACCCTCCATCTGATCCATGCCCTACAGGTCTCCCAAACCTCACCTCAATTCTGCCCTAGTTTCCTTTATTTTCCATAGAACTTCTTCCTCTCTCCTTGAGCAAACCCAACCATATTTCTCTCTCCTGGTGATTCATGGTAGACCTTATGCACCTTAACACCTCATCCCAACCTTCATCCACCTTTTCCATCCACTCTCACACCCTCAAAACAACGGAAATTGCTCTCGGCCTCCTCCTGTAGGCCGCATGTAGTTTCCCTATTTTCCTCCCGTAGTTTCCTTGTGTCCTCCTGTAGTTTTTTGTGTAGGATTTCTTTTGAAGGCTGAGTGTGGGAAAAGCCTCCTGAAGGCCACCTAAGACCTTCTAGAACCCATCCACACCATCCTGCATCCTCCCCAGCTCTAAAACCACCCTCTAACAGCACCTGTTCGCTGCCACACTCACACACAATAAATTAGATGCATGTCAAATCCACATAAAAACACATAAAAATCCAAAAATATGTTTTTTTCTTATTTATTTCTAGAAATAGAATGGCTAGATGTTGTTTACATCCTTGAGTAGGTAATGGCATTTATTTCATGGTTTTCATAGTGTTTTTGGCAAAAGTAGAATTAGCTTGTTAATTAGGGTTCACTAGGTTTTGCTTTACATTCTAGTCTTTCTCATTTCCTCAATTAGAATAGCATTTGTAGAGTAATATTTCTTTCCTTTTATCACACATAGAGCTTCTTTTGAATTCTATAGAAGTTGGCTTGAGCTCCTACTGATCTTGTGTCGGCTGACCAACTGACAACCTGCAGTGAGAACTGGTACTTGTGGATATAGCACCGACGCTTCCAAGTTTGTTACAAACTACTGGGTTGATAAAAGTAAAGTTGGTAGCCAAGGAGTTGCATCATTCTTGCTGCAATATTGGCACTCACCAAGGAGATAGCCAGGTTTCCAAAAGAAAATTCTTTTTAGAAGGTGAGGAACCCACTGAGGACAAAAATGGAGTAACGAGGGAAAGTTTTCCATGTCCATGGAATGAGGTAGGCTACCAACTAATTAAATACATCTCATGTGAGGGTAGGTATAGTGTTGTCTATGGCTATCATTTTGGGATCCTTGAAGAATTAAGATTTAGAGCAGAAGCACCCCCTCACCAAAGGCTCAACATACCATACTTCCTACTTCAATCACTCATAGACTCAAGCATCAAAATGGAGGGTAATTCCTAACAGTTAGCTCATCATGGGTAGATTAGGATCCTCATAGAAGGTGTCGTCCAAAACCTTAGAACTCCTATAAAATGGTTAGTTTTTAGAGACATGTTAGCAGAGGATGACATCAAAGCTCTCACTTATGATGTTAGTCCTACTCTCAGTGAAGAGGAAGTAAAACAGGAAGAGTAGGATACAGAAGAAGAAAAGGATGAGATGGATGAAGAAGGAGCTGAAATAGAGGAACATGATGAAGATGAAGAAGAATAGGGAGAAGACAAGAAGGATGATGAAGAAATAAAGGAGGAGATTAAGGAGGAAACTGATAAAATGGATAAGATCTACAACAATAATAAGACAGGAAGGACATAAAGGAAGAAGGAAATGGAAAAGAGGGGACAGAAAACAAGGAGGAGTCACCTAGGGTATCTCCAAAATCCACTGAGAGAGAGGCAACAACTACCCCCACTACTCTAAGCACCCCAATCAAGTAAAAAGGAAAAAGGCAGAGGAAGACCCCATTATATTTTAGGACAAGAAAGAGCACAAGAATAAGATAGGGGAAGTCACAAACATCAACCAAAATTCCTATTGTGATTGAATACTCCCCTACACAAAAAGACAAAATGCCTTCCCCTAATTCCCCTATCACCTATGTGATCAGGCCTACTACTAGATCAACTTCCTCTAAGGGAAAGGTAATCCTACAAGACACATAACAAAATCTATAGGAAGAAAAAACAATCCTACAGGATACTCTATTGAATCTATAAGAGGCACGGGAATTGGAAAGGAAGGTAGGGGAGTAGCAAGAAACTAAAGAGGAGGACCCAAAGACAAAAGAGCCCAACCCTCAACCTAACCTAGACTCCGATTACCAGTTTATTGAAGGAGGCTGTGTCATACCTCAAAAATTTTCCATCCCATTGTTCTTCAAGCTTGAGAAAGAGAGGGCCAGAACTCATCGATGGATGCAGATCGCCAAATCAAAGGGGGTGGAAGACATTGGGCACATGGAAGAGAAGCTCAAGTAGATGGGTAGAGAGTTAAGTGGCTTGAGGGATAGAGAAGCTATAATGAGAAATCAACTAGAGACAGAAAATACATGGTTGAGGGGACAACTGCAGGAAAGGGAGAATCAATTGGCATGTATGGCCAGTCTCTCTTTGGAAGTAATCCAGTGTAGGATCCCAACTAAATCCTATGCTCTCTACCTCAAAGAAAGATGGTTGCAGTTTTAGATTAAGACCCTAGCATAGAGAGGCACCATGCCATTTCAGGACTATAGGCAATTTATTGATCTTTGTGACCAAAGTACACTAGAGGATAGGGCCAAAATGGCTGAGTTTTATTTGTACAACATGGCCATCACAAACATGAATGTATGGGACCCTAATGCCAAGCTAGGAGATGTACAATTAATGGCCTTGGCATTATGGATGAACCATGAGGATTCAAGAGCTACAAAAATGAAAAGGATATTGCCAAGAGAGAAAACTGAACCTCTTCTGATCAGAGCTGAACAATCAAATCCCATGGCCCTCATCAATACCCATAATTTGATTGCAATTATCCTCAGTTGGCACCTAGATATCTTACTACCCAAGAGAAAGCAATTTCAAATTTTTAGGACATGTTCAGGTTGCTAGGAGATGATAGTATACATGCTTGCCTGAGAAGATGGAACACCCTGCTATACAACTTAAAGATAAGAGAATATCACTATCCTCAAAGGTTGAGAGAGGCACTCAACAGGACACCTGTGTATAAGAAATCTATACAAAGGTTGAAGGCCAATTGGATAGGCCTAAAACTAAGTCCACCACTACTCTTAGGGATGCTAGAATGGAGAAAGGAAGAAGAATAAAAGAGGCAGTGGGAAGAGGTAGAAAATAAAGCAGGCTTCTATGAACAAGAAGAGGACACCACAACAGAGCCATGGGATGTCAGAGAGGCCACCAAAGCCTTGAAGAATATGGGTATTGAATAAGTTGCTTAGAGGATGACCAACACTTTCAGTAGGGGGGTGATGATGAGCCTCATCATTGGGTAATTATATGGGCCTTAATTCACCTCCTAGCTTAGTCAAACCAACTTTTCTCATAACTTATTGCATGCTTTTGATTATATTTTGTTTATGAGGTGAGTTAGAGTTGGATATTATGCTTTGTGGTCTGATATGCATTTAATGTAGGATTAAAGGAGAAAATAAAGGAATTTTGGTAAAGACCAAGGTCAAAAATCGAATGGGACAAGGGAGATGGATTATAGGAGGTAAATCCTCCTCATTTACTACCCCTCCATTTGAATATTCATCCATCAGCTCGGAGTGCAAACAACCAAATCGTGAGGACTAGAAGGTAGCTAAGCAACTGAGAGACAAAGCACCAGTTTATCTCGAGTTTTGGAGCCGAGCCTCCCTAATTTTAAGGAAGTTGTTGGGGACTTTAGATGTATAATTAGAGAGGCCTAGGACTTCAGTAGGATTCAGATTTTTGATTGTAAAACTCTACTCTATTTTAAAGTTGCAAGACTTGTGACAGTTCTTTTGATGTAATTTGTTGTTTTGGTAATAAGAATGGGTTTTGTTTTGAGCTAGCACTGAGTTAACTCATAGGGTTGAAGCTCTTAGGTTAGGGCCCAACCCTAGCAGCCAAGGCTCCTCTTTATTGTACATGTTTGTTTAGTGTAGATTCATAGCTTAATTGTTAATTTGCTTATTAGATATATTTCCATTACAAGTAGTGTAGATCAAATTGGTTGTGGGATAGTTTGCTTCCATTTGTTCCTTATTTCAAGTAGTAGGTTAGCAGGGAGAAAAAGGATCACCACAAGCTTGTTAGCAGGTGTCTCAGCCTCACTTCCTCCCTTTGGGACCATGACTTGAGGAAGGGACCCTTAAGCAGCCCCAAAAACAGAGATTTCTAGTTCTTTTGTGGGCTTTGGAGTTTGCTATCTTTAATTTAGTATTTGGTTAATGTTGCAAGGTATATTTTATTATCATATTTTCCATCTCCATTTTTGCATTAGATATCACTCATGCTTTTATTCCCTTCAACAACTTTCTTCATGAATAACATAGGGAGTTGATTCATTAATTCTTCTTTTCTAGTTTATGAAAATGTATCTTGTTGAATAGATTTTTTAAAGACACACATGTTTTATGTAGAGTAGGTGCTTCAAGAGGAGACTAAGACTTCATAGCTAGCAGGCACCTTCGACTTCAATCATCCTAGCCATCCCTTGTTTTCACCATCACCCTCACTATTTTTCATCATTTTTCATTGAAATTCTCCCAAACACATTGAGTGAATCTAGCCATCTATCATCTTGGATATTGACTCTTGAGTAATCCTAGACCTTCTAACACTCCATTCCAGCCATCACACACCTTTCCTAACCATCCCATCACCTCCAACACCTCACATTTAGCTCCCGACTATATCCTGTAGGTTTCTAGTACATCCTGTAGGTTTTCCTAAAATAGCTAGTTTTGAGGCTGAACTGATGGAAAACCTATAGGAAGTCAAAAAGAGCCTCCTAGGGACCCACCACACCATCGAACCAATTCATAAACCTTCTATCCATCCTCAAACACCCTTAATCCACCTGTCACATCCACAAGAAAAATTAGTTTCCATACTTGATTTTGCATAAAAAGACTAAAAATGTGAAAACATATTTAGTTTACTTTCTTTACTTGCACGTTAGTATTGTTTGATGCTTCTTAGTTCTGCAAAATAGATAGTAGCATTTGTTTTATGTTGATTTAGCATTTCTTCTTAGCATATCTTCTTAAATGGTTAGTTAGGCTATGGTGTGGTTTTACATTACATGTTGGCCGTCTCCATTACTACAGTAGAGTAACTCTCTTAGAGTAGATTTACTTTTATTCCATCAAAGAATCAAGCTTCTTCTAACTCTATAGAAGTTTGTCTTGGAACTTTAGCGGTCTCTTGCCATCTGAACAATGACAACAGGTAGAACCATCACTTTTACTTGTGCATACAATACTATCACCTCCAAGTTTGTACAAATCCCAGGTTGATAAGTAAAGCTGGTAGCCCAGGAGTTGCAACATCCTTGTTGCAATATTGGCGCTCATCACTAATCAGTTAGCCTCCCTTCAAAAACGACATAGAAGATACCTTTAGTGGTCCTCCCCTCATTTTGACCCACTCTGTCCTTGAACTAGGCAGAAGTCGGTCAGTCTTGCTCTTCAGAACTACTCATAAATCTTCTACAGTGGCCCCTCCTTCAACTGGAATCACTGTCTCTAAAAAATACACAGAGATTGTCCCTCTCCCCAGCCTAAACTTTGCATTGCATAGTTCCAAGCCTTAAGCCTCAACCCTGATTGTTGGGACTTCACAATGTGCAATCCCCGAGCCTCTCTCTCTGACTTACAACTCAATTCTGGCTCAGTCTTTGAAGATGAATGCACCATCTTTGGTTAGGAGGTTTTCAAGATGATATCATCTCATCATCTGTAGGTTTTAGATACAGGAACATGGTGGGATGATGAAGAAGGAGATGAAGGAGGAACACATGCAAAGGAAATTCTTGTAGATGAGCATGCAAGTTGACCTATCAAAGAAAAGCAAAGGGACATCAACTCGTGACCACAACCCAAGAATTTATATCACTGAAGATTCTTGTCGCCAAGCCATGAGGAGGTGGAAGACAAGAGTATTATCAAGTATACATCATTAACAACAACAAAAATGACCTGACACTAGCACAACATCCAAGAAATTTACGTCAGTAGTGCCATGTCATGTCTTATCATGAAATTTCATATACCACATCATCATTGTGGAAAATGTATATTACATTCAAATGTATTGTAAAGTGGAAGTCCAAAGGACACACATGAATATGGAGAATCATGTCAGTTAAAAATTTATAGGAATTTGAACAGTCATGAGGGTTTTCAAATAGTCACAAAGGGAAGCATCACCCCTTGGTTATATATACCCCCTCATTATATGAGTAAAGGACTTTTTCACCTTGGCTCCTCCCGCAAGGCATTAGAGAGATCAAATAGTTCTTTGAGGAGCAAGGAATGGCTCCAATGTCCCACTACTCAGGCTAGTGATGTAAAATGTAAACATGTGTCTTTTAACTTTTTCTTAATAACAGAAGCCTTTTAAGGCCAACATGTTCTTCATGCATGGACAATGAATGTTTGTAAGACTATTTTGTGGACATTTGTATTTCATGTTTTCTTTCACATGTACTAATATAGTTGAACTATTTTGGTTATTTTAGTGCTTATCTTATTGAGAATGTGTTGTAATGGTTGTTAACAGTGTCCCATCCTTGTGGACTATTCCGTGGGATATTAGACAGATCATTCCTTGCTTATCGGTTGTAATGATCGTCACATCTGTTGTGGACTATTCCACTGGATGTTAGACGGATATTTTTTGTTCATGTGTGTCTCTTCTTGGTTGGTATTATTACATTTCACTTAGAGGATCACTTTTCTCTCTCCCTTTGCAGTAGAAGAAACTCGACGCAATTTCACTCCACATTCACCAGGAACACCTCCCTTGCTTTTCAAAGACACCATTGCATCACTCTCCTATGCTGAAAGCTAGAGCCAAGGTAATTCTTTAAGGATCTGGCTATTGGGCCTTTATACTAGATGGGAATCCTACACTAGATGGTGTGAGGTTTTTATTCGGACTCCATACCGGGGAGATCCCCTTGGTTGATGGATTTCCAACACCATTAACAAAATGGTGCTAGAAGGAGGGCTAGATGATAGGTTGTGCCCGTTGAGTCTAGTTTGAATCTCTTATTTAAAATGGATCTTCTCTAAATAATAATCCTAGGATGTTTTTCCAAAGAGATTAATTATGTCATCCCTACGAAAGTTATTCATAACCTATCCTAATTTAAGTTAGGTGGTGAGGGTAAATCAACCTTTCATGAACATTCATTTCAAGTTGTCTATCTTTGTCTTTCTAACATAATACTTTCCAAATATGTCATGGATAGATTACTCACCCTAACATTCGATGGTCATGTTAATTGATGGTGACATATATTACCTATTTCTTCTATCCATTCACTTGACCAACTTGCCAAGAATCTTGATAAATATTTCGATAAGTATAATTACCGAGATCTTTGTGGAAAAATCAATATTTTAAGAATAAAGCCTGATGAATTAGTTGAGGATTTTTATAATCAATTCCTTCACCTCTGTTATGAAATTCCTAAAAAACATCTAAACACCTACTATATATGCACATTTATCGTATATGGAAAACTTTCATGTATGCACATATACAGAAGACATGCACATATACAGATGATATGCGCATATACAGATGACATGTGCAACTTTTATATATCCACATATACAAAAGTTGCGCATATAAGGAAGACATGTGCATATGCAGCTATGTCTGGGTTATATACATACTTATTTAACAATGAAACATGGAACACAATATGCACTCAAATGTGATTAGGTAGTGCAATCTGGTATTCTACTAGTCTAATTCTTTCCAAAATTTGTAAAGGACCACAATAACAGGTAGCTAGTTTTTCACAACCACCCCACCTCAAGGTACTTTTCTTGGGTTTGAATCACACATAGACATGCTCCCCAACCTGAAATTCTCTATAAGTCCTTTTTTGTCTGCATAATCCTTTTTTCTGTCTTGGAAAGCCTTTAAGTTTTGTCAAACCTTTCTTATAGTCTGTTCTATTTCTGTTAACATTTCAGGTCCTCTTCTTAACTTATTTTTAGGGTTTCTCCAATTAGTAGGTGTATTGCATCTCCTTCCATTTTATACTTCAGAAGGACTGATTATGAATGAGTCATGATAAATGTTGTTATATGCAATTTCAACTAGGTGAAGGTATTCTTCCCACTTGGTTGGTTGTTGGATAACATACATTCTTAGCATGTCCTCAAGCACCTCGATCACTCGTTCGATCTGCCCATCTGTTTGTGGATGATAGGAAGTACTAAATTGAAATTGGGTATCTAATCCAAAAAAAATATATTTCCAAAATGTTGAAGTAAACTTTACATCCCTATAAAAAAATGACCACCTTAGGCATGCCGTGCAACTGAAATATTTCTTTCATAAAAATACTAGTGATTTGAATAGTCTTATAGGTAGATTGTACTAGGATAAAATGGGTTGCTTTTATCAATTTATCCACTACCACCATAATTGAGTCATTTTTCCTTTTCGATCTAGGTAAACCTGTAATGAAGTATAATGAAATGACATCCAATTTCCACTCCATAATGGGTAATGGATGGAACAATTTTGCCGGGTGTTGGTGCTTAACCTTGACTTGTTGACACTCCAGTCATTTAGCCAAATAATATACAATATCTCTTCTCATTCCAAGCCAAAAATATTTTTTTTCTTATTGCAAAAAATAATTTCTGATATTTGGGATGGGCAGCATAAGGGATTTTTTGGAACTCATCCAAAAATAATTGTCTAACAGTCAATTAGTTAGGAACATATATCCTCCCCATAAAAGTCAATAAATTATCTTTATTTATACCACATTCAGATTGATTCTCATATTTGTTTACTTGTTCAACTCATTGCCATAAAAAAAATTATTTTGGATCTTTTGAGGAAACTTCTTTAATATGATTGTTGAGTCAAATTATAGCCTTATAATTTGATTTACATAAATCATCAACCTAGGGTAGGTTAGCTTGTGAGATGCTACACAAAGTATATGCAGGTTTAACACTATAAGTGCTGATTAATCTAAGTAGTCAATCATACAAAACCAATGATTTTTTCATGTATAAATCACTTAGCAACAAAGGCTATAGAGTGGATCAAACATCCCTCTACAACTCTTAAGATTGATGATGATGATTAGGAAAAGATATAGAAATCAACTTACAACAAACTCATAAATTCACTCAACATTAGAAATCAAATCTTCATTAAATGAATTCTACACAATAACAGGAAACTAGTTCATTTAATCAATTTCTACTGATATATCAGAAAGAGTGCATTAGTTGTAAAAATAAATTATTAGTACATAACAGAAATAAAATGCATAAACTCAACTACGGGAATTGTGAGCAAAGGGGGCCCTTCCTTACTCACAACCCCTTCAAATTAGAATAGTTTGTTCACTAAGGTAGGCAGAACACATAATATTGTATTAATCTGAAAAAGATATAGTCGAGTACAATCTGATATATAGTATTATCTGAAACCAACCCAGCAACCCCTATCTTGAAAACTAGAACCGATTTTATACATTTACAAAAGCCCATATATGGATCGAAGTAAGGAAGACTTACTAATCTAAGCCATCAGCTAACAGTTCTGTTACAGAATATCGAATTTAGCCATACTGGATCTAATCCATGATTGAAAGCATGGATTAGACAAAATTCGTTACATCGCTGTACCTTTTCTCCAAATTACCAATGAGAGAAGGTTTATGAATTTGGGCAGTATCGTTTGAAAATCTGAAATGGCCAATAGGACAACATCCATATGTGATATATTCCACACAAAACCCATGTTCCCGTTTGACATAGATATTCATGGAACATAGCTAACCCTCGATGTTTTTGTAGGAACTCCAGGCAGTTATAGGAAATCCGTGGCTGTAAGAATTTTGGAGTGTTTGCAGGAAATAGGATCGCACAACTGTCTGCAGGAAATGCGGGCCTGTTTTCGAATAAAAAAAAGTCTACACAAGAACTCTGGATTAGTTGACATGGTAATTAAAATAAAGAACATATAGCTGTAAGGAATACTTAAAGTTAAGGTAAAAGACACTTTTTTATGTTAATTTGCATACCTTCAGCCTACAACACCCTTTTGGAAAAAACCTAAGTATTATAACCGAAATAGGGAAAATAGGGGTTAAAGATAGTTCAAAATGGGCGAGGAAAAGTATGGAAAAGGGTGTCAAAATTGGGAAAAACCAAGCCCCAACATCTCCCCCACACCTAGCTTCTTGCATGCCCCTTATGTAATAAAAAATGTTGCATCTTCCCTAAAAAGAAAAAAGGAAAGGAAATAATTCCTTATCCTAAGCTACAACTACTGCAGCCAACTGATCTGCCACCTCTCCCAGCTAGTCAAACTAGTTACCACTGGATTCTACAAGAATTTGACCGTTTTATAATTCATTCTTCTTTTTTAGATGGTCAATCCTAGCTTGCTTCTTTTTAATAATTCGGGTCGCTTTTTGAACCCACTCCTCATGTTTTTTTTGTATACGTAGGTTGTTCTCCTTCAGGGTCTCGTTTTTCTTTCTCAAGGCTCTCTGTGAAATGGTGATCTCGGTGATGATTTCTTCAAGTTCCTGTAGAGACTGTATCTTCTAGGGGGTTACTTCCCCTTCCTGCTATCCTTGGAGGGATTGAGGGGACCCAAGGCCCTCCTCTGCTTGCTATTCTCCTGTTGTGTTATCCCTGCTTCCATGCAGCAGGGAGTCCTGAAAGAACATTGCTTCTTCGTCGATGAACTTAGCTGACTTAATTTTCACTTTACCTTTGGGTGGGCCATGGTGTTTCTCATTATTATTATCCGTTGTCTCAGGAAACACTTCTGCATCCACAGTATCCTTTATAGCCAGCTGAATAACCTAGCTTCTAGTAAATCTTTTTGCAGAGGTGGAAGTGCCATTCTTTGATTAAGCCTGTTTTCCCACAGCCTCACCTGTCACCACCACTTTCTCATCTGTTCATGCTTCCTTCATTTGTAGCCCAAGCGTCTGAGGCTTCTTCTTCTTTGGTTTTTCTATCAGTTCCTTCTTGGTGGGCTTCAGAGAGTCAATGTCGTCCCTTCTTTCCTTCTTTACCAATGGCCCATAAGTCTGTGACTTTGTTTTGATTTTTCCACTCGTTTTTCCTCTGTAGACTTTGAAGG
>Ga0181463_1000247_pt1 | contig 14046 bp, 9 predicted proteins | sample InSIn1gowninarea_FD_119071 | JGI IMG/M metagenome (GOLD analysis project Ga0181463, IMG submission 119071) | Clean room microbial communities from NASA Spacecraft Assembly Facility at Jet Propulsion Laboratory, Pasadena, California, USA -... ... | reverse complement strand
AATTGGCGGGAAAAAAGGTTCAGAAGCTGCTTTTGTAGTAACTGCCTATATGAAAGGCGTTCCGATGATCTACAACGGCCAGGAAGTGGGAACTCCCTACAGGCTAACCTTTCCGTTTACGTCTGCAAAAATCAATTGGTCGCTTAATCCTGATGTAACGGCTGCATACAAAAAAATACTTGCTTTCCGTAACAGCAGTGCTGCCATTCGTGGCGGTACGTTGTTCTCCTACAGCAGCGACGATGTGGTTGCGTTTACTAAAGAGCTCGATAAAGAAAAGGTTCTCGTCATAGTCAATCTGAGAAACAAAGCGCTTGATTATACACTACCGGCTGCTTTGGCAAATACGTCCTGGACAGATGCAATGAACAGTTCAAAGGTAACGCTCGCTGGCAAAATCACATTGCAGCCGTATGCGTACACAGTATTAACGAACCAATAATGAATGCTGTTTGTGGCCGGAAAGTTTGAACCATAGGGGGCACAATGACACCGAGTAACACAAAGGATTTTTCTCTGTAAAACTCTGTGTTCTCGGTGTCTCTTTGGTTCAAAAAAGCTCGCTGCAAAATTGTTTTGATCTCTTAAAAATACTAATTGTCGATATGCAAAAATTAACAGGCCCCCTTCTGTTTTCAATACTTCTTGTTTCTTTACATCCGGTGGTTTCGATTGCACAAAATGCAAAACAACAATTTGTCCAGGCATACATGCCACAATACGGAACCCCTTTTAGCGGAGTGCCCGACAGACGGGACGTAACCCTTTACCAGGTAAACATGCGTGCATTCAGCAGCGAGGGGAACTTCAAAGGGGTATTAGCACGGCTGGATTCTATAAAAGCGCTTGGTATAAACGTTATTTACCTGATGCCGATTTACCCGGTTGGGAAATTGAAGTCTACGAATTCACCTTATTGCATTCAAGACTACAAGGGGGTCAATTCTGAATTTGGTACGCTCGAAGATTTGCAGGCACTGATAGCAGGAGCACATAAAAGAAACATAGCAGTTTTACTAGATTGGGTCGCCAACCATACATCTTTCGACAATCCCTGGACGCAAAACAAATCGTGGTATCTGCAGGACTCTTTAGGCAATATTATCAGTCCGCCGCATACAGGATGGAATGATGTGGCGCAACTTAATTTTAAAAATGCAGATATGCGATTGGCAATGATCAATGCTATGAAGTATTGGATACTTACTGCAAATGCTGATGGCTTTCGTTGTGACTATGCAGATGGGCCGCCGATAGATTTCTGGAAACAGGCATTAGATACATTAAAAAACATCAAAAGTCACAAGTTGCTGATGATGGCAGAGGGAAGGAAAAGTGAACTTTATGCGGCCGGCTTCGACTTTAATTTTGGGTTTCATTTTTTTGACAAGCTAAAAAGAATTTATTCCCGCAATCTTTCGGTGCTTTCTATTGATACCTTAAATGTCTCTGATTATAAAGGAACTCAAAACGGGCAACAAATAATCAGGTATCTAACAAACCATGATGTAAATAGTTCGGACGGAACTCCGCTGCAATTATTTGGTGGCGAAAAGGGTTCAATGGCTGCTTTTGTAGTGGTTGCATATATGAAAAGTGTTCCGATGATCTACAACGGGCAGGAAGTGGGAACTCCGTACAGGCTCGTTTTTCCTTTTACCTCAAAAGATATTGACTGGACTCCCAAACCAGAAATTACTGCTGAATATAAGAAAGTACTTGCTTTTAGAAGCCGTAGCAGTGCAATTAGGCGTGGCGAACTAACATCTTACAGCAATAATGATATCTGTGCTTTTACCAAAACACAAAAAGATGAAAAAGTACTGGTGATATCAAATTTGAGAAATGCGCAGATTGACTATAATGTGCCCGCCGATTTAGTAAACTCTAAATGGATAGATGTGATGAAAGGTGGTGTCGTAGATCTGTCAAATAAGATAACATTACCGCCTTACACTTACCTGGTTTACAAAAATAAATAGGGTAGGGTAGCTTTTCTGCATTGTTGAAACTAAATAACCGCCTTGTACAATTTTTATAATGGCACGTTTCATAATTCCACTTTTCGCCTTCGCTCTTCTTTTGCAAACCATTCCAGTTTCTGCACAAAAAGATTTTACGCCCGACTGGAGCAAAGGCATCGTTTGGTACCAGATATTTCCGGAGCGCTTTAGTAATGGTGATCCAACAAACGATCCCAAAGTAACTGACCAAAACGGGTCTTATCCTTTTGACGATAAATCACCATTTCAAATTCATCCCTGGACAAGTGACTGGTATCAACTGCAGCCTTACGAACAAAAAAACGGGAAGGATATTTATTACAATATCCAACGCCGTCGCTATGGCGGCGATTTGCAAGGTGTGATTAATAAACTGGACTACATCAAATCGCTTGGTGCAAATGCTATTTACATCACACCAATTTTTTGGTCGCCGTCGTCGCACAAGTACGACGCACTGACTTATCATCATGTCGATCCCACTTTCGGACCCGACTTTGAAGGAGATAAAAAAATGATAGAGAAGGAAAGTCCGTTAGATGCTAAAACATGGGTATGGACAAAAGCAGATCTACTTGCGCTAAAGCTAATTGAAGAAGTGCACAAGCGTGAAATGTATATCATTTTCGACGGGGTGTTTAACCACCTTGGTGTTAAGAACTTTGCTTTCCAGGATGTTGAAAAAAACCAGCAGGCATCACCATACAAAGACTGGTTTATGATAACCAGTTGGCGGGATAGCGCTAAGGGGACAAAGTTTGACTATAAAGGTTGGTTTGGAGTAAAAACACTGCCCGAACTAAGGGAAGATAGTACAGGCATAGTAGCAGGCCCTAAGCAATATATTTTTAACGCCACCAAACGGTGGATGAACCCAATGAATAAAGGTGCCGCAACTGGAATTGACGGTTGGCGACTTGACGTAGCTTATGATGTAGGACATCCGTTTTGGAAAGACTGGCGGAAGTGGGTACGCAATATTAATCCCCAGGCTTACATGACCGCCGAATTAGTCTATCCTATCGAGAAAACCCGACCTTATTTAAGCGGCGACGAATTTGATGCGACCATGAATTACAACTTTGCATTTATTATGCACGACTTTTTTGTGCAGGATACAACTGCTTCAACCGTTACGCAGTTTGATACCAGGCTCAAAGAATTGCGGGAAGCGTTTGGTGAAGGTGTGGCATTAAACATGCAAAACCTGATGAACAGCCACGATGCAACGCGTCTTGCAAGTGCTGTTGCTAATCCTGATGGTTTGAAGTTTGGTAATTGGGGTAAGTATTTCAACTGGAGTCAAAAAAGTAATAATAAAAATTACAATGCAAGAAAGCCGACGTCGCCGCAAATACAAAAGCAGAAATTGATTGTTGCATTTCAAATGTTGTGCTACGGTTCGCCGATGTTTTTTTATGGTGATGAAGCGGGCATGTGGGGAGCCAATGATCCTGATTGCCGGAAGCCGATGGTTTGGGCGGATAAGAAATATGACCCGGAAACTTATAATCCGAACCAAAGCAAGCATGACCCCGATGAGGTGGCATTCAATACCGACTTATTTAACTGGTACAAGAAATTTATCGCATTACGCCAGCAATACAAATCGATTAAACTTGGAAGCTACACTACATTGGTAACAGACGATTCGAAAAAGTTGTATGCATTCAGCCGAAAATATGACAATGAAGAAGTGATTGTTGTTGTAAACCGAAGTAATCAGCCGGTCTCATTCACACATCCATCGTTAGAGAAAAATACTTACCGAAACATATTTACAAAAGCAGCCGCAAGACAGGTAAGTGTGAACCCTATGGATGTAGTAGTATTAAGCAATAAATTGTATCACGCGAAAAGAGCTAAGAAGTAAGCCTGTTATCAATGAAGCGAACAACCTGGTCTTAGCCGCGAGAAGAACCTGTTTTACCGGGAGTAATTCTATATGTTGGATGACCTGGGGAAATGTCAGATATTATTTTTTTTGTTACCAGCACCTGCTTTTATAGCCTCATCCTTCCGTTCCATTACGTTCCTTGGCATTATTGGGCAACTTCATCTTCATTTCGGAGTGGTTTAATCGTTTTTAGAACGCTCCTATTAAATGTCGAAAATATATAAGCAATCCCTGTCACAAAAAGACAACATGTAATGATTTCTTTGAAGCAAGCATTTGTTAGCCCTTCTATTTCTACAGAGGGGCTTTTATGTTGACCCTTTTGCAAACGTTGTAATAGAAGTCCTATAAATTCACTTCAGCCGACTTCTCCATTTTCTAAAATAGCTTCCACTATGATCTTAATGGTTCCGGGATTATAGAGTAAAGCCTCAACTATTTTTGGTATTGATATAATCCGACAATTAGAATAACCGACCCGAAAACGTCACGCGCTGCGTGACGAATTAGAAAAGGCAATTCTATTTATCCAGAGAACTTGTCAAATAAGACAACAATGCCCTCCCATTTAAAAGTCTATAAGTGCCTTGGTATATTCTGCCTGCGCAGCTAATTCAAATCCTGCAAAGTACTTTTGAGTGGTGAGAATACTTGTATGGCCGAGACTTTGACTTGCAAATGCTAACGGAGCACCACTTCTAACTAGTATAGTAGCAAAAGAATGCCTTGCTACGTAGGTGGTAAGGCTTATTTCAAACCCTAATTCTTCACCCATGCGTTTCATCCATTTGTTAGTCACCTTTGTAAATTGTTGAATTTTCTTCCGTGCCAATTCATATGAGTCACCCTCATCAATAACATCAAATATGTAGTGCTCTTTACTTACAACTTCTTTGCCCCATTTTGTAAGAATGCGGTTGATAGGTGCATTTCGGATGACAGTTATATTAATTGGATTGCCCCGTGTCGTCCTTATTGTTTTTTGTCTCTGAAAACTAATGGTTGTATTGTCAACATTTTTCCATTTTAGTTTCGCTATGTCCATCATATTGATTCCATTGCATAGGTAACTGAATATCCAAAAGTCCTTTGCTTTATCCATACTCGTTCCTTCGATAGTCTCATAGTTGAACACGTGTTTTATTTCTTCTTTACTCAAAGATTTTTTTACGTTCTTTCCTGTAGGAATTACATATTTCCTTCTGCCAAATGGATAAAGTTCCGGCTTAATCATCCCACTGTCTTTTGCCAGGTTTATAATAGCTCGCAGTGTTCGAATATAGATACCAACAGTGGTAATCGAATAGTCATTTGCTATCATCCAGTTCTCAAATTTTTGCAGGAACTCTTTGGTAATATCTTCAAACTTGATAGTGGATTTAAACCTGTGCAGGGCATTACACGCTGTTACATACGAGGCAGCGGTATTATATTGCCGGTTTTCTTTTAATTCCTTGACATATGCATCAAACGTTATGTCGCGAAGTTTGCCTTTTGCATTGACGCTATTAAGAATGTCCCATTCCTCTTCAGTAACATCGTACCCAATACTATAGTAACGACGCTCGCCTTTATAAGTAATTCTTAGTTTCAATGGCAATCTCTCATCGTTCTTTCTTCTCCTATTATCTACAACAACTGCTATGTTAACTTTACCATGCTTCATATACTTATCTCTCTAGTAAAATTTGATACATAATTTGATACATGTTTTGTAAAAAACGACTGTATTTTAACTGAAAGCAATTTAGAGATAATTTCGATGAAAGCCAATGCTAGTAAGGGTTTCAAGCAATAACTGCAAGTGACGAAAAGCAACAAAAAACGTCTTTTACGGGCTGTTAATCAGAGGGTCTCAGGTTCAAGTCCTGAAGGGGAGCACAGTGAAAATCTTTTAAACAGGTATCATTATTCTTTATAGGAGGCACTTCTATCGGTGGCTTTTATTATTGTACTACTACTGTTAACTTATTTTAAGGACAGAACATTTTTTTACCATCGCCATCATTTTATTTCTCATTATAAATCGGAGTGATGTCAAAAAGTTCCTCCTCATGCTTTAATTTATTCAGTTAGCTATACTGACCTTGGTTTTACCTGTCTATCAATGCAAATAGCTTTACGCAGTTATACCAGTTTTTCAACTCACTGTCTGCGCTTTTAACGAAATAAGAAGTCAAAAAGCTATCAGTTGCGGTAACTCTGCCATTAATTCAATGAACTCCTAAACTCATTCGGTGATTGCCCAACCCATTGTTTAAATAAACGGGTAAAATGCTGTGGATATTTAAATCCTAATTCTAATGCAATTTGACTGACTGATTTGCTTTGGTCAAATATCCTTTCTTTTGCCACATCTATCACCTTCATTTGTATATACTCCTGTGCTGTTTTTCCTGTTTCTTTCTTCACCAGGTCGCCAAAATAACCTGCTGATAAATTCAATTCACTTGCACAATAAGATACAGAGGGCAAACCAATAGTTTGAGGCTTATCAGTTAGAAAATAGCTATTCAACAAACTTTCGAATCCTTCCAAAATCCCCTTATGGACGTTATCGCGCGTGATGAATTGGCGGTCGTAAAAGCGCACGCAATAGTTGAGAAGCAATTCAATGTTATCTATAATAAGCTTTTTACTATGTTTATCAATAGCATGTTCTAATTCATATTCAATCTTTGAAAAACAATCCAACACAATTTTCTTTTCGCGATCCGATAAATGCAAGGCTTCATTTGATTGATAGCCGAAGAAAGTGTAATCCTGTATATGCTTTCCCAATGGAGTGCCATGTATCAAGTCAGGATGAAAGACAACAGCGTAGCCTTTAGGCTGATACATGTCAGGATTGCCATCGCCAATAATTACTTGCCCCGGTGCGATGAATACAAGTGTTCCTTCCTGGTAGTCATAAGTATTTTTTCCGTAACGTAGATCGCCGCATTTTACCTCTTTCAGAAAGACAGTGTAAAAACCGATATACATATTAGAAGTTCGCCTTGGGCTTGCCTTTGACAGATCCACTACGCTTACCAACGGATGCAGTGTTTCATTGTTGTTAAAAGCATTGTAGTCACTGACTGTTTCAAGTCGTAGTAAATTGTCCATATAATCTCATTTTAGCTAATTCAAAATTATCGATTTACATACCCGTCACTTCATTTAGGAACCAGAATCAGCAATATTGGGAGGAAAAACCGGAATCTGTATACAAGTTGGCAGGAAAAAAGGAGGCAACTTCGTTAAGTCTTACTAGGGTCATAACTACATAAAAATTTTTCGATGAAAAAATAAGCTGATGGATTAGTTGTATCGGCAGTTGTAGGACGCAATCCCTAAAAAGCGAGACTAGACGTAATTGAAAAAGCTATTACATCCGGAAACCTACACTAACTCTAAAAACACCTGATAATTCCATAACTTTAAAGTTGCCCTAATCAATTAATAAGTTTCTAAAAAAATAAATTTCCTACCATGTCAGCTCAAAAAACTTCCATGAACAGGCGGTCATTCCTGAAATCTTCGGCACTTGCCGGCGGTGGATTGATGATAAGTTTTAACTGGTTGTCAGCGTTCAAACCTGCCGATAATACAAACGTTCCCGGTGTTCCTCAACAATGGAGTGAAATAACCGGGTATATTAAAATTACCCCAGATAATATAATAAAGATCCTTAACCCTAATCCGGAATTTGGACAAAATGTGATGACCTCATTGCCAATGATTGTGGCGGAGGAACTTGACGCAGACTGGAAAAATGTAGTAGTGGAGATGGGGCCACACGACAATGTGAAGTTAGGGCCACAGTCTACCGGGGGAAGCAATTCAGTACGAATGTATTGGAAACCACTCCGTGAAGCAGGAGCAGCAGCACGTAATATGCTGATGCAAGCTGCGGCTGAAACGTGGAAGGTACCCATAGAAGAATTGACAGTTCATGTAGGATTAATCGTCCATTCAAAAAGCATGAAATCCGGTACGTATGGACAATTTGCATCAAAAGCTGCACCCATTCCTGTACCCAAAGGCGTTAAGCTAAAAGATGTAAAGAGCTTTAATGTAGTGGGAAGCTCAAAGAAAAATGTAGAGGGCTTGAAAATCGTTTCGGGTAAACCTCTTTTTGGATTAGATTATAAACAGGAAGGTATGCTGATCGCCATGATCGAGCACCCGCCTGCTATCGGTATGAAACTAAAATCCTTTGATGCATCTGAAACGTTGAAAATGCCAGGGATCAAAGATGTTTTTGTGCAGAAATTATTTGAAGACGGTTTTGAGCAAGCCGGGTTCGACACCCGCACCTTTAATGATTTGATGGTAGTGGTAGGCCGGAATACATGGGAAGTAATGCAAGGTCGTAAAAAACTGAAAGTACAATGGGAGCCTGCCGGAGAAACCAAAAACACGATGGGTGGAAAAAGAGAAATTGTAGTACCGGATGAACTGGAAAATACAGATGCGCAGCTTACAAAAATGCAGGAATTTGCAAAAAAGCCTGCTCAACAACTAAGAAAAGACGGAGACCCGGAAACCGCTTTTAAAAATGCGGCCCAGATCATCGAACGTACCTATAACGCACCTTTTCTCGCCCACAACTGCATGGAGCCGATGAACTTTTTTGCTCATGTAATGGATGAAAAAGCAGTAGTGGCTGGGCCTCTGCAAGCACCTGGATGGTCAGAACCTACTCTGGCAAAACTTTTGGGCCTGCCTGCCGACAAAATTGAAATTCAAATGACCCGCATGGGTGGGGGCTTTGGCCGTAGGGCATATGCACATTACATGTATGAAGCTGCTCTTATTTCAAAAAAAGTAAAAGCACCTGTCAAACTGATTTACACCCGTGAAGATGATATGACTTATGGTATCTATCGGCCCATGTACACTGCTACTTATCGGGCTGCTCTGGATGCAAATAAAAATTTAATTGCCTTCCATGTAAAGGGAGGTGGTATACCTGAACACGCAGTTCACGCAAACAGGTTCCCTGCCGGTACAGTTGATAATTATTTGGCCGAAGGGTGGCAGATACCATCTAATATTACCATTGGTGCTTTCAGAGCACCGCGGTCCAATTTTGCCGCTGCGGCAGAACAATCATTTTTAGATGAACTGGCAGAGGCAATGGGCAAGGATCCAATCGATTTTAGATTAGAATTGTTGAAGCGGGGCAAAGAAAACCCGGTTGGTAAAAACAATGAGTACGACGCCGGTCGATACGCAGGCGTATTGCAAATGGTGAAGGAAAAATCGGGATGGGGCAAAGCAGAAAATAAAAAGTACAGCCGTGGGGTTGCTGCATACTTCTGCCATAATTCTTATGCTGCGCATGTAGTAGATATCATTATGAGAGACGGACAACCGTATGTAGAAAAGGTGACGAGCGCAATTGATTGTGGAGTAGTTATAAATCCTGATGCTGCGAAAAACATGGTTCAGGGAGCAGTTGTTGATGGAATTGGAAATGCTTTTTATGGCGGATTAACGCATAAAAATGGTGCTGCGCAACAAACTAATTTTCATAGTTACAGAATAATTCGAATGCCCGAAGCTCCCAGGAAGATTGACGTCCATTTTGTAAAAAATGACATTGATCCTACCGGATTAGGAGAGCCACCTTTTCCCCCTGTGTTCGGAGCAGTGGCAAACGCATTATACAAGGCCAATGGCCATCGCGTGTATGAGCAGCCATTTAATTCGCAACTCAATAAACGTCCTGGCGTTTAAACAACTAACCTTTCATCCATTTATTTCTCAACCATGATCACTTTAAATATCAATAAGAAAAATTACAACCTGGACGTAGATCCCGATATGCCTTTGCTATGGGCGCTTAGAGATGTTATAGGTCTTGTCGGAACAAAATATGGTTGCGGTGTGGCCCAATGTGGTGCGTGTACCGTGCACCTTAATGGTGAAGCTGTTCGCTCCTGTGTTACTAAAGTGAGCCGGGCAGTTGGACAAAAATTAGTTACCATCGAAGGCCTGACAGAAAAAATTGACCATCCCTTGCAGAAGGCCTGGCTTGACCTGGATGTTGCACAGTGCGGTTACTGTCAATCTGGTCAGATCATGTCGGCCGCAGTACTTCTCAGGGAAAATAAAAATCCAACCGACGCCGACATTGATGCAGCTATGGCGGGTAACATTTGCCGTTGCGGAACTTACCTGAGAATTCGAGATGCTATTCATTTAGCAGCAGAATTGAAAAAAGCAAGCAAAACAACATAAAGTTTCAGTGTCGTCATTATGAGGAGGAACAACGAAACAATCCCCAGCCGTAATCAGAGAGAAATGAAATTGCTTCGCGCCGCGCAATGATGTAGCATAAACCAGGAAGACTGCGAAATAAACAAACACCCATTACTCACTAACACCAGCCAGTTGATGAATCATTATTTTCTTCCTCTAAAAACAATTACCGTCGTAGTTGTTTTTCTTCTAATAGCAGGAATCATACGTGCAGGCTTTAGAGATAAAAACAGCGTGACAACCAGTAACGAAGCTGATGTAGTGAATAGGGACAGTATAGCGTCTGTTGCAGCTTTTGCCGATGTATACAAGGTGTTGATGCATCCGCGTTGTATGAACTGTCACCCAAAAGGAGATATACCTCTGCAGGGTGATGATAGCCATTTACATACGATGGCCCCAAGAAGAGGCAATGATGGCCATGGCGTCTATGCAATGAAATGTAGCAACTGCCACCAGCCAGAAAATACGCCCGGACTTCATACGCCTCCAGGCAATCCAAAATGGGGTTTGCCGCCTTCGCAGATGAAAATGGTTTTCCAGGGGAAGAATGCCCGTGAACTCGCATTACAGATTATGGACTACAACAAAAACGGTCATAAAAACAAACAGCAGTTGTTGGAACATGCAAGAGATACTTTAGTAAAAGCAGGATGGAACATGGGTGAAGGTCGGGTACCACCACCACTAGCTTATAATGAGTTTCTAAAAGCCTGGGATACCTGGATTGAAAAAGGTGGTTATGCTCCTAAAGCGAAGTAGCAAGGGTTAAAAATTAATTTTATCTGCTATCTGATTATAGTTAGTCGTTCGCTCCCGTTACTTACTGTTTCTTTAAAGCATTCGCAATTACTTAAAGAGTGTCTAGACTTGTCAGCCTACCTCCTGAATTTGTTAAGGTAAAAAGTGCGCCTAATTTCCCTTCTATGTTCACTGGTTGTATTAGGACAAATATCTCAGATCTTCCAGCAAGCAGAAGAATAGTCATTCACATTCTTCTCATTTTCCTTGTCGCAAAATCAGCAATATTGGTAGATAAAACCGGAATCTGTATACCATCCAATTAAATTATTGCAATGACCTTTGAGTAACAAAAAGGTCGAGAATGGAAACAGTAAAACTGAACAATGGTGTTGAAATGCCAATCCTTGGATTCGGTGTTTTCCAGGTAAAAGACCTGGCTGAATGTGAGAGAAGCGTAATGGATGCTATTCGATCCGGCTATCGCCTCATTGACACAGCTCAGTCTTATGAAAATGAAGAAGCGGTTGGCAATGCCATTAAGAACAGCGGCGTATCAAGAGAAGAACTTTTTATCACAACAAAACTTTGGATACAGTCTAATGGCTATGAAGGCGCAAAAAAAGCGTTTGAAAACTCAATGAAGCGCTTGCAGTTAGACTACCTTGATTTATACCTGATTCACCAACCATATAGGGACGTATATGGCAAGTTTTGTTAGTTACAACATTTGTATCAGTGCTTCAATTGAAAGTGGGAGGTAAAGAAGGCAACAGCAAAAGAAGTATTACAGTCGGTTTTGAACAAGAATGAGAAAACTGGTCAAGGAAAGAACATGACCTGATCAGCAAGGAAGACATCATAAAGCAACTGGTAATACGATCCTTCGCAAAGGCACAAGAATATGAATCAATAATTTCATCGTGCTGCGTGAGTTCAAACGCCTATGTCAATTTAACCCTTCATAAAAACTTGCCTACACTCAACTTTTTAGATGCAGGGCTTTTGGTTTTGCAAATGCACGTATTCCAATATGTGACAGTGTTGCTCCAAATCCTGAATGTCTTCTCCCGCTCCATGGAAGAGCAGGGCTTAACCTGTCGCAGCAATTCCAATATCCGGTTCCTGAGTTTATTTTCTGTAGAATATTTTCTGCCCTTGATTTGTTTGAACTATACACAGAAGCGGTTAATCCATATTCAGAATCCTGCATCAACTGAACAGCTTCTTCATCGTTTTTTACCTTCATAATCCCGATGATTGGCCCAAACGATTCATCCTTCATCACCTTCATATTATGATTGACATTCGTAAGGACTGTAGGCTCAAAATAATAACCTTGTCTGTCGATTCTGTTTCCACCTGTTACAATCGTCGCACCTTGTTTTGATGCGTCGGCCACCTGTTGTTTAAGCATTTCAAGTTGTTCTTTTCTGCTCAATGGCCCAATGTATATTCCTTCCGTTGTTGGCAATCCAACTTTCCATGATTTCACTTCTTTTATAAACTCTTCTATGTAATTATCATACACTTTTTCATGCACATAAATTCTTTCTACTGCACAGCAGCTTTGGCCATTGTTATAAAAAGCCCCATCAGCAGTACTTGCTGCAACCGATTTAATATCAACTACATCGTCCGCTACATACAATGGGTCTTTGCCGCCTAATTCGCATTGACAAACAACCATTTTATGCGCTACTCTTTCATAAATGTATTTTCCCGTTTTGTACGAACCTGTAAAAAAATACCCATCGAACGGAAGATCTAACAAAAGCTCACCCACTTGTTTTGCGCCAATAGCTATATGAAAAACGTTTTCAGGCACACCGGCTTCTTTCAATAATTTTTCTATTTCCAGTCCTGTTAAAGTTGCGTATTCAGAAGGTTTATACATTACAGAATTGCCCGCAAGTAATGCAGGTACAAACACATTTACTCCAACCAGGTAAGGGTAGTTCCAGGCGGAAACATTACAGATGACACCTAGCGGTTCATAAACTATCCTTTCTTCCATCCCTTCTTCAAAAGTCATTATCTCGGGAGATAAATATTTTTCTGCATTCTCTGCCAACCATTTTATACGCTTTTGTGCACTGCTTATTTCATTGCGTGATTGTTGTAAAGGCTTTCCAACTTCACTCGTTAATGTATCAGCAAGTTTTTCTGTGTTTTCTTCTAATAGATCAATAAATTTCTTAAGTACATTCACTCGTTCACTTAGCGTTACTTGTTGCCATATAGGTTGATTAGATTGCAATAGCCCAAACTTTTTTTCCAAGCTTTGGCCTGTATCTTCAATTACTTCCTTTATAATTTCTTCTGTGGCAGGATTTATAATTTGCATGACTAATTTTTAATAATCAGGTTGTTATTTTTACTTAAAGACAGTATACCAAATTAGGTTATCAAGACGCAAAACGAACTGGCTACCCTTATTCCTAATGTTGGGATAATTAGGTATTGGTAGAATTGAGAACCGCTTCTAGGAAACTCCATTTTATGCTTTTAGAGAATGGGCTTTCCAGGTCCTCCATTCTTTCAGGATGCCATTGAACGCTCAACATATAACCCTTGTTTGTCTTATCCTTAAATTCTATTCCTTCAATTATTTTTTCGTCCGTATCTGTAAATGCATTTGCTATTAAATTTTTACCGATAGCAGTTGGATCTATAACCTGGTGATGTGCGCTATTTATGCTGCCAACATCGCAATTAGTAATGTTGTAGAGTAGTGTATCTTTTTGTATTCTAATGTTATGCTGTTTATCTGTACCAGCTTCCCGACGATGTGTTTTATTTCCTCTTACACCCAAATCCTGAATAAGCTTTCCTCCTTGTAAAACGTTCACTAGTTGCAGACCTCTGCATATGCCTAATAGCGGCTTTTTATTTGCTTGTGAATATTGATAGATTTTTTCTTCGAACCTATCCCTATTTTGCAAAAACACATTTGGCTTGTTTTCGTATTCAAGCACCCCACCATACATTGCCGGATGAATATCGATACCCCCGGTCAAGATAAATCCATCGCACTTATAAATATCTTCTTCATTATTTTGTTCAAAAGATAACACCAACAGTTCTGTACTTCCTTGTAAATCTTCTTTCGAAAACCAGTCCAAATGTGTTTTTGCAAAATAGGGATAGGTT
>Ga0181463_1000185_pt1 | contig 14055 bp, 12 predicted proteins | sample InSIn1gowninarea_FD_119071 | JGI IMG/M metagenome (GOLD analysis project Ga0181463, IMG submission 119071) | Clean room microbial communities from NASA Spacecraft Assembly Facility at Jet Propulsion Laboratory, Pasadena, California, USA -... ... | reverse complement strand
TTTAAAATAAATATTTATTTGTTAATTAATTGAATCATAAAATTTATATTTACATTCATATATATAAATTATCAAAATTATTGCATATCATCTACTAGGTGTAGTTGGCCATCTATTTAACTATAAAAATAAGAAACATTTTGGAAGTAAAAAATAAGCCAAGAGACTTTGGAAATCATGATTCATTTAAGGACATTATCAAGGTTCGTTCCTGTGCTCTTGAGCCTATTAGAGGTTTATGAATGCACTAAGGATGACCTTTGATATGTGCCAAGCGAGCATGAAGGCATACCAAACAAGAGTGCTAGTGGTGTTGGACCCTTTGGATTTCATTGGGGCATGGAATCATCTCATTGTGATCCTCATATTTTCTTTGAACACCCATCCCAGGAACATCTTCATTTTCCAATGAAGGTGTTGTCACTCACTGCCAAATGTGTTTTAAGTTGTCCAAAGTGAAAAAGAGTAGTAAATTTGGAAGCCATCTTCCAAGCCACATAAGATTTAAAAGCTAAATTGGCCCCTCCTGTTTGGATAGTGCTTGGAATAAGATCTTCGATGGTATATGGAACTCCTCAAATGGACGCTAGAATCAGAATATATGGCCTATTGGAGTTCAAAGGTTTCATTTCCTTCGAAATAAAGTAAAAGAGTTTATTGGAGGTCTGGGACGATATCAAAAATCTCATATCAAAAGGGTCAAGGGCTTCACATATCATCAATCTGAAATCAACGCGCCAACAAGGTAACAACTCTAAAAATGTTGCGAAATGGAAAAGTTCCAATATAGTGTAAAATCACCAAGAAGGTCAAAAAATTTTTAACAAAGGATTTTAGCAAAAAACAAAGTATCAGAGGGCCTTTTCTATCCCCTCTAGGGGCCATATGGCGAAATACTATTGGTCCAAATCAGGCCATGTGGCGAAATACTATTGGTCGAAATGGGGCCATGTGGCAGCTAATGTCATCATGAAGTGGTAGTATGGAGGACATGTGGCATGCTAATCTGACATTTTCAGGGGTCCTATGGGGGCATATCTGAGTGACACGTGTCACCACTCACAAGGTGACAGGTGGCAGAAGATGACGTCATGTCGGAGATCGCAAATCGGTGTTTACAGGTTGAGGCATGTTATTACATCAAGGTTAAAACCCCCATTGTGACCTATCAAGAAAGGGGCTCCGATAAGGGGGCTAGCATGTGGTCACATAAATAGATAAAAGAACTAGAGGCTAAGCATGGTAGGCAATCCCACATATAATTGATTGCAAGTGTCAAAGGGAGAAAACAGAGGTGATATTATGTAATGGTTGATTCGATATCCCAGGTGGGCCTAACCTTGCATATCGATGATCACAAGTATCAAAGGGAGCAAACATAGGTGATATTATTAAATGGCTGAATGCGATATCCCAGGTGGGCCCAACCCCGCATATCAACGATGCAACATTCAAAATTTGCATGGGCTGACCTAGTAAGGCCCCTTCTGACATGAAACTAGGGTCAACACTGACAGAGTAAACAAAAACATGGAAGCTTGGGAGGACTTGATGATCCAGCATGGTGCTCCATGCAGAGGGAAGATGAAGTACCGCCCAGGTGACCTTTGCTTCTGTACTATGGCATTAAACTAATACTTGACCACTCCTGGTTCTAGAGAATGAATGATTCGAGCAGTAAATGCAGAAGTGACAGAACTCAGCTCGGTGGCATAAAAGGCTAGATTGAAGGCAAGAAACAACCTAAGCAAAATAAATCCTAGGGATGGGCATAGAGATATTTTTTTGGCGTTTCCATCTACTTGTTGACCTATTTTGTAATCATGTAATGTGTCGACCATTTAATGAAGAAATTAATATTTTCTAGTCGTTTTATGGCCACAAAGCCATCCCAGGCTGAGATAGCTAATCGATCTGATAGCTGAGGCTCAGCTAAAGTTATTTTGTTGTAATTATTGTTCAATGCTACCCTCTCTAGATAAATTGTGGGAAGCAACACTTCACAAAGGTTCAAAATCCTAAAGAAAGAACTACATGTTATTTTGAGACTGTATGACTTTATGATATGCATCTTTCAGAATATTAAGGAAATTGTGATGATTCCTCCTTCGAGTACTACAATATGTTATCCCTCTGTTAAATTCCATTATATTCATGTTTCCTCTATGAATTCATGTAATCGTATCTACTAGAAATGTTTCATATGTTCTTATAGATTCATTTATATTGACTCCTTAATTCATGTGCCTGTATGGATCTTTGATATTAAATATTTAAAATTGCACTCCATGAATCATCACACCCATTCTCGTTCATCCATTATGTCTACCTTTAACTCAGATAAGTGTAGAATTCTAGATTCTTCAAGCTCTATGTGATAGGTGTAGAATTCCTGACCCTTCAAGCTCTATGTGATGAGTTATTATATCTCCTTATCTTCTCTCATTGCTCTTCCAAAGCTTATTAAACTGTAGGTCCTTGAACTACTTGGCCTCGACTACCAGAAATACATGGCTTATGCCTTTAGATGAATGAACCAAACCGTTTTGTTATAGATATATATATATAAAGACATATATACACAAATATATGTGAGGTCTCTAGCTTCCTGAGAATAATATGAAACACATAAAATATAGATGTTCTAGGCACTGTTCTTGTAAGAAATCCAAGGTTGTCTTTGGAAACAACAACATCTTTTGGCATCGTTGTCGGGGAACTTATTGAAGGACTTTTTCCCTCGGGATATGACAAATTAAGTATTCTTTGTGTAGGTGATAAAATACATTCTGATTGCATCCTCATCACCTTGGCAACTCCAAAAACCCCATTATCATTTACCATCCTAGCTTCTGGAAAACCTCACACTCGCTCAGATACCTCTCTATGGAAAACCCCATCTGTATCTGACCCAGAGAAATTAATTTTCAGGAGACTCTCGAAGGAGAAAACTCCTACTACCTATGCTACTATCACATCATTCTTTGAAGCTTCCTCATCACTGCTTAGAATTTACTCCTAAGATCCTTACATACCCTTCACTTAGTTTAGCCATTCCATCCACTGTGGTTTTTTCCCAAGTTCCTCTGACAAATATCAACCCCCCTCTATTAATTCAACTAGTTGTTCCCGATTTCTTACTAAATAAACATGACCCTCTTCATTTACCTCAACCTCTAAGTGTTATGCCTTAGGACTACCTAAATCTTTTGCCTAGGTTCAATGGGGAGGATGGAAACAATGCACAAAGACACATTAAAACATTCTGCGCTTCTACTGAGGATCTAAATGTAGAACAACTGGATGTGGTCGTGAGACTCTTTGTATAGTCCCTTGATGGAGAAACCAGAAAATGGTTTAAATCCCTACCTGACGCCTCCATCGCTACCTGGGAGAAACTTGAAAACTCTTTCACACAAAAGTGGGATGAAAAGAGAAATCATGAGTATGTCCTCACATAGTTCAATGTTATAAGGAAGAAGCCAGAAGAGGATATTTCAAAATTCATAAAAAGTTTCAATAAGCAATATAATAACTTGCTTGGTGAGATAAAGCCTCCTCAAGCTACTGCTCATGTACTATTTGTGGGAGCCTTTGAATCCAACTTTGGCTTTACCCTAAGAGAAAGGAAGTCTCGCACTTTATACCAACTCCAAGTTGATGCTCTTGAGGTAGAAGAAAATTTTACTTTGGTAGGGAAGTCAAGAGGCAAGGATGAACCTATTGAGAAGAAAAGGGAGAAAGAAGAAACATCCTCCTTTGGTCAAGCTAAAGGATCACCGAATCTAAAGTGGGAATAAATGGATAAACTCATTAAGAGTTTATCAAATAAGGTGGTGAAGCTCGAGCTGGAGAGAAAGAGTATCCTGAAACTCAATGCTCAAGGTAACAACCGAGGTTATAAGCCACAGTGCAGAAGGCCACCATTGCAGACACTTCAAAGACAAAGAAAGGAACAACTCGATTAGATCCCTCATCCTCTATATTTAGAAGATGATCTCGATGAACAATCATCGGATACACATGAGATGTAGGGAAGCTTGTATTCCTCTTTCTCTGAAGAAGAATGTGAAGATATGGCTCACTAGGAGAAAAGTCATGATAGAGAATCAGCAGAAAATGAGGAGGACATAGGTGATTATTGTAAATAGTTTGCAGATTTCATGCAAGCATTTCTACATTGAAGGTATGATCTAAGATCTTTAAGAAAGTGTTGGCATTACGATACAGGTATGATACATGGGTTGTCCTTGATGGCAACTCACTCAGATGACAGATCATAGTATAGCTAGAATGATCAGAGAGGCATACGCAATTTCTCTATGACAATAATGTGTATACACGCGGGTTTACCATATACCAAGTCGCGTATATCTACACACGCATGTTTACAGAAGGAAAGATGCATACATGTTGGGAATCTATGTTTTGGTTAAGGAGGTCGATCCTTGGCCTTCTTGTCAAACAAGGATTTCATATTTTGTTGGTAATTTTCCAATTTAGCCCCCACCTATTCTCTATTTTCATGAAGTTCAAACAGTTGGTTTATTCTTTGTGTCAAAGCACTTGGTTCTTCCTCAGTGTCTTATAGTAATTTTGCCACTAACATTTCCAATTGGATTGGGAAGATTGTAGCCTTTCCATACATTAGCTCAAAAGGTGATTTTCTAGTGCATCATTTAGGCATCACTCGGTTAGCCCAAAGGGCAAGCTTCAATTGTTATCCCAATTCTTCTGATTCTTGGTGATGATATTGTTTAACACTCTCACCACAGTTTTGTTTGATGAATCAACTAATCCATTACCTTGAGGATAGTAGGTAGTGGAGTGTCTGATGATGATATTGAATTTCTAGTAGGAGCTGGTAAATTTTAAAGATTTGAAGACTTGAGAATTTTTCGTGATCATTTTGATAGGAAAATCAAAATGAGCTAATATGTTCTCCTCCATAAACTTGATTGCCACTGAATCTGTACCATTTCTAGTTAGGATGGCCTCTACCCACTTGTTGAAATAATCTATGGCCAATAATATCCACTTATGTTGGCCACTGGAAGGTGAGTTTATCTCTCCTTTGAAGTCTAGGCCCCACTGTCTAAAGGGTTCTTCCACATGCACTGGGATCAAGGGAAGGGAAGAAAGTTTTTATCTCTCAACAAAGGCTTGGCACTTATAACATGACCTGAATTATAAATGAACATTTCCAAATAGTGTAGGCTAGTAGAATCTTAACTTGAGTATTTTGTGAGTTGTGGTCTTCCAACTGTAATGACCTATACAAAATCCTCCATGAAATTCCTCAATCACTTTATGAGCTTTTCCTTCTACCAATCATAACAAAAATCTCCCACCAGGTCCTTCCAGCAGAACTAACCATTGGATATGATATACTTTTGAGCTTGATGTCTCAGGGTTTTGTACTTACATTTATCCAGCACTAGTGGGCACCTCGGGAACAAGAGATAATGGATGATATTCTTATGCTAGGGTGATCCCTCATATTTAGAATAGATCTAATTCTTTAAACTTTTAATCTCATTCTCTTGAACTTCTGTTATGCCTTCCACTGTTATCAGGTTTATCCCTAAAGCTTGGAAATTAGATTCTGATAAAACCTTGGCCAACCCCTGGCCTTTTATGAGCTTAGTAGGCTTTATGTCTAACTCATATTCCTTTATCTTTACTATCCACCTACCCCTTTTTACTTCACTATCTCCTTGAATGAGAATGTCCTTGACCGATGTCGTTTGGATAAATGCTATGATTTATGATTGTAGCACATACACTCAAAATGCCTTCAAAGCCTTGACTAGTGCATAGGCTTGTTTCTCCAAGATATTATATTTCAGCTTAGCATCCCTCAGGACATGGTTGAAGAAGGTGATGGGTTTTTCATAACCATCTTTATTCTTCTATACAAGAACTGTAGTAATAATATGCGGAGAAGCAAAAAAAAAGATATAGAAAGGTGTTGAGTAGTCAGGGCAGAGTAGTATCGGTGCTTCAGTCAATGCTTCTTTAATTATAATAAAAGAAACTTAGGGGGAAGGTCTCCACTTGAATTCATTTTCATTTTTTAGAATATCTGTAATACCCCTCACTATTTTTGCATAGTTGTGTATGAACCTCCCCAAAAGGGTTTGGAACTCTTTCTTATTTCTAGGTACAGGAATATGACTGATAGCTTTGACTCACTTAGGATCAATTTTCACTCCTTCTTGCAATACTATGTGTCCTAGGAGCTTCCCCTCACTCAGGGAAAACTAAGATTTCTTGGGATTCAATGAAATATCATACCTCCTGCATTTCTCGAACATGAGCTTCAAGTGGAGGATGTGTTCTTCATTGGTCTTAGAGAATACTATGATATCGTCCAAATATATCACCACAAACTTGTCTTTCTCCTATACAAAATCTATATCCATAGCTCTCTGAAATGTGGCCCATACATTAATAATACCACAAGGCATGTGAACATACATGAAAGTTCCCCACGAGGTGGTGAAACCGGTATTCTTCTAATCATCAAGGTGGAATGCCACTTGGTTGTGACCAGAGAAACCATCCATCATGGAAATTGTAACTGACCCAACCACCTTCTGAAATATTTAATGCATCTTAGATAGCGGGTAGTTCTCTTTCAATGATGACCTGTTAAGGTTCTAAAAATATACGCATAGCCTTATTTCTCCATTCTTTTTTTGGACTGGGACTAAGTTGGCCACCAACTCTTAGTACCTTAAAGGCACTATGATTTTAGATGTAGAAGTTTCCTCACTTATTTTTCAATGGAGGGGAGTAAGAGTGGATTAATCTTCCTAAGATTTTGCTTTCATGTTTTTATTCCACTCTTTAAAGGAATCTTATGTTGTATGATGTTAGTATCAAATGCTTTTAAGTCCTCATAAGACCAAGCGAAAACATCCTTATAGATTTTGAATAGATTTTACTACGTTTGTTTATATTGTGAGGGGATTCCTTTCGATATTACGACCATATGGGGTTCATCCTCTAAGCCGATATTGCACTCTTCTACTTGTTCGTCCATCTCTAGAGCCATTTGTTTGGAGGCTACATCATCCTTGTTGAATAATATTTCCAATGAGACTAGCCCAAGAGGTATGGTATTCCCTTTCAGTTGTAGAATTTTATGTCCAACCACTGTGTCTTCCCATTAAGTGGGTTCTTGATCTACCTCTTTCTTCTCTCCTTGATCAATGGTTGAGTTAGCGAACTCCCCAACTACTATAAACCGTTTGATCTGCTCATCATCTTCTAATACCTTTCAGTGCTTAACATTATCAAGTATAGAGGGTCTATATTTGACCTCCACCCCATACTTGAGAAGCAGATTTTGAGGGGGCTTGAAATTTCTTATTACTATGACAAGGGAATTAGTCATTCTGTTTCCTTCTCTGGGTATAAATTGGATATTAAAGGCTAGGAAGAAGTTATCAATCAAATCCTATACTTCATTCTGGTAAGTCCTCAATTTGGGGTGATTAACTTGGCATTGATTTCTAATCTGCTTTACAATCACCTCGGAGTCTCCATGCAGAGTGAAGCATTCAATATTTATTCATATCCCTTTTTATTGTAGCCCAAGGAGTAATGCTTTGTACTCTACCACGTTGTTGGTTGCCTCAAACTCCATCTTGAATTAGAGGGGTATCAGGCTACCCTCAGGAGATAGCAACAATACTCCTCCTCCATTTCCCTATTTGGAATTTGCTCTATCAAAGTATATTTTCCACACTTTGTTTTCATCTGTGTGTTGGTGTTCTAACTGCATCGTTAGGTGTACTGGTGTTTCTTCTAAGATGGTACCATCATCTTCTAGGAACAAGTAGGAGAGGTTGCTTTCTTTTCCATACATTGAGGCAGTTTTAGAACCTTCAACTGGGGTCACAGGCTTTACAAATATAGACTCTCTGTACAACCTCCTTTCTTTGCTCCCAAAAGTTACAATAGTGGCATAAGTTAGATATAATTTGGTAGAGTCCCGCATGTTGGAACTCTAAGACCTAGATAGGATCATGCCAAATTGAGGGGGGAATATCTACCACTATTATGTCCATCACTATGCTCTTCACAGGGATCTAAGTCAGGTTTACCATCGGATGTTTTATCATTCCCAATAATTTGACCCCCTTAGAGTCAAAGGAGTATAGATCCTTGTAGGGCATAGTGATCTGCAAGCCATGTTATTCCATCACGGCTAAGGGCATGAGGTTATGTGAGGTTCCCGAGTCCAACATGCAGTTATGCAATAACAGGTCATGAATTACCAGGGTCACATTGAGGGGTACAATGGAAGGATCAAGTTCTTCAACATGAGGCCCAAAAACAACCATTGGTCCTTCTTCTTGAAGGTTTAAACAGTCATGGGTCAATGCTGAGGTGGATGGAATCATGAATTGAGAGACTTGAGCTTTATAAGTGGGCTAATTTAGAAGTTCAATTAGAGGAACATGAATATTTACCTTAATGAGCTCCTTCTGGAGATTGAATGCAGGTTGGCCTTTTTATACTCCTCCTAGCTCTTCTTCTCTTTCCTTATCAATGATAGTTTTTATCAAAACAAGTGCCTTATTTTCTATGTGTTCCTTGAAGCTATTACATTCCTTATTTGAGGAGACTTTTACCCTGGATGCATCAGGATTCAACTTACCTTTCTCTTTATCTAGCATTGGGGAAATTCCCTCCCGTTTTTTTGGTTCCCTCGACCTCTTTCTGTTGGAAATAATACTGAGAGGGAGGGTGAATCAGTATTAGCAAATCAATAATCTTTTCATTTCCATTATCAGATTCATATACGCTACTTCAGTTAAGGATACCCGTGTGTATACGCAACTATGTTTAATGCAACTAGTGTATATCTAGTAAACTTATGATTCAATTAGTTGATCTTCAACGAGTGCATCAGAACATTATATAGTAAACAGATGAATTAAAACATAATATATCATCACACATAAGAATCACACATGAACACCATGATATAAGGGGAAACCCAATGTGGGCGAAAACCACCTACTGAAATTCGTCTCTATCTTCTTTTAATAAGAAACTTCTTTTTACAATATTTCTGTACTGGTGCAGTCTTATACCAGTACACAGGCTTCTACCTGTAGAAGGCTACAACCTTCTCTTGTTTTCCAGCTTCTCCTGGAATGGAGTTACAACCCCCTTAGCTCTTGTACTAGCTGATGTAATAGTACATAGGCGCTGGCCTACAGAAGGCTACAACCTTCTCTTTTCTTCCAAGGACCACATTTCATAAATTTTCAGACTGGATCCATCAATACAAAACAATCACTGCTACAATATAACCATCAACTCTGAATTACACTACAAATGAATCACAGAAACCTTGTCCTCAAAACACAGTTACTAGAACACAGAGTAGAGCCCAAAACTTTGCAACAACCACTAGAGCCAACAACAACCTCAAATATCAAATCTCATAAAGTATATGCTACTTTGCTATGTCGAATCAGTGTGTATACACTCTTTCACCAAAGGGAACCCGTGTACAGATATGAAAATAACTACTTATACCTTTGATGCAATTTTCAACTTCAGATATACCCATAACATTAGATATAAAGGATAAGACATGCGTCAGTATTCAAATCTATTCATGATCATACCATATATTGATAATGCATTTTAGTCTTCATTTTCTCGGTCCATCAACCTTCATCAACCGCATAGGAGCCTCCTTGGTTCAGATCGAGCAAAGCATCACAAACCCATAACCAACATACTAGATCTCACACTTCATCAGATATTCATCACTTGAATACTTACTCCTCTTGGCCTAATGATCTTCTCCTTATATAGGTTTAGGCCTCTCTCAATACCATGGTCCAAAACCACATAGAACCAACACCTCAGACCCAATACTTGGGGTCAACACTTCGGACCAAATACCATGGACCAATACCAAAATACCATGGACCAAATACCACGGACCAAAACTTAGATTCCCAAAATGTACGCATCTTTCCTTTTCTAAACCTACATTTGTACGTATACGCAACTTGGTATAAGGTAAACCCACGCGTATAAGCATTATTGTCACAACAAAAATGCGTATACCGCTCTGATCATTCTAGATGTACTATGATCTGTCATCTGAGTGAGTTTCCATCAAGGACAACCCCTGTATCATACTTGTATCATAATGCCAACAATCTCCCCCTTTGGACTTGATGGCAACACCCACACCAAGTCACTCTCCCCCTTTGACATCAAAGGGCAAAGGGTGAACCAAGATATTCTCTCCCTTGGTATGCATTCTGCTGTCCATACTCCCCCTTAGTGCATGTTGAAATCTATGATTGAGCTACCCCTTTGTACATGCCAAGATGTACCAATCCATCCATGCTCCCCCTGAGCACATGCCGAGTCTAAACAAGACCATGACAGTCATCAGTAACTGTCATACACCATATTATTTGCACTATAAGCATCTATCACTAGCATCAAAACCTGTAACTTGCAATCCATTCTCTTGGCCAATCAACAATCAATAGCAAGATGTGTCAATAAGAATCATCACCAAAGACTTCTAACCATAATGCCAACAATGCATTATTCGAAGCATATGCTCCCCCTGAGCCTGTGCCAACCATCATATACCATGACCGAACCATTTCCTAAGTCTTTTCTGTTGCCTTTTTCTCCAAAGCTCCATATACGCGACTCTACATCCTCTAACTTGCGTATATACGCGACTTATCTTCATAATATTTGTGTATGCAAATTAGAATACTGAAATTCTACACTTTTAAGTTTCCCATGTGTCTGTTATGTCTGCTAACTAAGATATGCCACATCTTTCTATCTCTAATTCTTTCTTCTTCAACACTTGGAATTGTGATGATGTATGATCCTCTTGCTTTGGAGATAGAATTTTTCTCCTGCATTCCCCTACTTTATGTCCAAACTTGTTACATGGATAACATATTACATGTTTCATATTCCTCCTATAGCAGTTAATGGCTTTGCGACCAAACATATTGCAAGAAAAACAATATCCCTTGAAGTACTTGGAGCATGATGATCTTGACCCATTTTGGTTTTGCATCTAGCTGCAATATGTCCAAAGTTATGACATACATAACATTCAACATTATTCATTTGAGGAAATAAACGACTATTAATTCGATAGTTAGGAGGAAAAGATCTTCTTTGAAGAATTTCTTTCATTGGTTGTTGTTGGGGTTGACCACTTACCTCTTCGTTGATAATTTCAGCTTTTGCACTAGAATTCCTTTCCTCACCCTGTGAGCTAGATTCACCTTCAACAGTTTCATAAAAACCAAGACCAATTTTAATAGCAGGGGATCTTTGACTACTAAGAATATCATCCAAAATCTTAGTACTGTCTTGAAATCGTAACAGTTTATCCTTTTCTTCTAATTTACCTTTTAAGATATTTACCTCAACTTGATGTTGTTCTTCCTTTTCCAGATATTGCTTCCTTATGTTTTCTTCAGCTTTTCTTCCTTCTTCCACTTGTTGCCTTAATTTGACTACTTCATGTTCTTGTTCTTCAAGAGCTTACTTATTTTGCTTCTTTGATTCTTTAAGATCTTCTTTTAGAGAGAGGATCTTAGATTCAAGTCTCCAAATTGTTATGCTCTGATCTTTTACTACATCCTACAATTGTTCCCTTACTCTAGTTACTGTCTCCAACAGTTATTATTTTAATCTGGTAACTTCTTCTGTTTCTACATCCTTATTTTCATATGCCATGAGAAGTCTAATGTCTTCATCACTATTGGATGAGTTATTACTTTTATCACGAGTATAATAACTTCTATTACCTTCTTTAGACATCTTTCCTTTATTATTAGGGCATCTAACAACGTAGTGACCAACTCTACCACAAGAAAAGCATTTGAAAGGTAACTTACCTTTGAACCTTCCAGATCCCCATTCAAGATTCTTGACAAAACTTACCTCATATTCTTCTTCTGAAATGTATCCTAATTCACTGAGTTTTTCTTTTCCATTTGCTGATACATTAAATGCGACTTCTCTCATATATGATGGTCCTCCTTTTCTCATCTCAAAAGCAGTTAAGATTCCCTGAAGCTGTGTCATAGTGATTTTCTGTAGATACTTCTTTTCTTCTGTGGCAAACACTTTAGATTCAAATTTAGCAGACAAGGATATCAAAAATTTCTCAACTAAGACAACTTACTTAATTTCTTCACCCATATTCTTAATACAATTGACAATCTCATCTATACGCAGGAAGTAATTAGCTATGCTTTCATTACTATGCATCTTAAGAGTTTCATACCGTATTCTGAGAGTTTGAAGCTTAGCACGTTTTACCTGATCATCTCCTTCATAGCTTAGAATGATTTTGTCCCATATTTCTTTGGTTGATTTGAACTACATGACCTTGAAAAAATTTGATTGTGACAAACTTCCCAATAAGACAGTAACAGCTTTGGCATTTAGTTCATATTGTTTTCTATCTATTGTATCTGTAGTAATTGCTGATGGATATGTATATCCTCCTTCCACGATTCTCCAAACATCTGTTCCAAGTGATTGTAGATATGTTGTGGTTCTTATCTTCCAGTAGACAAAGTTTCTCCCATCAAAGATTGGTGGTCTGATGGATGCCTCTCTTTCTTGATCACTCATCCTAATGGATCTTCCTTCAAGCGATCAAGCTTCTTCTGAAGGACCTGCTCTAATACCAATTGTTGGAAGTAATACTGAGAATGGGGGTTGAATCAATATTAACAAATCAATAATCTTTTCATTTCCATAATCAGATTCATATACGCTACTTCAGTTAAGGATATCTACATGTATACGCAATTGTGTTAAATGCAACTACCGTATATCCAGTAAACTTATGATTCAGTTAGTTGATCTTCAATGAGTGCATCAGAATGTTATTAACCATATGAACAGTAAATAAATGCAGTAAAACAGAACAGATCATCACACATGAACACCATGATATAAGGTGGAAACCCAATGTGGGTGAAAACCACCTGCTGTAATTCGCCTCTATCTTCTTTTAATAAGAAACTTCTTTTTACAATATTTCTCTACTAGTGCAGTCTTATACCACTACGCAGGCTTCTACCTGCAGAAGGCTACAACCTTCTCTCATTTTCCAGCTTCTCCTAGAATGGAGCTACAACCCCCTTAGCTCTTGGACTAGTTGATGTATTAGTACGTAGGTGCTAACCTCCACAAGGCTACAACCTTTTCTTTTCTTCCAGGGACCACATTTCATAAATTTTCAGACTGGATCCATCAATACAAAATAATCACTGCTACAATATAACCATCAACTGTGAATCACACTACAACTGAATTACTGAAACCCTGTCCTCAAAACACAGTCACCAGAACATAGAGCAGGGCCAAGAACTCTGCAACAACCACTAGAGCCAACAACAACCTCGAATATCAAATCTCATAAAGTATATGCTACTTTATTGTGTCGAACCAGTGTGTATATGCTCTTTCACCAAAGGGAACCCACATACAGATCTGGAAATAATTAATTATACCTTCACTACAATTTTCAACTTCATATATACCCAGAACATAAGATATAAAGGATAAGACATGTGTCAGTATTCAGATCTATTCATGATCATACCATATATTGATAATGCATTTTACTCTTCATGTTCCTAGTCCATCAACCTTCATCAACCGCATAGGAGCCTCCTTGGTTCAGATCGACCAAAGCATCAGAAACCCATAACTAGCATATTAGATCTCACATTTCATTAGATATTCATCACTTGAATACTTGCTCCTCTTGGCCTAATGATCTTCCCCTTATATAGGTTTAGGCGTCTGTCAATACCATGGTCTGAAACCACGTAGAACCAACTTGGACCCAATACCTGGGGTCAACTCTTCGGACCAAATATCATGAACCAAAACATAGATTCCCAACATGTATGCATCTTTCCTTCTGTAAACATGCGTGTGTAGATATACGCGACTTGGTATATGGTAAACCCGCGTGTATACACATTATTGTCATAGAGAAAT
>Ga0181463_1000246_pt1 | contig 14070 bp, 23 predicted proteins | sample InSIn1gowninarea_FD_119071 | JGI IMG/M metagenome (GOLD analysis project Ga0181463, IMG submission 119071) | Clean room microbial communities from NASA Spacecraft Assembly Facility at Jet Propulsion Laboratory, Pasadena, California, USA -... ... | reverse complement strand
CCCCCTCTCCGGGATACCCCTAAACTTCCTCACCTGTCCATCCTCGCCCAACAACCTCGGCTTCTGCCCATCAATCAGTCCATCATCCGTCTTCTCTTCATGCGGCGGCAAGTCTCCCGTCCCAGCCCACCCCTCTCCGTCCTCCCCTTGGGGCTTCTGTACCGCCCCCTGACCCCTCGCCGCCTCCCTCCTCTTCCGCACCTCCTCCCCAAGTCTTCGTTTCGCGTCTTCCTCCCCCTTCCGACGCTCCTCCGGCGACTCGTTTTCGGCTTCGCGGGCGGCGTAGGCGGCGAGACGGTCGATGAGAGCGATGACGAGGTGTTTGATGTTAACTTTGGGGTGGAGTTGGGCGGTGGCGCGGAGGAAGGGGGCGAGGGTTGAGAGGTGGAATTCGGCGGTGAAAACCTTCGAGGGCAAGGGTGAATTGGTGATCAAGAAGGAAGAAAGGGAATGAGGGGGACGTACTTGGATGACGACCTCCATTAAGTACTCCTGCGCGATCACATCCCTGCAGTTCACCACCTGCTCCAGCACGCTCGGCAAGATCGTCCTCTGGTACATCTCCAAATCCACGCCCTCGAGCTGGCTCAACCGAACGAGGTTCGTCCCAACCAAAATACGTAGTTCGCGGCGTTCGAGTTCGCGCCGTTCGCGGTCGCGAGAGAGACCGGAGTGCTGGAGGCGCACCCAGAGCTTGTTCATTTCGATGAAGTTGGTGAGGACGAAACCAATCGAGTCATGGAGGTTGCCGCCGGGTCTGTGAAAGGAGAAGAAGGGGTTCGCTACAAGCATCACATCTCATGCGGCGCGATGTACGTTCTGTCTCAGTGTGGAGACGAGACAGAACGACCACCGCCGCAAGAAGCGAAAGGCGAGAGAAGACGTACCCATCATCCTCCCCAACCGGCAAATGATCCCTCGTCATCCCGCTCAAGTAATGCCGTAAAAACAGTCCCCTCGTCGGGTGTTGCACGCCCCTCGTCATTTCCATCATGTCCTTCATGATCTCCTTGACGGGAGCTCCGGGAATGGACATATAGACTGTGCCGACGGTGATCATGAGGTCTGCGCGAGGAAGACATGAGCGGGACTGTAGAAGACGGAGGGAAGGCGATGGACGTACAAAGTCGAGGAACGATGTTACCCGCATACTGAACGAGCTCGTACAGGTCGGCAAGGTGGTGCTTCCCGCTTTGGTGAGCGTCGTAGAGGAAGGAGGAGAGATGGCGGAGAGCGTCAAACACGGCCATGTCTGTCGAACGACGGAAGGAAAGGGTCAGAAGGGGACGCAAAGCAGGAAGAAATCCTTCTCGACTGCCACAGTTGCTACAGCTAGATCACATTGCGTCTCTTCGACGGATGTAGGACAGGCTGCAGAACCGGCGCAAAGTGAAGGGAAGAAGAGGTTGACCTACATAATTCATAGTACTGCTTCGGGCTAAGGCTACTCGTCCGGAGTTCGGCGAGCATAGTCGAGGCGGCCTTGAGAGCGTCCATGATGAGGTCGGTGTCCTGTACACCCTCCCAGAGTACTTCAGCACAATACCCCCACTTGATGAGGGAGAGATGGGAAAGCGAGGAGACTCAAAGGAGGACTGACGAGGCATCGCTTGAGTTGCTGCAGCTGCGTCTGGACAGTGGCGAGTGCCTCTGCGAGCAACTTGGCGTCGTCGGACTGAGAAAGGATCGAGGCAGTCGGCGCCATGACGGAGAGGGGGAGAAGTCGATGGGGACGGGATGGATGAGGGTGGGAAGAGTCTGAGAGGGGGTGATGAGGGTCTGGCTATCTGGATATGCTTCCCGCAGTCCACCAGGGGAGACGAAGAGAGCAGGGGAGGGGAGAGAAGGCGGTTCCCCCTCCTTGTCCTCCTTCCGCTTCCTCCAACTTCGACCCCGACAATGTTCAAGCGCCCTTACTCGTCCAAGACAGTCACGCCTATCCGGTCAAGCGACCTGCGCAAGTTGCGCGACGAACTGTGCGATGCCTTCCCCTCCACCCTCGACAAAGAAACCGCAAAACAACTCCTCGACGGCGCCTTGACGGCCAAGGCGACCTCGCATCTCGACGAGCCATTGTCCCTCGTGCTCGTACCGAGCAAGGCGGGAGGAGAACCCGATCCCAGGTTGTTTAGGGTCGGAAAGGGCAACGACGGTTACCTCGTACCCACCATCTACACCCTGGACCTCGTTCCCTACCTCCTGCCGAAGCTCGAGACTGCACCCGCCGTCGTGGAGAACCTCATCAGCGGTTCAGGTGCGTTTTCTCCTTTCCTTTTTTCATTTTCTGCCTTGAATCGTAATCATGCTTCTCCTTCTACAGCTCTCTTCCTCTCCGGTATTTCGACAGCATCCCTCCGCGCTCTTCCTGCCGGCGCAAAGGAGGGAGACCTCGTCTCGGTCTTCATCCGGGAAGACGACGAAACCGGCGACGAAAAGGAGGATGTGATCGTTGCGGTTGGATGGCTCGCGGCGGACAAGGAGACGCTGTTGAGGCAACAGAAGGAAGGTGGGCAGACGAAGGGAAAGGGGGTCACGACAGTACGTTTCCTTCCCATTTCTCTTCGCCGGCTCGTCGAGACTGAACTGCTAAAACTTTGCAGCTACATGCTCGAGGCGACTACCTCTGGCAAGCCGGCTCTCAGCAGATCTTCTCTCCTCTCGCATCTTCCTCGTCCTCCAAAGCGTCACCGCCGCCCGACGAACCTCCTGTCGAACCTGAACCCGAAGCTCCCTCCGCCCAACTCGCCTCTCTCGAAGTCTCCGCTCCTTCCGATTCGGCACCTTCAGCACCACCAACAGAGCTCACAACAGCCGACCATGACGCCGCCCTCACCTCCGCCCTCCTTCTCGCCATCCGAACCCTTTCCTCCCCTTCCTCTTCCTCCCTCTTCCCCCTCTCCGCTTCCGCGTTATATAGCACCTACATCCTCCCCTCTCGCCCTGCCATCCTCTCGAATGGCGCAGCGGGAAGCGAAGTCGAGATCAAGAAGACGCGGTGGAAGAGTTTGGGGAAGTTCGTGAAGGAGATTAGCGGGAAGAAATGGAAGGAGGGACCGTTGATACAGGCGAAGGAAGTGCGAGGGGAGTGGGTCGTCACGGGCGTGAACGGAGGACATCCTGAGTGCGTCTGCTCGCTTTCCTGCGTTGTTCTAGCAGTATCGTGCTCACCCGCTCATTGTTTCGTAGGGTACAAGGTCTCCGCTCCTTCCGCACCCTCGCCCAAGCCGCCAACTCCGCAGCATCCGCCGCCGCTCAGCCTGCTTCCACAACCGAAGCTTCTACCTCAACAGCAAAGAACGGGGCCGCAACCGCATCCTCCTCTTCTTCCTCAGCGGTGAGCGGCGTCGAGATCACCGAGTACTTCAAGCCCTCCGGCGACTCGCTTCGAGAACTGCTTTCGCACGTCGAGCATGAACGGTTCGTCCTCCGTCTCTGATCCTTTCACTCTTTCTCATCCCCCCTCCCCGAACAGGCCACCAAACGACCTCTACACCTCCCCCCTCCTCCTCTCCCTCCTCCGCCAGTACATTTCCCACTTCTCCCTCGCCCACCCGCGCTCTCCAAAGCTCCTCCTCCTCTCCCCCTCCGCCCACCCCACCCCGTCCTCGTTGACGCTCGAACAAGAATCCGCCATGGAGCTTCTCGCGAAGCTTGTCCTCGGGAGCAAGAACGAAGAGACGTTGGCGGAACGGGCGAGGGAGTATGGGAGGGAACAGGGGAAGGCGGGATGTACTACGCGGGAGGAGGTGTTGGAGAGGATTAAGCAGGGGAGTGTCGGGTATTGGGGGTTGAAGGATGGGAAGGGGGAGGAGGTCATCAAGTACGTCACTGCTCTACACCTCGCCTCTGTTGCTCGATCGGAGAAGGGAGCTGACTGCTCGAGTTCTTGCGCTTGTACAGGAAGGGAACTCCGCCCTACATCAAAATCGCCATCAAGAACGTCGGCAAGCGACAAGTAACGCTCATCTCCGGTCCGTAACCTCTTCCTCCCTTTCTCCACCTTCCCATCCTTTCGCTGATGCTCAATATCTGCGAACAGGCCACGAACCCTGGTCCCTCTTCACCTCTGAAGAGCTCGCCGAAGAGCTCAAGCATAAGTCTGCGTCGTCGACGTCGATCCAGCCGCTGGCGGGGAGCGCGAAGAAGGGCAAGACGCCCATGGTGGAGATTATGTGTCAAGGCGCGTCTCCTTTCTTCCCTTTCTCCCTTTCGTCGTGTCCTCTCTGATAAAGAGACTTCCTTGCGCGATCACTGACGATGACGTCTGCAGGCACTCACGACGCCCTCGTCGTCAAGCTCCTCACGCAGAAGTTTGGCGTTCCGAAGCGGTACGTTGAGGTGGACTTGAGCAAGTCGAAGAAGTGAGCAGTCGCCGCTTTGCCATCGGCTGTCGAGCTCCCGACAGGACGGGTGAAGGGTGCGGGCGTAGTCGTTATCCGTACCGGCAGCATCGACCCGGCACCTCGCAATCGTCGTTGTTCGTTTCCCTCTTTCCGTTTATTGTGGCTTTCTCCGGTGAGGGACCGAAAGGTACGAAAAAGAGTTGCGACAACCCCGACACAACTACAGGCAAAAAAGGGCGTGAGGAACGAAAAGAAACAAACAACAAACGACTAAACGTCTCCCTTTTCCTCCGTTCTCCCTCTTCCTCCCGCTTTCTCCTCCTCCCTGTGCGCCTACTTCGAGTCGATAGGGTGTAAGCCCATCTCCTCCGTGTCCGTCCTCCTGTTGACCGGCAAGTGGTGCGTGTACTTGTTCGCCACGGCTGCCGGACTCGACGACTCGATGCTCGCAGGGAGACCGGACCGGGCGAGCTCGATTGCGGCAAGGTCGTCTTCGCCGTAGGGTGTAAGAAGTTGAAGGGGGATGGCTGTGCGTGAAGAAGGTGGGGTCAGGATGGAAGATCAGGGAAGGGAAGAAAAAGGGAAAAGGGAGAAGGGGAGGAGGTGTAAGGGAAGCGGGCGTAGACAAGCATAGACGTACCGATGAGCATCGTAATGAGGTACCCTTCTTCGACTATCAAAACGAGAGCGTCGAGGAAACCCTGAAGCGCGGTGTTGTTACCGGAGTAGGTGAAGAAGTTGCTGCAAGGCCGAGGAAGGTCGAAGTCAGCTTCACGGTTTCCGTCGTCCTTCCACAGCTCTTGTGCGGTGACGCAAGCATGCGCCACAATAGGCACAGGAGGGAAGAGGGAAAAAAGCAAAACGTACGAGAACCAATCCGGACTGGTCACGGCGGCGAATCCCATGCTCAGCGAGGCTGTAGCAATGAAGCGGTCACGCCGAGTCCATGGGATCATAGCCAAGATGCGGATACCGGCGACGGCAACGGAGGAGAAGAGGAAGACCGTGAGACCGCCGATGAGGGATGAGGGCATGGCGACAAAGACGGCGCCGAACTGTATATCGAGAGGTCGGTTGGGCTGAAGCTTGGCGAAAGAGAGGAAAGCGGATTCGAGGGAGAAGACGGGAAGAGGGGAGAGAATGGATTGAGAAACCGAAAATTAGAATCGGGGTGCTTACCTTGGAGAAAACGCCCATGAGGACCAAGAGGCCGGCACAGACATATCCGGAGACCCTGTAGAGCGTCAAAGGGTGAGCAGATGATTCGGAAGGAGCGACGGTCGCGAGAAAGCAAGCGATAGTGAAGGAAATCGGCATACCTCGAAGCGTTGTTGCTGAGAGCGATGACCGAGACGTTTTGCGAGAAGGTAGTGCTGGGAGGTACCGTCGCAAGGCCTGCCAAGCATGCCCACAGCGTATCGCTCAATAGTCCCCCCTGTAAACGAGAGCCGAACTGGGTGCCTTCGATGGCCAGCTTGCTCACCTCCGTGGTCGCAGTGATATTAGCACACGCTTCGCTGATCACAACGAGGTACGACGCAAGGAACGGCAGCACCAACTCCCCGCGTACTGAAAGCGGAAATCGGTGAACCCAGAGGAAAGTCGCAACGGGAGCGGCGGTGATTTTGTCTCCTTGAAAGTATCCGGTCGCGGCGCCGATGATGATGCCGACGAGTAGCCCCAGCACGGTGGAGATGTTCTTGATGAAGGGAGGACCGAAGAGGTCGAAGAGGCTGCGGTCGGGGAAGAGTTGGTGTCAGTTTCGGGTCGAAAAAGAGGAAAATCGCGGTTTACATGATCGAGATCCATACTGAGAATCCCAACCCGACCAGGGATGGGCTGCCATAAGTGAGCTCATGCCCGCCACCTACGTAGCAGTTTCCGCCCGACTGGCAAGCGCTGCCACCTGCCCAGTTGACGATACCGGAGCTCATGAGGGCGAGGCCGATGAGGAGGAGGACGCAGCCGGAGACGAGCGGGGGGAAGAGCTTGCGGAGGATGCGGGGAGGCGTGAAGGACATGGCGACGGCAATGAGCGCGACGACGGAGGCGGTTCCCAACATGGCGCCGAAGGCTTCAGGACACGGATTCTTGGTGACGCCGTCGGCGGCGTACTGTATGTAGACGCGGCGAGCGAGGGACGACGCGAGGAAGAGGGAGAGGAAGGTGCAAGGAGAGAAGTAGGCGAGAAAGGTGGAGGAGTCAGTTCAGCTTGCAAAGGCGAGGAAAGGAGAAGGCAAGGACGTACCGAGCAGAGTCCGTTCTCGCGACTGTACTGGTTGTTGATGAAGGTGAGACCGGTCGTGACGAAGGCTGCATTGGGCGATAAAGTCAGAAGAAGCGTGAAGAGCGTGGGCAAGTCGGGAAAGAGAGCAAGGAATAAAGAAAGCGCACCGAACGAAGTACCAATTACGTTAAGTACGCCCGAACCAAGGTAGTAACCCTTGCCGAGAGGGATGCGGGAGACTTGAAGTGCGGTGCCAAGGCCGCACCAGATCAAGGCGGCGGAGATGAGGTAGGTTTGCTCGTTCGCCGACAAGTTTGCGCCGGCGGAACCGCCGAGAAGGATGGGAGGGACGACAAGACCACCGACCTGTGCGGGTTGGAGGGATAGAGGGGAAAGAGGGAGGAGGTAGAGAGAGGAAAAGGAGGAAAAGGGGAAAAGACGAGGTTAGTCCGCACTCTCTCCCCAGGTCCTCCCCCCGAGCCAACTCCTCCTTCAGTTCGACAGGGTAGAGAGAAGGTACAACGCACCATCGCCAGTGCGTGTTGGAGTCCGAGGACCAAGGCAAGGACAGCCGGAAGGCGCTCTTGAGGTCCGAAGAAGGGGAGCTTCCTCGACTTCCATGAGAAGAAGAGTGCCTTGTAGTCGTAGGTTCCGATCCAAAAGGAGCGACTGGTGAAATCGGAGATGTGAGGCATGCGGAAGAGACCTTGCGATGACGGATCGTGGCCGTGGTTGTCTTCGAAGGACGGGGTGGGAGAGGCAACACGAGCGGAGGTGGCCATCTTGAGGATTAGCGAGGTTCTTGAGTGTCGGTGCTTGGGGAGGATAGAGGAAAGAGAGAGGGGAAGGGGAGGAATTGGGCACTGGATAACACCCAAGAGGTTCGAGGAATCGAGCGGCGAAGGCGGCGAAGCGGAGAAGGGAATCGGGTGAGATTAGACCGACGTTCTGCTGCCCTGTCCGCTGTAACCGCTGTCTGACCTCGTGCAGCGGCGCGAACGACCTGCATCGTCCCGCTATCCCTCCCTGTTGTTCTCAGCCCTCTTCATCCTCCTCCTCGACTTCCCTCACACCCGACCATGTTCTCCTTCCTACTCACCGCTGCGCTCATCGTGAGCGCTTCGATCGCTCAAGTACAAGCCTCCGCATACCCTGGTGCGTCTTGCCGGTCCGTCTGAGCCGCGTCTGAAGCGAGATTGGGATTCTGAGATGAGAGAGCGGCCGGGAACCGGAGGGAGAGGGAGGCCATAGGGAAAGATGCTGTTGCTGTACGTGGTCTTGCTTGCTCCTCCTTGCGCGTCTGGCGAGCTCATCGTCCCTTCCCGGTGCACAGCGGTTGTTCCGGGAAGCGAAGTTGGTTGGATCGAGGTGATGTCGACGAACTCGGTCTACGAACGGTGAGAAGGGATGCCAGGATGGAGGCGGAAGTGTCGGCGACGGAGTGAGCATTCAAGCGGTGGATCGTGGCAAACGAGACCGTCAAGTTCGTCCAAATTCACTCTTCCCCCTCCCCTTGTCTGCCGTTCCCTGCGCTTCTCGACAAGTCACTCTCCTTCGCTGAGCTAACGTCCCTCTTCTACAGCTCTGCGCAGAGGTGCCGTGTATTTCGGCCGTGCTGACCTTCACTGCTCTCCTTTCCCTCCCTCTCCTCCTTCGTCTCCGCCCCTTCACCCTCCCCGCCTCCAAAGCTCTTGGCCTACACAATGACAACCAAGCCGGTCTCTCCATCAATGGCGTTCCCGCTACGACTCGAAACAAGTGGATGAGGATCGCCCTCGACGCCGTGAAGGAGATCCGAGGCGACCCTTGTTCGCACTTCCCGTTCGGCGTACGTCTCACTTCGACTGCTGTTTGCAGGCCGTTACTGCAGGAGTTGACTTCGACGTTGTGCTTCCGCTCTGTCATGCTTACAACAGGTCGCTGTGGTTCGTCCTTTTCCTTCCTGCTCTCTCCCTCCCTCGTTCCACCCAACTCTCTCTTCCTGTTCACCTCTGCTCTGTTCCCTCCCGTCCTCGCCAAGTCATTAAGCTGACCAGTGCTGTTACAGGTCAACACCACTTCCGACGAGCTCGTCTGTGTCGCGGCCAACGCGGTGGGCGTCACTGGGAGTGCGTTCTACTTTCCTTTCAACCGTCTCAACCCTCCTCCTCATCGCGCTTCCTCTTCCCGTTCCTACCTGACTGAAAACTCTCTCCACGACGTCTACAGACCCTTCCATGCACGGAGAAATCACTGGTCTGGCGAGATGCACCGAGATGTTGACTGAGCAGGGCAAGACGCCTCAAGAGATTCTCGCCAGCTGGAAGCACTACACCATGTGTGAGTATAGCTCTTCTCCTTCGCTGGGGATGTATCGCTCACTTTTCTCTCCCCCCCTTACAGACACTACCGGAGGTGACTTGTCCCGCACCGCCCGTTTTCTCGACTTCTGGTTAACTTATATCGCCCCCCTCTGCAGAGCCCTGCCCGATGTGCGCTTCCGCCTTGAGATGGGCAGGAATGGGCGAGGTAGTCTGGGCTACAAGCATTGAGACCATAATCCTCGGAGGGTATTCTCCTTTTTCTTCACACTCCGTGTACCCTCATACTAACTCAAGTTCTCCTCCAGCCGCAACCAAATCTACATCCCCTCCTCCATGATCGTCTCCGCCTCGTACTCCCTCCCCTCCCACACTCTCTGGCTCGGTTCCGTCCTCGCCAACGAAACCGACCCCTACTTCCAGCAATACAACGAAACCGCTCCGTGTCCTGCTGAATGCCACCGCGTTCTGCCTGCCGGTCAGAGGGTTACGACGTGTGTGCCGAGGCCGGAGTGGACGGAGGAGTGGAAGAAGACCGAGGGGGAGTGGGAGAAGGAGTTAATGAGGACGAAAGGGCACCCGGCGAAGAGCGTCGGTGGACACGATGAGTTGTAGAGCGTCTACGAGCATTGAGCGGCGCTTTTCTCTTCCGTTCCGACCTTCTCAACCACTTTCTCTTCACATTCTCTGCCGCTTCCGCTCTGTTCAGGCTATCCATATCGACAATCGACGTCCATCGTCGCTCTCGTAGTCGTTCCGTTGAGCTCAGCTCGCTTCGCGTTCTCGCACCCCTCTCCGGTTCAATTGCTGGAGAAAGAAAAAAACCTTCTTTTCCTCTTCACGCTCAGGCCAGGATACCGAGCCTCCATACCGAGCTAAATCAAAGCGGAGACGCATGGGACATCCCTTCGACTTCTCGTCTTGCTCTCTTCCTCCCTCGTTCAGCCCAACTCTCTCTTCCTATTTCGCCTCTGCTCTTTTCCCTCCCGTCACCGATCCCGCCCATCCCCGTTCTTCTACAGCTTCTCCCCCTTCGCCCCCACTCCAACATGTCCCTACCTGCTCCGCTCGTAACACGCGACCTCGTTGTTCGTCCTCTTCATCCTCCACCGCTCGACGTAGCCAGCTAACCCCCCTTCCTTTCCGTCGATAGCACTTCCGCAAGCTCCCCGCCCGTCAGACCGCCCTTCAAACCGTCGCCTCCTCCTTTCTCTCCCTTCTCTCCTCGCCCTCCCACCCCTCCGCCTCGTCCCTCCGAAGCGTTTTCCTCCCCGCCCTCTTCGGCTCCGAAACTCGTCTCGACCGTCCTAGCGCTCAGCGCGCGGACGAACAGCTTCGAGCGCTCTTCGCGGCGCCTCCTCAGGTCGTCCTCCTCCAGACTATCCCGACTCCGGAGCAGATTGAGAACGCTTGGAAGGCGGAGGAGGGAGGGGTCAAAGAGATGGTCTTTGGTAGCTTCCCGCTGCATGCGGAGCTTGAGAGGGCGAAGGAGGAGGACGAAAGGGAGGAAGTCGCGAATCTTTCCAGTGCGTCTTTTTCTTTTCTGCCGTCGTTTCCTCCATCTAGAGGTTGCGCTCGATACTGATTCTCTGCGCATCGTCTACAGTGATGGTCATTGCGACGCTCACATATGAACTGGCTCAGTGGATCGCTGTCAAGGTGCGTCTTCTCGTTGTCCTCCTTCTTTTATCTCAACTCACTCCCCCGCCTCCCTCGTAGATGCGCGGTTACCGCTCCCTCGACTTCTCCGACTCCGCCTCTCTCCGCACCACCACCACCGGCGTCTCCATCAACTCCTTCCCCTCGAGCGGTTCCGGATCCCCTCTCACGCCCTCCCGCAACCCCTCCGACGTCGGCAACCGCGCCGTCCTCCTCCTTCTCGGCGTCGACTACGAGCTCCTGACCTTCTCCATCGGCGAACGCCAACTCGTCAAGCGTCGGTACCCGACTCGCCGCTCGCCCGTCCTCACCCCTCCGCTGGTTTACTTCCTCATCGGCGACACTCCTGCCATCCTCGACGCTACGAGCTGGCCGGCTCCGACCTTCCCTGGGTTTGTCCCGCCGCAGAGGGAGGGAGACTCGATGTACGCGGTTACGAGCGTGTTGACTCCGGCGGGAGTAGCGAAGATGCACGGGGAGTGTCTCGTGAGTGAGGGAAGTGTGGCGACGAGCATCGGAGGGAGTTCGGTGCAGGTTAACTTGATGCCCGGGCAGGACGAGAGCGAGGACGAGAAGGTGTTTGATCCCGTTTACTCGTTGTGAGGTCGCCTTCTATCCCCTTTCCTCCCGGTTGTTATTCGTTAGTAGACTTCCCCTCGCAATGCATTTGTACCTAGGTCGTCTCGTTCGAAGCTGCTCGTCGACATTGCTGTTCGCTAACGTCGAGGACAGCGGAAAGCTCGTTAGGAAGCTCGAGGGAGAGCACCAGGCAGCTCAGGTAGGTCCTCGATGTTAATGGGAAGCGTATGACGGTGCAGAAACGCAAGAAACAAGAGACCAGAGTCCGAAGTCGAGGAAGAAAAGCAAGAAGAAAGCTACAAAGCAAAACAGCCGTTCCCAATGCGCCGCTTCAGCAGTATCTTGTTGTGTGCTAGAGGTCGTAGTGTGCGTGATGATCGTGGGGAAGACGATGAGTCGAACTGGCCGTTCCCGTCGACGAAAGGAGGGAGGAAAGGAGGAATGTAACGTCCTCCTCCACACCGTACGGATTCCCTCGCCTCCTCCCGTCGTCCAGCGCTCGATCCACATCGCAGGAAGGACGGTCGCGCCAGGGAGAATGAGAGATCGCGATCGTGAGGAGCGGGAGGAAGAGATCCGCACCGTCGAGCGAGAAGAAGGGAGGTGAGGGAGAGAAACACGGCGTGGTCGTCCGTACGAAGGGGTGGGTGTTCGCACTGCGAGGATGGAAGAGAGAAGCGGTCGTCATCAACGTCTCGCTGTTGCCGACGCTACTGCTTAGCAGTGGTGCTTGCGCTTGATCGAGGGAGAGGAGGCGGAAGTGGGAGGGAGAGAGGAGGGCGTAGTGGATGCTGCTGGACTTGATGAGCTTGTTGTCGCTGTCGTTGCTGCTGGCGAGGGAGAGGCACCCGGAGAGATGGGACGAAGTCGCGCGTGGGAAAGTGGTGAGACTCGAGATTGAGGGGGGAGAAGGGGAGATGGGAAACGGGGGTGGCTTCTCGCTGAGCACTGCAGCAGTACCGGCACCACTAGCAGAGCCAGGGAGGACCAGGGGAGTGATGAGCCGAGTTGGCTGAAAGCGGCAGTCGTCGCTCGAGCAAGAGAAGGGCGAGAACAAACAAAGGAAGGCGCTGCTTCGGTCTGCTCTCCCTCTGTCGTTGTTCCCTGCTGCCAGTCTGCTGTCGACGTAGACCGCCTTCCCCTCCGCTCCCCTCCCTCCTTCCTCCCGCGATCGGCCCAGAGCACTCGCCGTTTTCCTCCCCCTCTCGACTCCCCAACCGTTGCCGTCCTCGTCCCTTCTCTCCCTCCTCTGCCGCCTCAGCAAGCAACTGGGACGACTCGCAGGCACCTCCAGCACGACCAGCACCTCCGCCTGAACCTTCCCGTACCCTCCCTCGTCCTCATCTCTCGTCCCTTCGAGCGAGACTCCTCTTCCCTCTCCCTCGCGTCCTCGCTCTTCTCACCGCCCTCCAGGCGACTCGAGACGCCCTCCAGAGTGTCCGATGACCTCTGTGCACCCCTACGCCAACTCGAGAGCCGGTCCCTCGTCGTCGTTCAGCCAGGTCAACCTCCCTCCCTCTCGAGCCCCCTCTCACTCCTCCTCCTCGCCCTCCCTCCACCCCTCCCACGCCCCGAATGGCGGTGCAGCCTCTCCCGCCCTCTCCCACTCGTCAGGCGCATCGAGACCGTTGATGGATCGGATGCCGTCGACGTTCGGAGACACTCCCGTCGCTACAAACTCGGCTCTCAACAAGGTCGCTTCCGCCAGTTCTTCGATCTACCAGAACTGCCGCACCATCCGCGACCGTCTCCTCCGCGTGCCCAACTTCGAGGACCGCTTCTTCGCCGTCATCGCGAGCGCAGACGTCGCTCAGCATGGGTCCTATGGGGGGAGCGCGAGCCCCTTGACCCAGGGAGGGTGGGGAGAGGCGGACTCGGGCCTCCCAGTCGCTCATCAGACGGACCCGGTGTCCCAGGTGTTGAGCGTACTGAGGCTCGGAAGCAGTCTCTGCTACCTCTTCAACCAACTCGGACACGCCCATCAACTCGACGTTAACCCGCAAGCGACACTCAGCAATCTCAAAGCGTGCCAACGGGGTGCGGCGCACTTCATCATGGCGTGCAAGCAGGACTTGAAGTGGCCGGAGAGCGATCTGTTTGCGGTGAACGAGTTGTACGGGAAGGACACAAATGGGGTCGTCAAGGTGCGTTCCTCTGCCTTCTTCCGTTCCTCTTTTGTACTCATCCTACTCTCCACAGGTCGTCCATGCCGTCACCAAGCTTGTCGACCTCCTCGACTCGCAAGGTCTCCTCCTCCCACCCGCCGCTCAACCCGAAGCGGCTCCAACTAAGGCGGGTCCTTCCGACGAACGGTCGCTAGTGGTGCGGGAGATTCTCGACAGTGAGCGGAAGTACATGCAGGATCTCGAGGTGCTCCAGGTGTGTCTTCCCTCCCGTTCCTCCTTCCCCTTCTTGCAGGAGCGTGAGCAAAACTCGCCCGATACTCATCGTTCCCGCTCAACAGGACTATCAACGTCAACTGCAAATGAACGACATCCTCACGCAAGACCAGATTCACTCCCTCTTCATCAACCTCAACAAGCTCGCCGACTTCCAACGACGTTTCCTCATCGGGGTGGAGCAGAATGCGAGTATGGGACCGGAGCAGCAGCGGTTCGGAGGACTGTTCTTGACAATGGAGGAGAACTTTGCGGTCTACGAGCCGTATTGTGCCAACTTGACGACGGCGCAGGATCTCGCTATTGCTGAGCATACGGCATTGTCGGTGCGTTTCTTGCCTTTCTTCTCTTGATCAGACGAGTGCCGACTCTCGTTACACCATGCAGAAACTCTCCCACGTGCTCGACCCCGTCTCCGAACTCTCCCCTCTCCTCATCAAGCCGGTTCAACGAATCTGCAAATACCCTCTACTCCTTTCCGTGCGTCTACCTTCTCCTCTCCACCGCGAACCTCAGCCCATGCCTTGCCGCGTCGCAGTCCCTCCTCAAGAACACGCCGCAAT
>Ga0181463_1000217_pt2 | contig 14102 bp, 17 predicted proteins | sample InSIn1gowninarea_FD_119071 | JGI IMG/M metagenome (GOLD analysis project Ga0181463, IMG submission 119071) | Clean room microbial communities from NASA Spacecraft Assembly Facility at Jet Propulsion Laboratory, Pasadena, California, USA -... ... | reverse complement strand
TCTTGGATGATAGATGGAATTTATGGTAGTTTAGAATGCTCATAACTATGTTTAATACTTTGAATATTCATGGTGCTTATGGTGTCTAAGAGATATGTATGTTGACTGGTTTGTTACTGTGTCGAATAATTCTTAATATGATTAAGGGGGTTGAAAGGTTATGACATGATGAGACATATTAGATAGTTTCTTCAACTTATAAGAAGGAATAGCCCCAGTTATGTGTTGGTATAATATCTAATGGCCAGAAGTGTGAACCCTTGGGATTCCCAACACAATGATAGTCCCAATTTGTGAATTTTCTAGCAGTTGAGGGGCTTAGCACTCTGCACAGTGTGTAGTAATAGGTAGGTAGTGAGGTACATGTTAGTTATAAATAGTGTGTCCTAAGACTGCATAAACTTGGTTTCCATAGTCGCCCATTAGTATCTCGGGTGATACTTCACTCACTTTGTTGGTGTTGCCAAAAGGGTTGATGATAACATGGCCTTTGTTAGCCACAGCGTAGAAAATCCCAGGTCTGACAGGGTGTATTTTGGAGGATTTAGCATCTACAGATAAACACTAATTCACTATACAAGTAGTTGTGCCTAGAACGACAATCTAAAGTGTTTTAGACATTTCCTATAAACAATAGATAAGAAGAGGGGATAAAAGGCCTACCTATAGTTACGCTTTCCTCTCGTCTCCCTTGTATCAATTCCGTCGCTCCTTCCCATACTTAATCCACTTGAGAAGTACCCTGTAAACACAACAGAGGACAAAAATTGATCAAAGCATATGATCCATTGAATATAAATGAAAGGAATCATAAGCAATTCATACATATAAGCATTATGAAAGAACACAACATATGGAAAAAGGTTCAAACACTTTATTAGATAGAAGAAGGAATTACAACCATTAGTGTTTGATTCAAAGTCATTCCTCTAGCTTGGATCTCATCCACATCACATGAACAGTAAGACAAGCTTGTGGCATCACATCATTTGCTCCAAAGTCAAGTCTCATAGCAACATTATCTCCTTACAATTCAACAAATTCCAGCCCCTGATCACTTAGATGAGTGGTCAATTTATAAGAAGATGAAGGAGGTTTTGTCATTAATGGTGACATTGAATGGCCTTCCATACTTAGAATTAGTTCCATGGAGGAATGGATGAGAGGATAGGATGCTCCTTAACTCATTCCTCATCCATTTTCGAGCTCACAGGAGTTGATAAGACAGGGAAACTTGTAGATGACTCCAAAAGATAAGAATATTCACCAAACCCTATGTTAATTTCGCTCATTCTCACCCAACACAGGTGAAAGGAAGCCTAAGTGCTCTACAGAGCACCCTGGCAGTCGACATAACTGCTTTGCAGCACACCTTCATAAGGGCTTACTTGTGTTGGTCCCTCTAGAGGCAATTTTTGGATGTCTTCAAGTCATGAAACTGTCTGGGAAGGAGGCATTCAAAGGGTTGAATTGTTTAGGGCATGAAACAACTAAAATTAGGGTTTGATGAGCCCTAAACACTGATCTGAATGTTGGGATTTGATGTGCCCAATTGGATCTGTAACAGGGTGAAGGCAAAAACTACCCAAAGCAAGTTTTAATAGGGGACTTATTATTAAAAATATGGACTAGTCTATTATAAGAGTGTTGAATTTATATTATGTTTTTCATTTAGGTGTTATGGATTCTTTTGATTTTAACCCGTTAAAACCTACACCAAAGTTCTATTGTCTACTTTTGCTTGCCCATTTATCTATGTATGGAATGTTTTCGATCTCTTCAACCTGGTATTTGTCTTCTCTTAAGTGTAGTCTGAAAGGCACTAAGAAATCTAGTATCCATGTCTAAGATGATGCTACTCAATATCCCAAAGTGGACCTGAACATATCAAAATAACATGTTTGTTACTTATATTTTTTGATGGTATTTTTATAGGCCGTAAGAATGCACATATTGTTGAACTTTCCAACTACCATAGGTATATAGTCATATCGCTTCTAATCTAATAACAATGTTGGATTCACAATTATACTGAGAGGGTTCAGAGGGTGAATCAATATAATAAAATTTTAAAAAATTAAATCATTCAATCACAATAAGTCATCAATCACATGAGAGAATTAAACATAGGATTGTGGAAACCTATATGAAAGAAAACCATAAAACTTATTCTAATTATTTGACTTACATAGACCCGAACTTGTTGTTACAATAATACTAGGAACCCACCTATAGGAGATTTCAATCCATTTTGATTTTCAAGCACCAACTTGTGGGATACACTAATCCCCCGAAATTTTCAAGCAACAACTTGCAAGAGATACCAATCCCCTTATATTTTCAAACCTCAACTTGTAGGAGACACCAATCCCCTCAAATTTAAGATTCACTCTGATTTGCAACAATTCTTTTGAGTCACCTTGTTTATTTCTAATCTATAATCTTCTTTTTTGTATTCAATTTTCTCTTCTGAAATTCTTTGTAGACATGTTTGTTCTTCCATAATCTTTAATTCTCTCTGATTCATCTTCTCTAACTCCCTCTCTTGCTATCTTTGCATTTGTAAAAACCTCAACAAATCGTAAATTTATTTAGATCTCAATTTCTCTGTATGCAACTTTCGCCATGATCACATTTTATTCATTCACATCTTACTTATGTAGCCGAAAATATTCTCACACATTACCATTGACTTGTGCTTTACTTTTCATCTCTTCACTCTCTATTTTATTTAACAACACATCATGTATTTGTTTTGGTGCTTCCCTTTAAGTTCTTTGATCTTTCACTTCATTTCTTTTCGGCCTAAGCTTCACTTATGTATGCACATGCTCACACCCATTTTCAATGCATCACATTCTTAATCCACTGATGGTTTGTTTAAACTAAATGTCAAGCCTTAGCCTTTAGCACCCAAGATATACACCATGAGAGGTTATGACCATATGTCATGACCATGGCCTTAAATCATATCTCAAGCAAATCAAAAGTCTGGGTCGTTTATTGAAATCATCGTTTGAACACAATGCTTACATGGATACCCAAATTATTTTCATATCCCTTTAGCTCCAAGTTGTAAATCATTAAGCACCTTGTAACTGCGTACTATGACCTTGGTCTTAACAAAACACTTTTGTTGGGTGAAAATAAGGTGTCTTTTAGAACTCTTAAATGCCTCACATTAATTTATCCACCTGGGTAAGTCTTTTTGTTTCAAGAGTGTACAAAATATGTGCAAGTAATGTAAATCGTTGAATCTACAAAGAGTAATGCTTTAAAATAACTTATTGATTTCAATACAAGAGTAAAGGGATCAAACCATAAACTACCAACTTATAAATTCAAGGAAATTAACTTATTCAAACATCAAAACTCAATCTTAATCGAAATCACAATCCAATATTAATTAAAAGTTCTAACTACAATTACATCAACTGAGTGCACTGTAATGATAACAGAGCTCTTTTAGCTGAATCTAGGCTTATGCATAAAAGGAATACATCTAGTATAATCAATAAAAATCTAGCATTTAATTAACAAGAAATGATTCTTAATTATCAATCAAATCAATCCATGATATTAGATAAATAAAAAAATCAACAGAAATAAGAGCCAATGCAATGAACACACAAACTCAACAATAGTAAAAGAAAATGTTATGAAACCAACTCACAAAAAGATAGAAAAGATAGATCAATGCCTTAGAAATAAGCCTCTTTGAGGGGGCAACCTCCTTTACATTACAAAAATGAACAATTCATAGATGATACAAATGACACGACCTCATTTCTATATATAGGTGTCTAAGGGGTCATAATATAATTAGAGCCGACCTAACAATAATAATGTGAGGGCACAATAATAACAATAGTGGGCTTCTATGGGGCACAATAATAACAATATGGGGACTACATGGGCACAACAATATAATAAGGGGGTTGTACTAATAACAATACGGTGTTACGCTAGTAGTATAGGGACCTAACAATAAATCAATCATAAAACTATAAAATAGAGTAATTAAACTGCAGAAAAGTAAACTTTAAAATAGGGAACAGTAGTGAAATCCACCGGTGACAGGTTCCAAGCTGCTAGTGATTACTGCTTGATTACTTCAGAATCTTGTAAATGAATAGCAACACAAATTATATATTATTCGTCAAATCCAAATTTCATTATAGCACAATGTCTTTTAGAATAATTCTCTGTATATTAAAATTACAACTGAAATAAACGACGAAAAAGTTCTCCCTTATTCTATGCGTCTTTCCCTTGTTATAGCTAAAGAGGAAAAGAGATAAATGTGATTCCTTAGGATCAAGATATCCTGAGGAATTCAAAACTAAATTCTATTAACAGACAGTCTTTCTATCTTGCGCTGATCCTCCTGATCTGCTTCTCGATTTGTTCGCACAAGACATGCGTTGTTTCCTCTGTTTAGCCTTGTTCAATCTTTTGAACAATAGATGTTCCCTTCACCAATTTATGCATAATAAACAATGAAAGTTAGTTTTGTTAGTCAAATCACATCAAAATTAGTTACATTCATTTTCTATTGAAATATTATCAAAATCTTATTACGTCATGGCACAAAATGCATAAAAACGAGGAAAAAGATAGTGTAATGAAGGGTAAATTTATACCCGTTTCACGACCCAACGTTCTCCCCTTCTTACCTTGTTTCACATCCTCGTGAACATATATAGTTATTATGTAATGTAGTTAAAGAGTAAGCCAGAAAGAATTTTTCTTTATCTGACCTAAAACTGTGCTTTTGTATTAAATCTACAAAAGTTGTCCCTTCATGACCTTCAGGAAACTCATAATCAGAATGGTATCCTTCAGGTGGGTACCAAATAATAGGACTCCCAAATCGACATCCCAAACAATATGGTCCTCCCCTCAAGATAATATGGCTGTAAGTGACAAAATGGCCTATGGAAGCTTTAAAATTCATGTAACTAAATGGTTCTCTGTCCTTGACACTATTGGTTGAGAATTTCCATCTCTGCTTGGATGAAATCAAGGATCTTTCTTGAATGGATAATAAATACTCCCTTCCCGTTTGCACGATTTCTTTATGTATATGCCCCAGAATCTTAGTCACACCCTTCTGTGTCATGAGCCTTTTGTGTTTAATAAAAAGTTGCAAGGGGTGCGTAGGTTCACTCCCTACCCACAAATCCAGTCCATGTTCTTTTCTTTGAAAGGAGTTATAAGCGTTAGATGACTTGAGTTCGTTTACTACAAAAGAAATAAAGGCCTGGAGCTAAATATCCCCAACAAAAGGGGATTATTATCCACCTCCCCTTCTAATACAAAATTGTGCAAATAGAATTTACAGAGGAGACGTTGGACTTTTATCCCATGCTCCCTACAACAATTTATAAGTTCATCAGTTGTCTTCAATTCAACTGAATTTCCAGCCTTAATAGCTTTAATCTTTTTTTTTTGTAAGCTGAGGAATCATTTCTATTATCTACAGAAAACTGAAAAATACAAGCTAAGGAACCTCAATCCGCCCAATTGGGAAACTGGATCTGTTGGTTCCTCTTCAACATACAATCTATATTGTTTTTCTGTTCCATGCAGTCAAATATATATCTAACCCAACATTAAACCTTCATAACCAGATTGTTTTCAGAGGTGTTTTCTCAGAATTTTACTCTCAGACCTATCTCCACTACTGTTTTTGTAACATGCACTAATTTTACCAATACAGGTCTGCAACAAAAAACAAAAATAGAAAAATAACTGGCCTATCGTGTTTCCGTGCTTCCCTTTCTGGTTTCGTCATTGCTTTTAGTGTCTACCAGGTCCTTCAACATCCCATGCACCTCCTTAATCTTCTCATTCTGTTGATGTATCATGATTTTTACACTGGATATCTCATTTCTAGTTTCCGGTGCTTCCTAGGCTAGTTCCACCATCTCTACTGCAACCTGTTCCATCGCCTTGGCCAAAAGGTGCTTCAGGACCCAGTAAGTGTGGAGAGCTTGTCGATACAAGGTTAATCTTCCTCGAGTATTGCCAGGATTTGGCAGTTGAGATTTATACTCTTCCATCTCAGGGTTTGAGGGTTCTTTCAGGACCTTATTTTCCACGACATCTATAATTTTCCGGATGTCTTCATTGGTCTCTCTGTTGTATGCTTGCTCTGCTTCTTTAACCGCCCTTCAGATAGATTTTTTGCCCCTTTTTTGTTGTTCCCGTGCCGAATTTTCCTTCTCCCCATTGTTTTCTTGTCGAGGTCATCCCCTACCCCTTCATCTATGCCCTCTGCCTCTTCCGCCTGTTCTGCCTCGCTTGACATTTCTACTACTTTGCCCAATTTCAAAAGTTTCCCTCACATAGCCTTCATCTTGATTTATCTCCATGTCTTCGGAGCTTTCAACCTCAATTTTCATTTTGCTCCGGTTGGCCTGCGTGACTCTCTGATCTTCTTGCTCTTCCTGTGCTTCTTTATCCCAACTTGCCGCCATCTTGACTCGCTTAAGTCATTGGTTCTTGTTCCTCTGCTAGGCTGTTCCCTCTCTTGCCACCTTCTCAAACGCCTTGCTGTCTGTCATCCTGCCAGTATCCCGCCTTATATTGTTATCGCCACCTTTCTGTTTATGATGCAATTGTCCTCCACCTTCTTTTTCGTTTATTTTCTACATGATATTCTCTGCTGTGTGTCTTGTATTTTGTTCTGATCTCCGTACCTGCTGCTCCGAATTATCATTAATTACATGGTCAGAGGGGTGTGGCCACCGTCCTCTTGTCCTCTCTTTGCTTCTGAATACTCATGCCTTGCAATCCAGCTCAGGTGATCCTCGATGCCTTGGTTGTAATTATATTGTTTCATTGATATCATGTTCTATGAGTCGTCTTAAATTTTCCCATCTTGTCATTTCCATTTGGTTTTCCCAGCTATCATTCACTTTCCCTTTTAATTCCTTACTTCCCCAATTGGCTAAGAAATCAGTAGGTTTATTTCCTTCTCGTCGAACGTGAGAAGTGATCTTATATTCTATACCTTTCAATATTTCTTCTATTTCTTGTACCAGGCCCGCCGTTCTCCAACTTTTGGCTACCTGTTCCCACAGTTTCCCGTAGATCAATTTTTTTATGGTACTTGTAACCAAAGCTGAGTCTCCTTCGATCTCTACCTTTCTGTATCCATTTCTTATCGCAATTTTGAGGCCCTGGTAAGCTGCCATGAATTCTGCTTCGTTATTACTCATAGTTCCTCCATGTTCTGCATAAATCCATTCTATATTTCCTTGACTGTCTCTAAGAATACCTCCGTATCCTTCTAGACTTGGATTCCCTTTTGCCGCTCCGTCAAAATTGAGTTTGATGAATCCTTCCTGTGGGCTTCTGAAGACGGTAGGACTTTAGGTTGCTGTAGTTTGTTGATTTTTTTTGTGTTGCTGAAATACCATCCCTTGTTCCAAGTTTAACTTTCTTAGTATATCTGCTTCTTCGTCAGTGGTTTTCCAGTCTTCCTCTGTCCAAACTTCTGCGAGAATTGATTCCCTTATTTGCCTATGGGTCCTTTTCCATACTTCTTCCAGGGTTGATATTTTCTTTTGGAAAATCCTTCCATTTCTTTCTTTCCAAATGTTCCAAACATTAAATCCTGCCACCATATTCCAGGCTCTTCTCATCACCGGGCTCTTGAATTTTCCTTCTCCCCAGTTGCACAGAGTTTGTATGATATCTTGTGGATTTCGTTTAGTTTTTGTAAAGAGTTCTCTGGTTTTATCCCATTGGTATTGTGATACTCTGCATCCATTTAGTAAGTGTTCTTGATCTTCTCCATCTTGGTTGCAAAGACTGCATCTTGACGGGCCTCAAAACCCTCTTTTTTGGATTTGGTCCCAGGTAAGTATACGTCTTCTTCCTACCAGCCATACGAACATCTTTATCTTCGGCCACCATTTATTTTTCCATAGTTTTCCCCATTTCTGCTCCTCTTCCCTTTGGTCTTGCTGGATTTTTATGTTATATGCTTCCTTAATAGTGAAAGTTCCTTTAGTCTCTTTTCCCCATCGTAGGATATCTGTGCCTCCTCTGTTTTTTATTTTCTGGGATTCTAATTCTTTACTAAACATGATTTTTTGTTCCTCCATTGAATTCCTGTTCCATTCTGGTATTGTTTTCCATTCTCTCCATTCTTCATTTTCTCGTCCTTCTTTCCAATAGTCTTTGACCAAGATGAGTCCTTTGGTTATCCCTATCCTGTAGATGTCCTGCATTCCCTATAGGTTCAACATTTTCTCCCTTTGTTGCCACGCTTCTTCCCAAAATTTCACTGTCTAGCCCTCTCTTATTTCCCAAAATATATTTCCATCTACTATTTCTCTGTTCTGACTAGCCAGTTCCCATATTGTTGATCCTCTTGGTATTTCTTGTTTCCTCAGTATTTCTTCAGGTGTTGTTGGCATTCTATATTTTACTGTCCATATTTCTTTCCATAGATCCTTTCCTCCTTGCATCCATCTCCACCACAATTTTGCTGCTAGGACTTGATTGAGTATAGACGGATCCCTTAGACCTAATCCTCCTTTCTCTTTTGGTTTAGTTAGGTTGTTCCATGAACATAGTGCCCATTTCTTTTGTTGCTTAGGTCCTCCCCATAAGAATTTTCTATAAATCTCTATCATCTTGGTGCATACCCCTTTTGGTGCTGCCATTACAGATAATGGATATATGGAATAGCATGTAAGGTTGATTTGAGTAGTACTACTCTTGCAACAAGATTCAGAGTGCGAAAGGACCAATTTTCAAGTCTGTTCTCAATTTTTTCTATTATGGATCTCCAATTTCCTATTTTTAGAGATGATGAGTCCAGCATGGTTCCTAAATATTTAGTTGGAAGATCTCCTTTTTTGTAACCCAGGGTTCTGGTTAGGTGGTTTTTGACTGGTTCTACTGTATTGAAAAAGAAAGTTCTCGATTTCTAATTATTTATCTCCATACTAGATGCTTGCATAAAAACCTCCAAGATTCTCCTTACCTGTTTCACCTCTTTCAGGGATACTTTGCAATAGATCATGATGTAGTCCACAAACTGTTGGTGAGTGACTGGGATGTTATTGCTCCATAGTCTCAGACCTTCGATTTTTCTTTCTCTTAATTCTTTCTTGAAATATCTTCCTAATCCTTTTGCTGCTATTATGAAAAGGAAGGGGGATAAGGGGTCTCCCTATCGAAGGCCTCTTGAAGCGTTAAAAGTAGCTGATGGGGCTCCATTTAACAAGATGGAAAAATTTGGTGTGGATATCATACTTAAGACCCATTTCACCCATCTATCACAAAATCCAAAGGCTTTAAGGATGGCTTCTAAATATCTCCAATTTAATCTATCCTAAGGCTTTTGACAGGTCCAATTTAATCAACATTCCTTTTTCCTTTTTCACTTTTAAGGTGTGAATTACTTCCTGGGCTACCACCAATCCATCTAGTATCTGTCTTCCTTCTACAAATCCTGTTTGTTCTGGAGATATTATATTTAGAAGGATGGATTTCAGCCTCTGTGCCATCACTGTTGCTACAATCTTATAGATAATGTTACATAGAGCTATAAGACGAAAACCTTCTGCTTGTTCCGAATGGGTAGTCATAGGTATGAGAGTTAACAGAGTGGAGTTTATACCTGGCCATATTTTTTGATGTATACGAGCTTCCTCCACCACTTCTAGGACCTCTTCAGCAAGGAAATGCCATCCTGCTTGGTAGAATTCTACCGTGTATCCATCTGGACCTGGGGCTTTGTTCCTTTTTAAATTCTTTACTATTTCCTCCACTTCTTCCATAGTAACTTTCCTCATCAGTGCCAAGTTCTTGTCTCTGGTTACCAGTTTGGGGATCTCCTTGCTTATCTTCATAACTTCCTCTGTTCTGTTGTCCTAGGTCTCACTTAGAAGGTTTTTAAAATGATCAACCAAGACTTGTTCCATTTCCTCATGCTAGAGGATACATTGACCTTATTGATTCTTGATGGAGAAAATTCTATTTCTTTGTCTATGCTGTATCATTGCTTTATGAAAGAACTTAGTATTCCTTTCTCCTTCTCTGAGCCACTGTATTCTTGACTTCTGTTTCCATAAGATCTCTTCTTGTTTTCTTCATTCTTCTGATTGGTTTATTATAATTCCTTCTTCCTTTATTCTGTCTTCATGTAAACCTTCTATTATATCCATCTGTTGCAGCTCATTCATTCTTTGCTCTAGGCGCTGTTTCTCCTTAAATATATCTCCAAATTCCTCTTTATTCCATTTTTTTATTTTTCCCCGCATCTATTTTAATTTAAGTTGAAAGGTATGCATTTTATTTTTTCCTTTTTGTTCGCTCTTCCTCCACCATTCTTCAAGTTTCTCTATCAGTTCCTCATTTCTAAGCCAGAATGCTTCAAATCGAAAGGGTTTGTTATTAGGTCTTTGTTTGAGATCTATTTCCAGCTTAATCGGCCAGTGATCAGATCCTGCTACAGGTAGTATAGTAGCTTCTATAAAAACATCTTTCATCATAATTTGCTCAGAAATTAAGAATCTGTCTAGTCGTGAGGCTATTTGATTAGCTCCCCCTCTTTGATTATTCCAAGTATGATTTCCATTTATTGTTTGGATATCAACCAGTCTTTGATCCCTTATCATGTCTCCAAACATTTCCATATCTGTATCCATTCTTCTTAGACCTCCTCTTTTTTCCTCTAAGCTTTTAATCAGATTGAAATCTCCTCCTACTATCCATGGTTTTTCAGGGATTCGAGTCCTCATAGCTTTTAGATTTTGCAAAAAGTTTTTTCGTTCTCTTGGGGTGTGTGGTCCATATACTCCTGATATAACAAACTCTTCTATTGTTCCTATAATCTTTGCAATTCCTATTAGGATTCTTGGAGAGCTCATCCAATTATCTATTTGTATTTCTTCTGGGTTCCAAATTATTACCAGACCTCCAGCGCTCCCTATCGCATCCTGTCCCATCATTTCATATCTATTCTTGCTTCTATCCAAAATTTCTCTCATTTTTTTTGTGCTTATCTTTGTTTCTTGTACTATCATTATGCTAGGTTTATCTTTTTTCAGTCTGTCTTTTAAGTATCTCTACTTGCCTCTACTATTGAGGCCTCTTATGTTCCAGCTTGTGATAATCATCTTGATAATTGTGGGGGTGATTGAAATACCTCTGAGAGAGGTATAACTCTTCCTGAGTTTACCAACATTTCTCCTACTTCTTGAATTGTCTCCCTCATTGTCCTTCTACCTCTCTTTCTACCTCCTTTGCCAGCACTGCTCATTCCTAAATTTTGGGTTCCTTGTGTCTCCATCTTCCCAGTTTTGCTATCGTCTGCTATTCCTTTTTTCTCCTTATATCTTTGGAAGGCTTCTTTATTCATTTGCTTCTGTTCCTCTAGAATAAATCTCTCATCGAGCACCTTCCATTCCTGCAAGAGCTTCCTCATTACTTGTTCTTCTTCCTCACCTTTTGGTTTCTGTGGATCTATTTCCATTCTTAGTTGATCGTTCTAGTTTTCTATTGATTCCTCTGTTACCCCTTGACCTTTGTCTGCTTGATCTACCCCTTTGTCGTCGGTTTCCTTTATGAACTCCATTCCTTCTATCTCCTCATCTTCTTTCTCCTATGTTTCTATTTCTTCTTCTTGTAAGACTTTGAATTTGTTTTGGGATTCTATAGTGATATTTTCTTTTTGTTTTTCCAGCTGTATCTTGTTATTCCCTATTTTTTTCCTTCTTTGTACTTCTCTGAAATTTTCATCCTCTTGTCCTGGTTCCTTCGCCGTGTTTCTCCTTTCATTATTTGCTCCCTTTTCGTTTTCTGATATCATAATAGGGCATTCTCGGTATAGATGTCCATACTCATGGCATCTTCTGCAGCGAAAGGGGATATGCTCGTAATCAACTGGTTGGTGCCAGATCTCATCATGGTATTCCAGCTTTATTGAGTCTCGGAGTGCCTCTGTTATATTCATATACACATAAATTCTTGCATATGATGTATATCTTCCCCTCTTTTTCGATTCTGCCACTTTCACAAAAGACCCTATTGCGTTCCCTATACCCTCAAGGATTTATGGGTCCTAAAATTCTATTGGTAAACCAAAGAGTCTGATCCATACTGGAGCTGCTAGCATATTTTCATTTTCTAGGTTGTAGCAATCTACCCAATGTCTCATAAATAATCCTGCATTGTTCATAAAGTAAGGTCCTCCCTCAGAGATTCTTTCCTTATCCTCTAGGTTAGAAAATATTACTGTGAAAAAACCCTTCGCCCCCAGTTTTATTTCCACATGTCCTTTTGGTTTCCACCTTTGTTGAATCCATCTAAAAAGATCTTTCTCTGTTGGCTAGAATCCTACAAATTTACAGATCAAAGCATAGTCTTTCATATAACTCCTATATTCCTCTAATATGTTATTAGGTATTACAAACCTGGGATTGTTCGTTGCCGTTGGCATGCACTTGCTCGTTAAACCTGCTTTCCATTTCACGCCTATTACTGAAGCCTTGCCTTCACTTGTTTTTGCTCCTTCTTTATTGCGCTCCCTACTCACTTCTCCTGTTGTCATGGCTTTGTGGGAGGGGATCTCTCCCCTCCCCTGCCTCATTTCCATCGACGTCCTTCAGTCCTGGTTTTTCTTTTTTCCTCCCGTGCTTTAGTTTTGGTATGGCTTTCCTATTCTGGTTTTCTTTATCTCTGAGTCTGCTCTCCACTTTCTTCCCTTGTTCGCTGCTGCAACATTCGACAACCCCTTTGTCCTTATTCCGATAAAACCCTAGATTGCAAAACCCTCATCCGCTGCTGCAATCTGATCTTTGAAATGTTAGTTATTGAATCTATTTCCACTAGAAAATAAGATTTCATAATTTTGCCTTAATAGCTTTAATCTTCAACATCAAATATCTTTCTAATAAAAATAGAGCATAGTTTGTGGCAGGAGACCTGCAAGATAATACATTAGAGTATAAAGAGAAAATAGCATCGACCTGGCCCACGAACTTATCTAGCTTGGATTTTATTTTCCTTCGCTTTTCTTCCTCCTGTCTGAACTTATCAAAAGTTTCATTCTTAGTTATGGTCAATTCTCTGCATTTCTTCTGCAACTCTTGGTACCTTTGTAGAGGAATTGTCTCCATCTGACATTGCTCTAAAGCAAGCTGGGCTTGTGCCAGCCCCTCTTGTAATTCTGGAAGAATATGATCACTGCTTGATGGAAAATTATTGATTATTTCTTCTTTCTGGGTCCCTGTGTTGTGAGAGGGTACAATCTCGGTCTGAGCTCTTTTATTATGGGAGGACCAACCCTCCGTCTAAGTTCTTTTATTATGGGAGGACCAACCCTCTGTCTGAACAGCTGTATCCATTAAGTCTACATGCAAATTTGTTTGGGCGGCTATTGTCTAAGTAGAAATAGGTTTAGTCTGGGTTCCTATTGCCCTGCCATCACATATTTATGTTTGTGTGGCCATAGTGACGACCTTAGGAGTAGTTCTATGGGCCTATTTATTTGTAGTTTCTTTCAATTTATGATATAGCCTTCTAACTATCTTCTGAAGCTTTTGGTATTTCTTCCTCAACTTCTTTAGTTTTGCATCAGCGACTCGCTTTTTCTAAGGATAATCCTTTATAGAAACAAGTTTATCAATACTCTCTGTATATAAGGGTTCCTAGTGCTTGTCTTGGTTATGTTCCAATATAACAGTGTCACCTGACTGGTTATCAGATTCATGCATTACTTCTGTGTCCATTTCCTCTTCTCGATGTATAGTTTCCGGGGAAGGCAAAATTTCTGTGTGACCAGAATCTTCTGAGGATTGGGCTTCAGTTAGGTTTGGATCAAGTGATCCTCCAGATTTCATGTATGCATTTAAATTTCCCAGGACCTAGGCCATCCCTTCCTCAAAGTCTTGCAAGAAATGATCTTGGGGGCTCATCGGTGGTGTTTGAGGAGGCCCTGCTTCATTTTCTCCTTCAACATCAAAATGTTGTGCTTCCTCTTGTTCTGAGTCTTACTTATGTTTTGAATTTCTTTCTTCCTTGGGTTCGGATTCAAAATTACCTTCTTCCCCCTGTTCAGGTTCAACATTGCATTC
>Ga0181463_1000206_pt1 | contig 14120 bp, 9 predicted proteins | sample InSIn1gowninarea_FD_119071 | JGI IMG/M metagenome (GOLD analysis project Ga0181463, IMG submission 119071) | Clean room microbial communities from NASA Spacecraft Assembly Facility at Jet Propulsion Laboratory, Pasadena, California, USA -... ... | reverse complement strand
CCACGGCTACGGCCATAGCCCGCCGTTCCTCCGCGCGGGCTTCAGCTACTTTTAAATCGGCGTTGGCCTGGTCAATCTGTAGCTTGGCGCCGATGTTTTCGCCAATGTCTATGTCGGCAATATCAATAGATAAAATTTCGTAAGCTGTACCGGCGTCCAAGCCTTTCTGTAGTACCAGTTTCGAAATTTTATCTGGGTTTTCGAGCACTTCTTTGTGCGAAACAGACGAACCAATAGAAGTAACAATGCCCTCGCCTACCCGGGCCAGAATAGTTTCTTCACCGGCGCCACCTACCAACTGGGCAATGTTCGCCCGTACGGTTACCCGGGCTTTGGCAATCAGCTGAATGCCGTCCTGGGCTACTGCAGCTACGTTAGGCGTATTAATTACTTTGGGGTTTACCGAAGTGGTAACCGCTTCGAATACATCGCGACCAGCTAGGTCAATAGCCGTAGCTTGCTTAAAAGTAAGAGGTATATTGGCTTTGTCCGCAGAAATTAAAGCTTTAATAACGGTGGGTACATTACCCCCGGCCAGGTAGTGCGTTTCCAGTTCGCTGCCAGTAATTTCTAAACCCGCTTTAGTAGCAGTAATTAACGAATTTACAATTAAGCTGGGTGGTACTTTGCGGATGCGCATAAAAACCAGTTCAAATAAATTAATCTTTACGCCGGAAAATAAAGCCGTAATCCACAGATTAATCGGGACAAAATAAAGAAATACCAGCAGTAAAATAAACCCGCCAGCCAGCAGAAAAAGAGGGGAAACATCCATATTTTAAATATTGGTTGTTGATTTTAAATTTATAAGTATTTTGTTCTGAGGTAGAATTTTGGTTGCTCCATCCTCTACCCGCAATAAATATATCTAATATTTCCTGCAAAAAATCTTGAGTCCAGTATTTTAATACTTATGGCTAACTAACCGGCCGGACAATAATTTTATGATGATTTATGCGGGTGATAATAATAGGGGTGCCGGCATTCAGAAATTCGCCATTGGTGTGCACTTCATAGGGTTGATCTTCGAACATAGCCGTTCCGGATGGCCGGAGCGCCGATAAAGTGCGACCCGTGTCACCTTCCTGTAATTGCGGTTTTACATTTTCGTTTACGCGGCTGTGGTTTACGTCTTTTAAAGCAAACTTCGACCACACATCGGCTTTAAAGCTAAAAAATACAATGGCAACGCTTAATACCAAGGCTATGCTCAAAATAATATGTCCGTTTGCTGCTCCCATTTTTTCGTATCCCAGCCAAACGCCGCCAGCTAGTACCAGAAAACCTAAAATACCAACTAGCGTGGTCCCCGGCAGAAAAATTAACTCGACCAGTAAGAGCACCAAGCCAATAAAGACCAAAATTAAAACGGTAATTAAATCCATATCTTTAAAGTTTAAGGACCATTTGTAAGTTGCTGTTTAACAAGAGCTAGTTTAAAAAGCTATTGCTTAAAGATACTCGTTTTAACTGGTATTTTATTAAAACCCTAAGCTTAATTCTGGTTAAGGGATTGTTATTAAATGAAGCAAATACAGATGATTCCGAATTACTCTTGTTGACCTGCGCAAGAAGAACTACTTTTGCCGCTCGAAATTTTTAAATCCTACTAAAATGGATGTATTTGGCGAAGCATTGCGGGATTTCTACACTAATAACTTTACCCAAAAACTAAGACTACATACCAATTACGGCGAACCGGAAGACATGCCCTTGGATATATTTTTCCGGGATGAAGAAGAAATGTCGGAAGTAGAACTGGAAGCTTTGAACTGCTGCTACGGGAAAGTACTGGATATTGGAGCCGGAGTGGGTAGCCATACCCTGGCTTTGCAAGAACTGGATTTCGACGTAACGGCGCTGGAAATATCGCCGCTGGCGGCGGATATTATGCAACAGCGCGGCGTTAAAAAAATAATTAATCAGGACATTTTTTCTTATTCCGGTGATAAATACGACACTTTGCTTTTGCTCATGAATGGAATTGGCTTGGTAGGCGATATTGCCGGTTTACGGCAATTCTTACAACACGCCAAAAAGCTACTCAACCCCAATGGGCAACTGTTATTCGACTCCTCGAATATTGCTTATCTCTATGAAGGGAATATGCCAGTTCAGGAGAAGTATTATGGCGAAATTGCTTACCAGTACGAATACCACCAGGTAAAAGGTGAGTGGTTTAAGTGGTTATACATCGATCAGGATACCCTGGCTGCAGTAGCCGGCGAAGAGGGTTGGCTCACTATTATTCAGTACGAAGACGAACAAGATCAGTACCTTGCCCGGTTAATTTTAGCATGAAAAGTAAGATTTTAATCCTTTTACCCTTTATCTACTAGTTTACTAATTAATTACTTATCAGTGTGTTCCTTCACCTGTACTAAGGTTCTGTATCTATCTTTAATTCGGTAATCATCACGGATTTACTTTTATTTTAATAATTTATTAATAGATAAGTTATAACTTTGAAATAATTTCATCGTAATAGCATTTATGTTATTAAATATTTATTATAATAGATGTTTTATAAGATATATTATAATGATATTTCGGTTTTGGAATAATAATTGTTAGCCAAATGCTGGCTACTGTAATTAGTACCTTTTTTTAATTTAAATTTTTTAGTATGATTTCTCTTAGTTTACCCTCCAGCGTTTCTGTTTCGAAGAAAGTGCATCGTTGGGCAGTTAGTACCATATTTTTTTTGCAAGGCTTGTGCTTTGCCAGCTGGGCCTCCCGTATTCCAACTATTCAGCAAACACTTGGTTTAAATGAAAGCCAATTGGGCGCTGTTTTATTAGCCATTCCTATTGGTTCTATGATTTCCTTACCGGTATCCGGTTGGTTGGTGGCCAAATTTGGCAGTAAGAAAGTAGTTACTCTAGGTGTGTTTTTATATAGCTTAACCTTAGTTACGCTGGGTATGGCTCAAAACACCTTTCAGTTGATTAGCTACTTATTGTTGTTTGGCTTTGGCGGCAATTTTTTAAATATTGGCGTTAATACCCAGGCAGTTGGCGTAGAATCTTTATACAAAAAACCAATTATGGGAATGTTTCATGGTATGTGGAGTTTAGCCGGTTTTTCCGGGGCGGCTCTGGGCACCCTCATGATCGGCGAAGGTATTGTGCCGGTGCAGCATTTTTTAGCGGTTACCATTTTTGTAGTACTGGCAGCCTTGGTAAGTACCCGTTTTACCATAGCCGAAGATCCCAACCGACAAGCTGACCAACCCATTTTTGCCAAACCAGATAAATCTTTACTCCTGCTGGGCATTATTGCATTTTGTTCTATGATCTGCGAGGGCGCCATGTTCGACTGGAGCGGCGTTTATTTTAAGAAAGTAGTGCAGGCCGATAAAGCCTGGGTAGGAGCTGGTTACACCGCATTTATGGCAACTATGGCTTCAGGTAGGTTTGTGGCCGATTGGTTTACCGGTAAATTTGGGCTGAAACGTACGTTGCAGTTGAGCGGAGTATTAATTGCCTGTGGTTTATTACTAGCGGTGCTTCTCCCCAATTTAATTACGGCTATTGCGGGTTTCCTATTGGTGGGTGCCGGGGTATCTTCGGTAATACCATTGGTGTATAGTGCGGCCGGTAAATCTAAAGTTTTATCACCGGGCGTAGCTTTAGCGGCAGTTTCTACCATTGGGTTTTTAGGATTCTTAATGGGACCGCCAATTATTGGTTTAGTGGCTGGGGCTACCAGTTTGCGGGTATCTTTCTTTATCATTGCCATCATGGGCCTATGCGTTTCCGTTTTCTCTACCCGAACCAAATTAGCCTAATTAATGCGGAGTAGGTAGTCAGCTTCACTTACTACTGCATTTTTTAACAACATACAAATCGTGCTCAAATCCAGACAGTATTTTACTGTCTGGATTTTTTATTTATCGGAAGTGTAGATAGTTAATAAGTTATTCTTCAATTACTTCTTTCCCAATTTTTAGAAAGTATGAAAGAAAAAAGCAGGGGTAGTTCTTTTGGTTAGAGCACCTAAAAAGCCGATAATAAATATTAAAATAAGTATAGGGGTTTCCGCAAAGTATTTCCTACATTGCATATCGGCAAGTCCATTAGGTATTTGGGCCGGTAAAGGTTTTCACTCCTAAAAAATTATCATAACATTATGAAAAAAGCATCTTCTCGGCGCGCGGCGTTAAAAAAAATTGCCGGTAGTGCCGCTCTTGTAACGGTTGGCCCTACGCTCTCTGCCCGGGTGGCTGCGGCCGAACAAGCTATGGGAACTGAACTAAAAGGTAAAATCAACCACTCTGTATGCAAATGGTGCTACGACAAAGTGCCACTCGACCAATTCTGCCAGGAGGCCAAAAAAATTGGTCTTAAGTCGATTGAACTACTTGGACCCGAAGATTGGCCAACTCTAAAAAAATACGGTTTAACTTGTGCTTTACCCAATGGTGCCGGTAAAGGTATTGAGCAAGGCTTTAACGACCCAAAACTGCACGACGAACTGGTAAAAAGCTACGAAGAAGTTATTCCGAAAGTAGCGGCGGCCGGTTATAACCAAATTATCTGCTTCTCGGGTAACCGCCGGGGCATGTCGGATGAAGAAGGCATGAAAAATTGTGCCGTTGGTTTAAAACGTTTGATGCCTACAGCCGAAAAGTACAAGGTTACTATGGTAATGGAATTGCTCAATAGCAAAGTAAACCACAAAGATTATATGTGCGACCATACCGAGTGGGGTGTAGGATTGTGCAAATTGGTAGGCTCAGAACGATTTAAACTGCTCTACGATATCTACCACATGCAAATTATGGAAGGCGACGTGATTGCCACCATTAAAAAGCACAACCAATATATTTCGCATTACCACACCGGCGGTGTGCCCGGCCGCAACGAAATCGATGAAACCCAGGAGTTAAACTATCCGGCTATTATGAAGGCAATCGTGGATACCGGCTTTAAAGGTTTTGTAGCCCAAGAATTTATTCCAAAACGCGAAGATAAACTCGCTTCCTTAAATCAAGGCGTAAAAATTTGCGATGTAGCTTAAGTGAGAAAGTAGGTTAAAACTAAAAAAGCAGGCTGGAAGGCCTGCTTTTTTTTAGTTTTAACCTTTGTGTATTTTTAAGAAAAGGAAGTGGTTGAAAGAATGAATCAATGTTTTTAAATTATTTGTGAACTGTAGTGATCTTCGTTAAGCGTAGAGTTAGCAAAGCACTTTACGATTTTCCGGATTAGCCAATCTCTGATTGGCGTTAAGCGCATTTAAATTTGCAGTTTATTAGACACACCAATCTGAAGATTGGTTATCCAATATTGAGTAGAGACCGCTAACGCGAACTCTACTCACAACGAAGTAAGAAAGTTTGAGACCGCCGGCCAGAGGCAAACTGGTTACTGTTCAAACCGCATCAGCTCCTAAGCATGGAGACGGGAACCGGCTCCACTAGCAAACCATTAATGCCATCTTAAATTACATCTTACCAAATGTAATTTAAGGCTAAACTTAATGTGCTGCCAGCCAATTATCCCCTATGCCCATCCCAACCTCCATGGGTACACTAAGCGGCAGCGCATTTTTCATTAATTCTTCAATTTTAGGCTGAATAATCTCCAGTTCCTCTTTTGGAGCATCAAACACCAATTCGTCGTGTACTTGCAGAACCATGCGGGTTTGCAGTTTTTCCGCTTCAATCCAGTTATGAATATTAATCATGGCAATTTTGATAATATCGGCAGCCGTGCCCTGAATGGGAGCATTTATGGCGTTTCGCTCGGCGTAGCCCCGAATATTGGCATTGCGCGAGTTAATATCCCGTAGGTAGCGACGGCGGCCCAACTTGGTTTCGGCGTATTCTTTTTCGCGGGCGCTGTTAATAGCACTGTCCATGTATTGTTTTACCGCCGGAAATTCCTGCCAGTAAGCGTCAATAATTTCCACGGCTTCGCGGCGCGGAATACGCAGGCGTTCGGCTAATCCAAAAGCCGAAATACCGTAAATAATTCCGAAATTAATGGTTTTGGCTTTGCGGCGCATTTCGGAATCTACCTGGTTAATATCCACATGGTATACTTTAGCGGCCGTAGAGGCGTGAATGTCTAAACCTTTATGGAACGCTTCTTTCATGGTAGCGTCACCGCTGAAATCAGCCATTATGCGCAATTCAATCTGGGAATAATCTGCTGATAAAAGTAAATGGCTGCTATCGCGGGGCACAAACGCTTTCCGGATTTCCCGGCCTTTTTCCGTCCGGATAGGAATATTTTGTAAGTTCGGGTTAGTAGAACTCAAGCGACCAGTAGCGGCTACGGCCTGGTTAAACGAAGTATGCACGCGACCATCGCGGGAGCAAATTAGTTGGGGCAACGCATCGATGTACGTAGATTTAAGTTTGGTAAGCTGCCGGTGGTCTAAAATTAACTGCGCAATTTCGTGTTGTCCGGCTAGTTTCGACAATACTTCTTCGCCAGTGGCGTGCTGACCGGTTTTCGTTTTCTTCGTTTTATCGCCGGTTAAATTTAATTTTTCGAACAAGATTTCGCCGAGTTGTTTGGGTGAACCAATGTTGAAAGTAGTACCGGCAATGGCGTAAATTTGCTTTTCCAGGTCGGAAATATAACCTGCCAGTTCTTTCGACGACTCCGCCATAGCATTACCATCAATGGAAATACCTTCGTACTCAATAGTGGCTAAAACCGGAATAAGCGGATTTTCTACTTCGTCGAATAATTTACGCAACCCGTTTTTGGCTAATAGTGGCGCGAAATAATTTTTTAATTGCAGCGTAATATCGGCGTCTTCGCAGGCATATTCGTAAATTTCTTCCGGGCTTAGCTCGCTCATGTTCAACTGCTTTTTACCTCTTTTGCCAATGAGCTCGGTAATGGAGATGGGCGTATAATGTAAATACGTTTCGGCGAGTAAATCCATGTTGTGGCGCATATCCGGCTCTAATAAATAATGCGCCAGCATGGTATCGAACAAGGGACCTTTTACGGCAACGCCGTGGCCCTTCATTACCAGAATATCGTATTTAATATTCTGACCAATTTTAATAATGTTTTCGTTTTCCAGCACGCCCCGGAACTGCTCCAGTATGGCTTGGCTTTCGGTTTCGTTATCCAAAGGCACGGGTACATAATACGCTTCACCGGGAATATAGCAGAACGACATACCAATTAACTTGGCCGTAATGGCATCAATGCTGTTGGTTTCGGTATCGAACGAAAATTCTTTTTGTTTTTCCAGGTACGAAACCAAGCTGGCCCGCAACTCCGGGGTGTCAATTAAGCGGTAATCGTGTACGGTGGTGGTAATGTTTTTCCGAACGGTTGGGGTAGTTGCTTCTTCGGAGGTGCCAGTGCCATTTTCCGTAAATAATTCGTCCATTTCCTCAAAAAGCGAAGATTGCTGGTCGGATTTTTTCCCTTTGACCAAAGTAGCTTTAGCTGCCGGAGCCTTACTGGTTGTAGAGGGTGTTGGCGTGCCTAAAATACGTGCGGCTAACTGACGAAATTCCAGTTCGTCAAAAATAGCCCGCAGTTTTTCTACGTCCGGCCCTTTGTATTCGAAGGTACTCTCGTCGAAATCAATAGGAACATCTAAATGGATGGTTGCGAGTTCTTTGGAGAGTAAACCTTGTTCGGCGTACTGGATAATATTTTCGCGTTGTTTGCCTTTTAACTCGTCGGCATTAGCAATAAGATTCTCGACGGAACCGTATTTCTGAATAAGCGATTTAGCGGTTTTTTCGCCAATACCTGGAATGCCCGGAATGTTATCTACCGCGTCTCCCTGCAATCCCAAGATATCAATTACCTGTTTTACGTTGGTTACTTCCCAGCGCTCGCAAACCTTTTTCACATCCAGTATATCCACACCATTACCTAAAAAAGCCGGTTTGTATAAATACACATGGTCCGTTACCAATTGGCAAAAATCTTTATCCGGGCTCATCATGTACACATCAAAATTGGCTTTTTCGGCTTTGCACGAAAGCGTGCCAATTACGTCATCGGCTTCGAAGCCGGGTATGAGTAACAGGGGTATATTAAAAGCTTCAATTATTCTTTTTACGTACGGTATAGCTATGCCAATATCTTCGGGCATGGCTTGCCGGTTAGCCTTGTATTCCACAAAGTTATCGTGACGGAAGGTTTTAGCTGGTCCGTCCATAGCTACCCCAATGTGCGTGGGTTTTTCTTTCGACAAGACTTCGAATAAAGTATTGGTAAAGCCCAGGGCCGCCCCGGTATTCATGCCTTTAGAATTAATGCGCGGATTTTTACTAAACGCGAAATGCGCCCGGAAAATCAGGGCCATGGCATCCAGGAGAAATAATTTTTTGCTTCGTTCGCTCATGCTATAAAGGTATCGTGTATCTATTAGGTATGCAAATTCCGTACATGGGTAGGGGTAGTACGGCAACTGGATTTATTCAGATTTAAGGCATCCTTAAAATTAAACAAGCAAGAGGCATTTGTGTTCTTCAGCGTTATATAAATGCCTGAATAGCCTTAGCGATTCTAGTTGGGTAACCCAAGTAAAAACGCTTAAAAATTTAAATTTTATCCGGTAACAAGTAGGTAGTAATAAATTTTAGGCAGCGATAATAATTAACAAAAAATTGCATGCGATTGTATTTATCGGTATTCCGGCAGCGGGTAAGTCATCTTTTTATAAACAGAGATTTTTTAATTCTCATGTGCGGATAAGCATGGATTTATTAAAAACCCGGAAAAGAGAAAACCAGTTTTTAAAGTTATGCTTTGATACTAACTCGCAGTTTGTGGTGGATAACACAAACCTTACCCAAGAAGAAAGAGAGAAGTACATTAAACTGGCGAAAGATAAAAAATACCGGGTAACTGGGTATTTCTTTGCCTCTAGCGTAAATGCCGCTTTAGAAAGAAATAAACAACGGCAGGGAAAAGACAGAATTCCGGACGTTGGAGTAGTAAGCTGCTATAAGAAACTAGTGCTGCCTTCCTATGCCGAAGGCTTTGATGAGTTGTTTTACGTGCAATTACACAGCGAAGAATTTACTGTTGCTGCTTGGCACGAGGAAGCTACCGGCACAGGGTAAAATGTTTGTAGCAAGCTTAATGGACCCGCTGTTTATGGAGATTTGGAATTATCTAGAGATTTTAACAATGAAGAAGCAAGGGTGGCTTTTCCAGAAGGATACCACCCAGGAGAGGCTACATGCATTAGCCCTCATTTTAGATAAAGGTTCTCCCGGTATTATTTCTAGTTTAGTACCATTCTTAAAAGATAAAAATAGCGAAATCCGAAATGCTACTTGCCATGCTATAATTACCTTATTCAATCAAATAAAAACAAAGAAACAATATTTCGAAACACTTAAACACTGCGATATTTCGAAATCAGATATTGATTTATTTGAACACCGCTTTACTAAAGAACAATTTATTCAATTATTAGCAATCGCTTCTTTAAACGGAAGTGGATACGTTCGAGAAAAAGCTGTAAAAAAGTTATCGGTTTCTAATGACTCAATAGCAGTTCAATTCTTAATTTATCGCTTGGCAGATTGGGTATTACCAGTTAGGCAAGCAGCTTTGAATGGCATTCATAACTTCAAGAAAACAGAATACCTTGATACTTACATTAACAATCTTTTTATTTTTGAATGGTTGCAGCGCGTAGAAAGAGTAGATTTAAATTCTGTTTATGGCGAAATCGTTAGTTTTATTGTAGAGGAGAATAAAGACTATATTTTTAATAAATTCAAATCCTATCCTGATAAAGCTCGTTTGTTATTAGCTAAATATATTACAAGCTCTTCCGGCCTTGAATTAAAAACCATAAAGCTTTTAATTCAGGATAAACATTTCTTAATAAGAAGCTTGGTACTCACCTATTTTGATGAGTTATCTGATGCAGAAATTACTAAGCTTTTAAAGGATAAGTCTACTAAAATAAGACTGCGAGTGCTTTATAAGTTAGATAAAGAACCAGACTTTTTAAATCTGGTTTCGACTTATATAGCAGATAGCGCACCTTCTGTCCGGGAATATGCCCGATACTCCCTGAAGCATATAAATCTTGACTTTGCCCGTATTTATTATCATAATCTGCTAAGTAACAGCCATGTTATAGGTTCTCTGTTGGGAATAGCTGAAATAGATGCCAGGCAATATTCTGGAATAGTAGAAAGCTATTTACAAGACCAAAAAGTAAAAGTTAAAAAAACGGCATTTCTGTCATTAAAGAAATTAGATGAAGAAAAGGCATATCGTTTTGCCTTAAACAATTTAGATAACAATTTACCAGGAATCAGAAATGCTGTAGTAGAATTTCTCTCTCGGAAGGAAACAAACGAAGTTTTAGAAAAAGCCAGACTTACCTATCAATATGGCAATCATGAACTAAAAAAATCAATGTTAAAGCTATTTAATAAAATAGGTGGCTGGCCAGCTCTACCAGAAATTATTTTAGGAACAATAGACAATAACGAGAGTATTAGAGATGTAAGCATTGTTTATTTGCAAAAATGGAGAAATAATGCGGTTCGACTTTTTACCCAACCAGGAGCAAACGAATTAGAAAGAGCTAAACAAATATTGAATATCGCTATTGAGGTACACGAAAAGAGAAAATATTTTAAAAATAATCCCTTATATGGATTAAACTTTTACTTAAAGTGAAAAGCAGGTTTATTTCTTATAGGTTACTGTTTAAGGATTAAACGTTTAATAAGCCATTCCTAATTAATTTATAGCCAACACAAAATTATCCAGGCACAAAGCCGACTTCTATAAATGTTGTATGCTGAAAAAAATACTCCTGATACTATTACTTGGCTCCTGTTTTATCAGGCAAGTGAACGCCCAGGCAACAGATTCTATTTCGCAAGTGGTGTACTTGTTAGGTAATACCGCTACCACTACTATTGCTCCCACGCATTTGCGGGCTTTTCAGCAGGCTCTGCAGGCGGAGCGGAACCCATTTACTATTGTACATTTAGGCGATATTGCCGCTAACCGGGGCATGGGTAAAAGACTTAACGCCGGCGCTAACCGGAAAATAGACCAACTCCTGCAACTCACCAAAATCCGGGGCAATCTTTACTTTGTGCCCGGCGATAAAGATTGGGATAATTCCGGCAAAGAAGGACTGGATGATGTACGACGCTTAGAAAACTACATTAAGAAACACCAAACCCGTGGGCAGGTACTCTTGCCTGGCAACGGCTGCCCAGGTCCCGAAATCCGGGATATTGGTAAAAACTTACGGTTAATCGCCATTAATACGCAATGGTGGATGCACCCTTACCGGAAACCCGCCGAGCCAGATACAGATTGTGGAATATCATCGGACACAGAATTTTTGGACGCGCTGGAAGAAGCCATAGAAGATGCTAATGGCCGGCAAATTTTAATTGTGGGGCATCATCCGGTGTTTTCCAATGGTTTTTACGGCGGCCACATGCCCCTCAGAAATCATTTATTTCCGTTTTCCGAGACCCGGCTCAAACCTCTTTACTGGTTGCCTTTACCTGGTTTAGGTAGTTTGTATGCATCATTCCGGCAAAATGTAGGCATTCCCCGCGATATGTCGAGCCCCGGTTATCAAAATTTTGTTACCAACCTGAACCGGGTATTTCAAGTGCACAACCAATTAATTTATGCCGCTTCTCACGACTACTCCCTGCAATTAAATCGCTTAGAAAATAATTATCATTTAATTTCAGGCAGCTTCTCCGAAAAAAAGTACGTGGCTAAAAATCCAACCAGCTTGTTTAATCAAGAAGTGAGTGGGTACGTTAAATTGACGCTCTATGCTAACGGAAAAGTTACCACTACTTTTTATCAGTTTGCCAAACCAGGAACTGCGGTAGCCATAGCCGAGCAAACTCTTTTCCAATCGGCCTGTAATCCTGACTCAACTAAAAATATACCCGTAAATAACCAGGTGGGCCCTTGTGTAGAACCAGAAGTTCCGGCGCCCATTACTACCGAAGAAGTAAGTACCGATGGAAAAAAAGCTACCGTAATTGCGGGCCCGCAGTACGCTGCTAAAGGTTTAAAACTAAAATTTTTTGGGCATTTGTATCGTAAAAGCTGGACGCAGCCCGTGCAGGTGCCTTTACTGTATTTAAGCCGTACCAGAGAGAAACTTCGTCCGGAAAGAGTAGGCGGTGGCCGACAAACTATTTCGCTGCGATTGAATGCCGCTGATGGGCGTGAATTTGTATTCCGGTCTATAGATAAAGATCCCATTGGAGCTATCCCGCCCGAACTGCGTAATACCGTAGTAACCGATGTGCTGCGGCAAATTACGCCCACGGAGCAGCCCTACGGCGCATTAGTAGTAAGCAGTTTGTTAGATTCTACGGATATTTTACACGCCCGGCCTAAGCTACACGTACTCGCCGATGACCGTACCTTGGGGCCATACCGGGAGAAATATCAGGGAATGTTCGGGATGCTGGAAGAACGGCCAGGGGATGCCCGCAGCAAGCGGTTAGGATTTGGCGGATCTACCGATGTGAAAAATAGCTTTAATTTACACCAGGAATTGTATCAGGATAACAGCAACCGGATTGATGCGTTAGCCTACGGCAAGGCCCGCGCTTTTGATATTTTTATCGGCGACTGGGGTCGCCACCCGGATAACTGGCGCTGGGCAGGTTTCAAAACCGACTCGCAAACCATATACCGGCCTATTCCCCGGGACCGCGATCATGCTTTTTCGCGCTGGGACGGCGTAATTCCTTGGCTGGCCGACCGGAAATGGGCAATTCCTAATATTCAAAATTTCGATAAAGAAATAAGTGGTCTTCGCAGTCTTACCTGGTCGGCCCGTTACCTCGACCGTTTTTTACTCATCTCCCTTAACCGCCAGGACTGGATTAGCCTGGCGCAGGAATTACAGCAAACCTTTACCGATGCTGCTATTGATAAAGCCATTGCGGAACTTCCTCCTGAAATCAGGAACTCGGAAGGAAAGGAAATTGGAACCACGTTAAAAGCACGTCGGACACGTTTGACCGCTGTTTTGCAGGAATATTACGAACTTCTGGCCCGGTACGTAGATATAGTAGGCTCTAATAAAAATGAGTATTTTAAAGTAGAACGCTTGCCCGAAGCCCAGGTGCGGGTGCAAATTTTTAAAAAAGATACAAAAACGAACTTACCTCAGGAATCGGCATTTTTCGACCGAATTTTTTTCCGCAACGAAACCAAAGAGATTCGCTTGTACGGGTTAGATGGCGCGGATGTAGTGGATGTTAGTGGTAAGGCGGATGCCAGTATCCGGGTGCGGATTATTGGCGGCAACGGCCAGGATAGCATTCGCGATGTTTCTATCGTAAAAAATTATCGACGATACACCCTGGTATACGATAGTACCAATACTAAACTCAATTTAGGTCCGGAAACCCGCAACCTTACTTCTAATGCCCCGGATGTTAATTTTTATAGCCCAACATCTTTTGCTTACAATACCTACAGTCCGAATGGCAGCATTATCTATAACCAGAGCGATGGGGTAGGACTAGCATTTGGGATAACGTATAAACAGCAGCATTTCCGGAAAAAAGACTTTAGTGCTATTTACGCTTTTAACGTACGGGCTACGCAGTATGGAAATCGGCAGCTAACCAGTAATATTTTGTGGCGCCACGTCTGGAAGCAATGGGATTTAGGCACTTACCTCGATTTTGGGTATTATTTTCGTACTTACGATTTTTTTGGTTTGGGCAACAACACGAAGAAAAACGAAACTTTATACGACGATAAATTTTACAAAGCCCGTTACGGTGGTATTATGTCAGCGATATTTCTGCAGCGGCAATTTTTTCAAAAAAGTTATTTCCGGATTGGCCCTTTGTTCGAAAGACTTACTACCAATTTTCGGGATAATTCTTTTTTGGGCCAACCCGAAGATGGAATGCCATTGGTTAATACCACGCAGCAGCAATTAGTAGGTTTAAATTCCGATTTTGTGCTCGATTTACGGGATAAACTGGTGTTTACGCAACGGGGATTGCGCATTTTTGTGCGGCATAATACATATAAACCTATCCAGGGTAATCGCAAAGCGTTTGGCCTCACCGAAGGTTTTGTAGATTATTACGGCAGATTATGATAATAAATACGGGCAAAGTCAAGATTTATATG
>Ga0181463_1000243_pt1 | contig 14141 bp, 10 predicted proteins | sample InSIn1gowninarea_FD_119071 | JGI IMG/M metagenome (GOLD analysis project Ga0181463, IMG submission 119071) | Clean room microbial communities from NASA Spacecraft Assembly Facility at Jet Propulsion Laboratory, Pasadena, California, USA -... ... | reverse complement strand
TGCTTCCTTGTTTGCTTCGACCTATAATTGTTCTGTACTTCACAGCAACGTTTGTACTTGTATCGCTTTCTTGTGTTGCATGAATTTGCAGACTATCCTTTGTATCTGACCAGGCTATATCGTTCCATGAGGTTGACTTATTTACTAACCCTGCATCGTATAAAATGGCAGTTGAATCCTGTTTGGTAGAGACAACCGCTGCTACGTTAAATAAGGGGCTTCCATTGTATAGCGTAATTTCGAGATCGCCGCTAAACGAACCCGCGCTAACTTCAGTAATTTTAATAATGGTTCGCGAGCCAGAGGTGAAAACGCTAGCGCTCCGCTTATCAAGCGTAGCAAGAAATTGTTTGTGAGGGCCGCGGTTGGTGCTGTCAAAGAAGATGTTCCAGCCGTTTTGTGACACGAGATCCCTTTTGCCGGTAGTAAGAATAAATACAGGATCAAGCGCCGAACTGATCTGTATATAATTTCCGTTATTACTTAATTCAATACTTTCAAATAATGGCTGACCCCGTTTTGTATTTATAATAATTCGTCCGCTTTTCGTATCGCCTGCCGGCCACGTTATGGTTAATAGAGAACCTTTCGACTGTGCTTTTACCTTTCCATCTTGCTTGAAGCCATCAAAATTTACAGGAACCTGGCAATACGAAACAATAGAAAATTTTAGCATTACGAGGAAAAGAATTGTTCTCATTAGAAAAGCAGGTTAGTAAAACATCAAATTAAAGCAATTTATTTTGAATGCTTTAGGCTAGTTTGTCCACTTGCCCGAGTACAGCAGTCAATACAAAAAAATTACTAAAAGGTGTAAAAAGCTGAAAAGCTGAAAAGATTGAAATAACATTCATTAGCAAAATAAACAGCTGTTTATCGAGAAGTGCCGTTTGGAAAGGCTATAAATAGATAACACCGGCCTATATCCTTCGGAAAGGAGTAAGTACCGGTGCCAAAATTTTGATTTTGTGTTAACTTAACACATACTGTGCCAACATTGCTCCTCGTGATATGTTTTGAGTAGAATTCACCCACCTGCTGCGACTAGCATTAGCCCGCTTTATTTAACTGATAAAAACCTTCATTATTTAATTCATCACCATTTCGCGGGCATTTTCGAGGGCTGCCGCTGTGGGTTTTTCACCGCTCAGCATTTGGGCAATGGCGGTTATTCTTTCATCGTGCGTTAGCAGTCTTATGTTTGTTTTTATCGCATCACCTTTTATTTCTTTATAGACATAAAAGTGATTGTGCGCTTTGCCCGCTATCTGCGGTTGGTGAGTAATAGTAATGAGTTGCCGGCTGCTAGACAAATCTTTCATTATAAATCCGACCTGTTTGGCAGCTTCGCCAGAGATACCCGTATCTATTTCATCAAAAATAAGTGTTGGCAAATCTATAGATTGCGCCACCAGCGATTTTATACACAACATTAAGCGACTAAGTTCACCTCCACTCGCCACTTTTCGTATCGGTTCGAAGCGGTTACTTTTATTAGCATCAAATAGAAACTCTATTACATCGTTTCCATACAAATTTAATGGCGCTGGTTTAACGTCTGCCCTTAGCCTTGCATTTGGCATACCTACCTGCTGCAACAGTGCATTTACTTTTTGTTCGAAACCTGGTATTTCCTTCTTTCTTCTCTGTGAAATTTTCGTAGCAATTTCTTCAGCTTTTTGCAACGATTCTTTCACTCCTTTTTCTTTTTCGGCGATTGTCTCATCTATGTTTAAAACAGCTTCCAACTTTTGAGAAAGTTCGTCTCTTATGGCTAAAAGTTCATTGGTGGTTTGTACTCCGTGTTTTTTAAGCAGTTTATACCCTGCAGACAGTCTTTCATTTACCTGGTCAATTCTTTCCTGGTCAAAATTTACCTGGTCATTAATTGTATCCAGTTCGTCAGAAATATCCTGCAATTCTATTTGCGCACTTTGCAGCCGGCTTACTACGTCGGGCAGGCTTGAGTGGTAGTCCGAAAAGGCCTGCAACTGGTTAGACAGCACTTTCAGTTGTTGTACAATAGGTTGCTCACTTTCCTTTAGGTCAAAATATACTTTTGACAGTACGGTTTTGATTCCTTCCGCATTATTCAGCATTTTAAGTTCTGTTTCCAAGGCTTCCAGTTCATTCTCTTTCAGGTTTAGCTGATCAAGTTCATTAAAGATATATTGATGATAATCGGACTCTTTTTGAAAAATCTCTTTTTGCTTCAGCAATTGGTCAAGCTCATTTTTCTGGGTTTGCCATTTTCTGAAATAAGATTGAAAGGTTATTAATAAGTCAGCGTTTGCTGCAAGTCCGTCGAGTACCTCTCTTTGAAAATCGCTATCCCCTAATTCGAGTGTATCAAATTGCTGATGCAGGTCGACCAGCAAAGAAGCCAGCTCTTTTAATTGCTGTAAGGTGGCCGGAGTATCATTTATAAAACCGCGTGATTTTCCGCTTGCAGCAATCTCTCTTCGCAAAACCAGTTCGTCTTCGTGATCGAGCTCATTATCGCTCAAAAACCTTTCCACTTGCTTTTTATCATCTATCGAAAAAAAACCTTCGACAACACATTTTTTTTCCCGGTTTCTTAGCGACGCCGTGTCTGCTCTTCCTCCTAAAATCAGGCTCAGTGCGCCCATCAATATACTCTTACCAGCGCCAGTTTCACCTGTAATTACATTAAGGCTATTTGAAAAATTTATGTCAATTTCATCAATAATGGCGTAGTTCTGTATGTGCAGCTTCCGTAGCATGTAGTAAAGATACTTGTGTTAGTAATTATGAAAAGTGGAAATCAAAAATCTGTGGAAAAACTATTAATAAGCTGTTTTGATGACTTATAGCCCTCAAACTGAGGCAAAACTATTGACCTTGTTATTTTGGTATGAAAATATCTGGTTTGCGTTTTTTTTCAACTTTCTCTCATCAAACCAATAAGTCTACTCGCCTTTACATCTTGCTATTCCTGATTTTGCTCGCTGATCTAGAGAATCCTTGTATTCATGGTCTCCCATATCTAGGCATTCCTGGAAGGAATTTATTGCCAGCGTCTTTTGATTTCGTTTTTCATATATAAATCCTAATTGCAGCGCAGCGCGCGCTGCATAATATTCCGTGCGATCCTTGCCCAGGTTTATTGCCATGGTATAATACTGTATCGCCTCGTCTGCTCTGCCCATGTCATCATAAATGCGACCCAACCGATATGCATATTCAAGCTTTTCTTCCGGCTTACTATATTCTTCGATGTCTTTCCTGGTTAAAATGGCTAAGGCCTCTTTGTTGTAGCCGCCATCGTTTAATATTCTTGCTTTTAACAAGGCTTCTTCGGGCCACACATTTTTCTTTGCATCTCGATAAGCTTTCTTGTCTGCATCGCTGTCTGTATTTCCGTTTTTAATAGTTAGCAGCCGATATTTTTCCGCTTCTTCTTTGTTGCCTTTTAGATAATACGCCCAGCTCAATTTTTGCAAAACATCTTTTACATAAAACTTGCCTTTAAAATTCCTGATAAAATTTTCAAAACTGGCAATAGCATCATTAAGCTGCAGCTTGTGGTACTTTATATAACCCATTTCAAAATCCCACGCAGTGGTCTGCATGTATTCTCCCGATTTATTACGGTTTTCTAAGATTTGCAATGCGTAATCCGTCTGCTTGCTGTTAAGCGCGAGGTTAGCAGCGAGGTAGGTAAAAAGATGGTTGTTAACAATGTCGAGCTTTTTTGAATGTATCAGCTTAAACACCGCTTCAGGATCATTTTTTATATAGAACGTCAGGTAACAGTAGTAGAAAATAGCCTCATTAGAGAATAACCTGGCCAAATCATTTTTACTGTTTATAAAGCCATTCATTACCTGCATGCCCTCATTAATCGAGCCTTTCATACCAAACAGGCTCGTGATCCACTTGTAGCCTTTTGGTACGGTTCCTATTATGACTTCCAAAGGCCCGTATATCATTTTGTTAGGCTCAAACTTAGGGTATGCGCTTCTGTTTTCTTTGATTTGAGAATTTGCCTTTTTAAAATCCCAACCGGCACTATATCTTTCACCAAATTTTATTTTTACAGCAGCCCGTTGCAGGTAGGATACGCCTTTGCTAAACCTATAAAAAGGATCATTATGCGGACCAGAATCAAAGGCGGAAAGCCTTCTATCAAAATTTTCTTTTCGAAGGCGATATTGGGCAGAGTCTTCATTGAAAAATAAAATAAAAAAATCAATATAACCCTCTAAAAGATCTGGAATGAGATTGTTGTTGTTTTCTGCCCGCGCTTTATCGATCAGCTCTTTTCCATGGTCAAGCTTTAGCTTGATTATCTCCTGGTAGGCTTGCCTGCAGGTAGAGTCGAAAACATAAACTTTTTGAGAAAATGAAGTAAAGGAAAAACAACAAAAAGCAGCTAAAAAGATTAATTTCTTCATTCTAAAATATCGGGTAATGCGGTCTAACAGAAAAGGGTACACTAAGTACCCTTTTAAAATTTGATCTTATAACGACCAAGTTATTTTGTCTCTACGTTGTGAAACAGCTCTTCATCCACCAGGATTCTGCCGCAGTTTTCGCAAACGAGAATTTTTTTATGCTGCTTTATTTCGCTCTGCTTCTGAGGAGGAATTGCGTTGAAGCATCCGCCGCATGAATCTCTCATCACAGGCACAACCGACAAACCGTTGCGGTAGTTGTTGCGTATGCGGTCGTAGGAAAAAAGTAATCTTTCATCGAGAGCTGTGCGCGCTTCATCGCTAAGGGCTTTAAACTCGTTTTCTTCTATTTCGGTGTCAGCAATTATCTTTTGCAGTTCACCTTTTTTGTTGTTTAAAACACCTTCCTTATTCGCTATTTGTTTTTTTGCAGTTTCAAGCAACTTAGCTTTGTCGGCAATCTCTTCGTTAGCGTCTTTTATATGTTTTTCTGCGAGTTTAACCTCAAGGTTCTGCATTTCCATCTCTTTGTTGATGGCTTCAAACTCCCTGTTATTTTTTACGTTCTCGCTTTGCTTTTCATATTTTTTTATCAGCGCCTCAGAGTCTTTAATTGTCTCTTTTTTCTTTTCTATAAAATCAGAGATACCATTAATTTCTTCTTCTATACGCATTTGCCGCGCGTGCAGACCTTGTATTTCATCTTCGAGGTCACTTACTTCCATCGGTAATTCTCCTTTCAAAATACTAATCTCATCTAATTTAGAATCGATTTTTTGAAGCTTAACCAATGCGCTTAATTTTTCTTCGACCGAAAAGTCTTTAACAATAGCCATATTATTTACTAAAATTTTTTAATGTTACGATTCAAGCAAAGGTTTTTGTAACCAATTTATGCTACTCCGGTTTTACATCGTTGCGTCGCATTACGTTCATCAGATAGTTCTCCGATTCAACTTTTTAATGCAATTTTGTCAAAAATCTTTTTTTTAACTGTAGTAATTGACCGGGTTGGTCTTTACCTCACTTTTCAAGGTTGCAAAGGTACTACATTTTGCCTGTAAAACATCATGCAACAAATCGATCGTAAATTGCTCACTTTCCCAGTGACCAATGTCAGCAATCACCATCTTGTTTTCCGCATCAAAAAACTCGTGGTACTTCACATCTGAGGTAATGTAAAAATCGGCGCCAAGGGACAAGGCATGCTTAATAAGAAAGCTACCTGCACCTCCACACAAAGCTACTTTTTTAACTTTTCTTTGTAGGAGTGGCGTGTGTCGTATAACCTGTAGTTTAAACTGTTGCTTTATCAACTCTAAAAAATCTCTTTCATCCATTTCTTCCGGCAATTCGGCAATGAGGCCACTTCCCACTTCGTCAAAGTAATTGCTTAATGCAACCAGGTCATAAGCAACTTCTTCGTAGGGGTGAGCATCGGTCATTGCATACACCAGTTTTTCTTTGAGGTATGCCGGAAATATCACTTCTATTCTCTCCTCGTCTGTTATTTCTCTTTTTCCCACCTCGCCAGTATGAGGATTAGTTCCTTCGCCGGGTTTAAACGTTCCTGTCCCCCTGATATTAAAGCTGCACTCACTATACTTTCCAATGTTTCCGCCGCCGGCAAAAAAAATAGCTTCGCGTACTCTTTCGGCATCCTGCACCGGTACATACACAATCAATTTCATCAAATTATTTTGCTTGTGCAGTAAAACCTTCCTGTTTTCCAGTCCCAGCGTGCCCGCCATTTTTCCGCTGACTCCGCTAAGCATATTATCAAGATTGGTGTGAATTGCATAAATGGCTACCTCGTTTTTTATCGCTGAGATTATTGCTTTTTCGACATAATTTTTACCAGTTATCTTTTTTAATCCGCCAAAAATAATAGGGTGATGAGCTACAACAAGATTACATCCTTTGCTTTTGGCTTCTAGTATGACGTCCTCAGTTGCATCGAGTGTACATATTACTCCCGAACATTCTAATCCGGAATCGCCAACTATCAGGCCGGCATTATCATAGCCTTCCTGGTAGGAGGGAGGCGCGAGTTCTTCGAGGATATCTATAATATTTTTAATTTTCACTATCAGCTAAATATGGGTCAAAAATAATTTATAGAAAATGATGACGGCTAGTATTTTCCTAAGCAGTTCTTCCATGGTATTGCTTCAGCGCTCTTTCCAGGCAATCCATGGCTGCGTTAATTGCAGATTTATTTAAAACATATGCCAGCCTGACTTCCTGCTTTCCCAATCCATTTGTGCTATAAAAACCGGTTGCAGGGGCAAGCATCAACGTAGCGCCGCCGTATTCAAAACTCTCCAGCAACCATTGACAAAATGCATCAGAGTCGTCGATTGGTAATCGCGCTATTGCATAAAAAGCTCCGCCAGGATTAGGGCAGAAAACACCTTCCATAGCATTGAGCCTGTTTACTATTACATCTCTGCGGCTTTTGTATTCTTCTTTTGTGACATTAAAATAATCTGCCGGAAGATCTATAGCGGCTTCTCCGGCTATCTGTGCAAAACTTGGGGGGCTTAGCCTTGCCTGCGCAAATTTCATTGTAGCGTCGAGCACCGCTTTATTTTTCGTAACGAGTGCGCCGATACGCCCACCGCATGCGCTATATCGCTTGCTGATGGTATCCATCATCACCACATTATCGTCTACTCCTTGCAGGTGCAAGGCGCTTACCTGCTTTCCTTCATAGGTAAATTCTCGGTACGCCTCATCAGAAAAAAGATAGAGATTGTGTTTCTTCACCAGCTCTTTTAGCTGCTCCATTTCTGTCTGAGTATACAGGTAACCGGTAGGATTATTAGGATTACAAATAACTACCGCTCGCGTTTTCGGAGTAATTGCTTTTTCAAATTCTGACACAGGGGGAAGCGCGAAACCGTTTTCTATATACGAGGTTACCGGTACAACTGACACGCCTGCTTCCACAGCAAAGCCGTTGTAATTGGCATAAAAAGGTTCAGGAATAATTACCTCGTCGCCAGCATCGAGGCAAGTCATGAATCCAAAAAGGATAGCTTCACTGCCACCGGTGGTAATAATGATCTGATCGTAATTAATTTGTATACCAACCGATTGGTAGTACTCTACCAGCTTTCTGCGGTAGCTCTCATTGCCGGCGCTATGGCTGTACTCCAATATTTTAAAATCACTATTTCTTACGGCATCCAATACCATTTTTGGTGTCTCGATATCGGGCTGACCAATGTTAAGATGATACACCTGTATACCTTTTTTCTTTGCTGCCTCTGCAAAAGGAACAAGCTTCCTGATGGGTGAAGCAGGCATAACCTGGCCGCGATGACTAATAGTTAACATCTATCAAAGATAACAGCAAGTTGATTTTTCTCTGCATAACTGAAATAAAAAAAGCCACCGGTTAAGGCAGCTTTTTAAAGCGAATTTATTAAAGTTAATTATTTACCTGTTTTGTCTTTAGCTGCAGCGTCTACAACTTCACCGTCAATGGTTAAAACGATTGGCTCGGCAACCTTAGCAACTTTTACCGTCACTTGCTTAGTAAAAGCACCCATAGCAGCAGCATTGTAAGTAACTTTTATCGTGTTTGTTGCACCCTTTGGAATTACGCCCTTTGGATACTCAGGTGTAGTACAGCCACATTGTGCAGTTGCGCTCTCTATTACTACCGGGGTAGACGAGGTATTTTTAAAAGAAAAAACATAGGTGGCAGGAATGTTTTGTTTGATTTTGCCAAAGCTGTGTTTGATTTCTTTAAATTCCAATGGAGTCTTGCTTTGCGCGAAAACTGTGCTGATTGCTAAAACTGCAACCAATAAAAAAAGTACCTTTTTCATGTTTTTTGTATTATTATTTTATTGAAGAACGAATTTGCTTATAACAAAATTACTTACCTGAGTTTTTTAACTTTTGTACTGCATTGTTAGCAGGTGCCGGAGTTTCAGGTACTTTATAGCCAATACCGTGAAACTTTATTTGCTTGCTCAAGCCGTTATTAAAGAAGATATCTACATATTTTTCAAAGGGACCATCTGCATAACCTGTAAAGCCCAATGTTACTTTAAAATCCTGTCCCGGTGCATAGCTTTTTCCCTGCTCGTATTTAGGGGTGGTGCAACCGCAACCAACTTTTACATTATCAATTTTTACAGAGTCGGCGCTGATATTCTTTATAAGTACATCAAACTCTACCGGTTTTCCGTACGGTATTTTACCGAAATCATGATTTTCTTCTTTAAATTCTAATACTTTCGATATGTCAGCTTTTGGTGTAGTTGTAGTGGCCGCAGCACTATTGGTAGCGGCAACACTCGTTGTAGCAGGAGCTTGTGCATTGATGACCGATGCAGCAAACAAACAAACCGCAAAACCTGATAATTTCTTCATGGAAGTATATTTTGAATTAGAGAGTTATTTTTAAAAGGCAATATTATCGTTTTTGCAAGGAATAATTGTGCCTATTTCTTTACAATCGTGGTTTTTAAGTTTTTATTAATGCTATAAAAATAAATAATTATTTTTAAGAAAAGAAGAGCCAATTTTGGACTTTTAAAGGGTATAAGAGTTTAACTGACGGTTTTGATAATTAACAGATTTTAATTAGCTGGCCATTAATATTTTTGATTATGGAAAATTACAATTCCGACGTTGATCTTACTGAGGAAGTAATGTCTTACGACAGGTTCAGGCAGGAAGTGTTACAGGACTATAAGATAGCAATGGAGAGTCGGGAAGCAAGTTTACTCGGACGCAGGGAGGTACTCACAGGCAAAGCTAAGTTTGGCATTTTTGGTGATGGAAAAGAAGTGGCACAAATAGCCATGGCTAAATTTTTTAAGAACGGCGATTTTCGTGCAGGTTATTATAGAGATCAAACGTTTATGTTCTCAACCGGCCTCGCTAACATACAACAATTTTTTGCGCAGCTTTACGCTGACCCTGACATTACCCACGATCCTTTTAGTGCGGGCCGTCAGATGAATTCTCACTTTGCAACACCTTTTGTAGATGAAAATGGCAATTGGCTCGATCTTGCAAACCGCAAGAATATATCTAGCGATATTGCGCCTACTGCGGCTCAAATGCCCCGGGCGTTGGGCCTGGCGCTTGCATCTAAGGTGCTAAGAAGTATGCCTGATATAAAAGAACTGGAAGGTCTTAGCAACAACGGAAATGAAATTTGTTTTTGCACGATCGGTGACGCTAGTACTAGTGAGGGTCATTTCTGGGAGACATTGAACGCCGCAGCGGTCATGCAGGTTCCGCTGGCAGTTTTTGTGTGGGACGACGGCTATGGGATTTCGGTTCCCAAAAAATATCAAACAACAAAAGGCTCGATATCAGAAGCTTTGTCTGGATTTCAAAAAACAAAAACCAGTAATGGAGTAAATATTCATAAGGTTAATGGTTGGGATTACGCCGGAATGTGCGAAGTGTTTGAAGCTGGGTTAGCCGAAGTCAGAGAAACACATACGCCTGCACTTTTTCATGTTGATGAAATCACACAACCGCAGGGACACTCTACCAGCGGAAGTCATGAACGCTACAAAACCCATGAAAGGCTGATGTGGGAAAAAGAGTGGGACTGCATTAAAAAATTTCGTGAGTGGATAATAGCAAACGGGCTAGCGTCAGAAGATGAACTGGGGGATATTGATGCGGCAGCAAAAACTTATGCCCGTGAGTCTAAGGCAAAAGCATGGTCAGACTATATAGCGCCAATAAAACAGCAAGTCGAAAAAACGGTCGGATTGCTGAATGGTATTAAGGCAGAAAACGCTGCTGTGTCGGCACAAATTAAACAACTGGCTACCGAGCTTCAGTCAAATCGCGACCCTCTTCGTCGTGATATTATGAAAGCTTTAAGCAGCATTTTACAAATTCTGCCGCAGGCTCAGGAGATCAGACAATATTATGCTGATTTAAAGAAACAAAACAAAGAACTTTACAACTCATATTTATTCAACGAAGGTCCTAAATCGGCGCTGAAAGTTGCAGAGGTAAAAGCTACTTACACAGAAGATGCGCGGGTCGTTAACGGATTCGAAATCCTCAATAAATATTTTGATCTTTTATTCACCAATAATCCTAAGGTATTTGCTTTTGGTGAAGATGTTGGAAAAATCGGAGATGTAAACCAGGGATTTTCTGGTTTGCAGGAGAAGCACGGTGCTAACCGCATTTTTGATACAGGCATCCGTGAGTTAAGTATAATAGGGCAGGGGATAGGCATGGCTTTGCGAGGCTTAAGACCGATTGCAGAGATACAATACCTGGATTATATTTTGTACGGATTGCAGCCGCTTAGCGACGACTTATCGACACTGCATTTCAGAACAAAAGGACAGCAAAGTTGTCCGCTTGTTGTAAGAACACGTGGTCATCGCCTGGAAGGTATATGGCATAGCGGATCTCCCATGGGAATGATTATAAATGCGCTGCGCGGATTATATGTTTGTGTACCAAGAAATATGGTGCAGGCTGCAGGCATGTACAGTACTTTACTGCAAGGAAATGATCCGGCAATCATGATAGAGGCATTAAATGGATATCGATTAAAAGAAAAAGTTCCCTCTAACCTCGGTGAATTTAATGTACCGCTGGGTGTACCAGAGGTATTGCAAAAAGGGGAAGACGTAACTATCGTTTCCTACGGCTCTACACTACGCATAGTACAAGACGCTGCAGCGACCTTGCAAAAGTTTAATATAAGCTGTGAAATTATAGACGTACAAACGCTCATACCTTTCGACATCCATCATTCTATTGTTGCTTCCTTAAGAAAAACAAGCAGAATTGTTTTTATTGATGAAGATGGTCCTGGTGGCAGTACAGCCTTTATGTTTAACCAGGTAATCGAGAAACAAGGGGGCTATCGGTTTTTAGATGTTGCTGCGCGCACCATAACTGCCCAGCCTCACCGTCCTTCTTATGGAAGTGATTGAGACTACTTCAGCAAGCCAAACGAACAGGATATAGTTGAAACTATACTAGAGATGATGGCAGAGTAGCAAAGGAACTACCATCTCCGACATTGATGTTCGTAAAAATATAAGGTTATAAGAGATAGATAAATTACAGTTACACAAAAGGCGATACTTAACACAGCATCGCCTTTTTCATAAAAATCTAAATAAGTAAAATTTATCTATAAATTCTCGTTTAGGTTAGACACTTCAACAGATCCGTCCTGGTTGACTAAATATAACTTTAATGAAAGTCTGTTTGTGATGAAATATTCCTGCACCATTTCAATTATTGTTTTGTATCTATCCACAATCGGAAGTCCTATGGCAACCTCTGCATTGCCATCTGAATAATACTTTCCAAAGTTTACAAGAGAGTTGAATAATGTGTCAGATAAAAAGTTTTTAAAACTTCTTGTAGGGTTAATCTTATCCGCCGTCTCCATTAATAACTTGCTTCGGTTGCTTTCTGCAACAAGACCTTTTACCTCGATTATCTCTTTTGTAAAATATTTTGAGGTAATGATGACCCTTTCTCCATACATGGACTTTTTAACTCCTTCTTCTTTATGTATTCTGTACCCGTTGTCTAATAAATATTTTATAATGCTGTTACTTATAAAATTTTCGGTGTACCAGGAATTGTTGTGGGTTTGCAAGACATCATTGTTGGCCAGGTGGTTTTTCATGAAGCGTATCTTTGTGTAATTAATCAGGAATTGGTTTGCTAATTTAATAGTTATCGTCTAACTATCTGTTACTGATTTTTCCACAGCTAAAAATAATTCTAATTCTCTATCAATCTTTTCCACATAAATTTTTATATTCTATCTTTTAGCAAGCAAGTGGCGACGATTGTTGAACCTATTACTTCTGAATAACTGAAAAGCCTAATAATATGTTTAGTGCAATATCAATTAACGAATCAGTTTCACAGGTTCTGCTTTTCGTTGGCCGAGCCATATAAGAGCATTGAGTATAAGTTTGTCCTGTACTTCGTTGCCAAAGGTGAACGACAATTCTTTGTTGGTTTTGTTTTCGTAGTCAATATCGTTGTGCCCCATGTTGAAGTAAATCATTTTATACTTGACGTTGGTCCAGATGACAGGATAGTAACCAGAGTGCCAGATTTCTTGAGGCTTAGGGCCTGTGCCAAGTGGAAAACTGGTAGAGTCAATCGATGCAAGAATTTTTATGTCCTTGTTTTTTCGCAGATCGTTTTGCCATTTGTACCATTCGTTTGGCGATGATTTAAAACGTTTTGGCAGACCTTTTAAAGGCTCTACTGTGTCGTCAATTTTTAATGTAGCAGAAGTTGGCCGCCATGTATTGCTGACATATTCGCCTGCTCCTAAAAAATCGTTATGATACCAGTTCCAATTTTGAGGGTAGGCCGAAGGAGTCAAGGCAAAAGCAGCGAAATGAAATCCCATCCAGGCGCCACCGTTCTTCATGTATTTTTCAAATGCAATTCTTTGGTTCATGGAGTCTGGTCGAGTGTCGAGAAATATAACAACATGGTATCGGCTAAGGAAGTTTTTATTGAGATTGTCCCAGCGAGTAGTGGTATCATAAGTAAAATGATAACGTTCACCCATTTTAGAAAACCATGTATTAGCCTCGTGGACAAAACTAATATGGGCTGCATCGTTTTTTGCGGTAAAAAAAGAAATGACTCTAAACGTAGTTGAAGTGCGTTGCGACAATACAGTAAAAGCCGAAGAAATAAAAAAACCAAAAAAGACTATTCTTTTCGTTAATATCTGCATGGTTCTTTTTTGAACTTTCAAAGTATTTGTGATAAGGAGAAAAACGGAAAATTTGTTCAAAAAAGCTTCAAATGAACTTTCGATAATTGAATACTAGCAGAGCAACTGCTTTGTTTTATAATTCAAACAATAAGAATCGATATTCAATTAAAGGCAGGTATAGAATCAACAAAAGACCTCCGCATGATTTAAAAGGTCTTTTGTTGATTTTGTTTTTTTTCGTTCCTCAGTTAAAAATATGGTTAGAGGGTTTTTTGTTTTTCAAGACTACTTTGTGGCAGTCTTCTCTTTTTAGTTTTATTACCTGCTTTAGCAGAAGTTTTAAAAACATCTTCTTCTGTAAACGGTTGATTTTTTAGCCGTTTTCCTGTTGCAGCAAAAATAGCGTTGCCAATAGCGCCGCCCGTAGGTGGAAGGGCAGGTTCGCCAAGACCAGTTGGGTCAATACCATTATCAACAAAATGCGGTTCAATTTCAGGTACTTCCTTCATGCGAATAAGCCTGTAGGTGTCAAAGTTTTTTTGCTCGGTTGCCCCGTCTTTGAAAGTCAGTTTACTAAACATAGCATGGCCCATTCCATCCACAATTCCTCCCATAACCTGCTGACGTGCGCCACTTAGATTTACTACCTGTCCGCAGTCTGCAGCAGCATAGATTTTTTTGACGCTTGGTTTACCTGACTTCATTACTACCTCACAAACCTGGGCAACATATGACCTATGCGAAAAGTAAACGCTAAACCCTTGGAACAATCCCTTTTTTGTTCCCCAGGCAGATTTTTCTACGGCAAGATTTATAACCCCTTTCATCCTGTCAATATCATATTTTATCTCACCAACAGGAGAGGTTTTCGCTCTTTCCAAAAGATCTAACCTGAACTTGACAGGGTCTTTACCAGCTGCATGGGCGACTTCATCGAGAAAAGATTGCTCGGCGAAAGCCAGAAAATTAGTGATAGGTGCACGCCATGCACCCGTAGTTATGGG
>Ga0181463_1000196_pt2 | contig 14146 bp, 14 predicted proteins | sample InSIn1gowninarea_FD_119071 | JGI IMG/M metagenome (GOLD analysis project Ga0181463, IMG submission 119071) | Clean room microbial communities from NASA Spacecraft Assembly Facility at Jet Propulsion Laboratory, Pasadena, California, USA -... ... | reverse complement strand
GTTGATAAGTGAACTGAGGTTGACTTGTTACAACCGTACTTGGACCAGGTTTCCCTACAGGTATCTGAACCGTAGTCTGAATTGTAGGTCCAGGCTGAGGCAAAGATGCTTGAGGGATTGAGGCAGGAGCAGTAGAAACCGGGGCTATAGATACTCCGGACGTAAGTGGGGTAGATGGAATAGATATTGTAGCAGTTGCGGCAGCTGTTTGGGGCGGAGTACGAAGCGTACTAGGCCCTGGCTGTGAAACTACTGAAGGTGCAGAAGTTTGAATGGTAGACTGAACAGGTTGTTGGGTTCAACCAGAAACTAAAATTTTTCCAGTTGAAGATGACGACCGCACATTCGGCTGCAATACCGGTTGAGGTTGATTCCACACTAATGTCATTCCGGGGTATGGACTCATAGCAAGTTGACCATACTGAGGACCATAACCTGGTTGAGGGTAGGGTTGATAACTCAAAGGTACATTTTCGGTTCCTTGAACAAAATATTGACCGAAAGGTGGTTGATAACCTTGGGGTTGATAACCCTGAGGTATATACTGATACTGAGGTTGACCTTGAGGTACATATTGATACTGGGGTTGACCTTGAGGTACATATTGGGTTTGGGGTTGACCTTGAGGTATGTATTGTCCCGTAGGTATGTATTGACCTTGAGGTTTCCCCCCAGACACAAATTGAGTACCTTGAGGTTGCCCCCCAGGCATTATTTGAAGACCTTGAGGCTGCCCCCCAGGCGGTAACTGACCACCTTGAGGTTGTTGACTAGGAATGGTACCCGACATCATAAGAATGTCCTCTACACTTAACGGTTTAGTTCTGTCATTTCTAGTTAATAACCCTTGTTGACTAGGTTGAGGAGATTCTCCCGAAAAGTACCAACAAGAGACTGATACCCAACGGGAATAGAAGGACCACCATGAATAAAAGATTCTAAAGATTGATACATCACGGTTGATTGTATCGATATATTAGACGAAGGGTAAAAACCTCTAGGTGTTGGGTGAAAAGGAGCTCGAGGTGGTGAAAAACTTAACCCTGGGTTTTCTAAGAAATTTGTTAAAGAAAGATACCAAGTAGTACTCCTTGGTGGACTGTAAAAAATTGATTCAAACTCCCTTAGTTCAATAATAGGTTGATTTTCTGGGATAGATAAACCTTCCTCCTCTTCTGGAGAAGCAATTTCTTCAATAGCAATAAGCCCAAAAGGAAGATCTTGGGTAATTACTCTTTCTACCCTAGGTGAATCAGGAGCACTAGAAGTCAAAGAAGCTACCGCTGATATAGGAGTAGCAGCAAATTCACTTTCAAGTTCTGATATTTCAGGTTCTTCACCGATATCACTAGTAGATGAAAAGCTACCGGTTACTTCAGAGACAGACACTGACTGTGGATTATACTCTGCTACTGACGGTTGAAACTCAGGATGAACTATCAAAGAATATTCTCCTTCTTCAGGTGATCCAACTCTACTGTCACTAGGAGTTACGAGGACTCTCAAGCCTTCAAGCTCACTCAGGACTTCTTCAGGAGGTTGGCCTCGAAGTATACGGGACTTCCTCAATAAATCAGCCACGGTTACAAACTCAGGAGACTGGCCCCGAAGTCTACGGGGCTGTCTTGGTAATTCAGCCACAGCTAAAAACTTTTAACTACTGCACACGCAAACAAAGTAAAATCTCAAAGAAAACCGCCTAAAGTCTCTAAAGAACCAAACAAATTAGAATCACACGCCTAAAGAATCGAGGGCGTCAAACCACACACAAACAGTGGCTTTTCGTACTAAAAACACTAGTTGGTGATGAAGTCCAACATCGTAGAGTTCAATACAGAAATGGCGGGTGGAACAGCTACCCCGGTAACCTACTTAATGAATAGACTGGCACAAGTTCCTCCACTAAAAATCGTCTCGAGTGAAGCGAACCCCCCAGAAAATCCAAGTGAGTCTAGCTGACGTCTGCTCCAGGTACAGTGGGATCTTCCCTCCACTGTCACCTTAGGAAGAATCCTAAAGATAATAGTCACTAAGGTTACCAACAACAACAAATATACCTGGGGGAATAGTCTACGATCGGATACACACGCAAGGGTAGAGTAACAAGCTCAATCCCCTTGCTGTCTCCTTGACAATAATCCAAGGTTTACTGACAAGTGACCCCAAGCTCCTCGACAATGGTTAATCTGAGGTTTACCGTTTTTAGTACGTGCATATCTGGCGTCGTTCCCAATGAAGGAGGATTGATCCCCTCACTGGTTCGGACACGATCTCGTGCTTCTCCTTTAAGAGGAGCTTTCCTGGAGCATAAATGTAACAATTGGATTTATCCTACCGCAAGATAAGCTACTTGTTTGTTTTCATTGTCTTGGAGAGTCAAGTACTCTCCTACTCCAAGACACTAGCCTGATCTATGTTGGTGTATCAGAGCCCTAGAAAATAGAAGTTATTAGGTGAATTTTACTTTAAGCGTTATTTTTTATGGATTTTATTTAAGACAAGAGGTGGCGGAGATGAAACTTGTGATGTACAGACTTGACTCAAATCCACTATAAAGATGCACCTAAGATGAAAAAACAATCTTTCCTTTTCAATGAATTCCCTAGCTAAGAGAGTTTGAGAATGCAAAATTTAAAAAACACAACTTTCTTAACAATGAAAATCAAAGAAAAACTCTTTATCTTTTCCAAGACACACAATACAAGACCACTAATTATTTCACAAAAAATTCCTTTTTATTTTCAAAGACTTCAAATGCTACTAAAACAAACTTTCCTCAAAAGTTTTTTTGTATTTTTCTTACCTTATCAAAGCATTCAAAACTAATAACAAAATTAATTTTAAGATCTATGAGAATCTAAGAAAAATTTGTCTAAAAACTAATCTAGTAAGGTAAAAGCCAACTAAATATATATTTTTGTTTTGAGGATGTTTTACTTAGCCAAATGTGAGCTAAGGACTAATTTATGCAGAATCACAATTAGTCAAAGAACAACCAATCTTTCGTTCCCTTTTTTAAAAATGAAAATCCAAACTTTTAAATACAAGTCTTTTCGAAGTTTTTTAAGAGAAAAATCAAAGCAAATTTCTCAAGCAAGGAGGGATTTCATAAATGATCGGACTCACAAGAAGACAAGCAAAAACCAAACTGATCTTAGGTCCCTATAGCTTCTAAGCTTAGAGCCACTACACAACCAAAATGAAAAACAAGCCCAACAATCAAAACTCCTAGGAAATTCACTAAAAACCCTAACACGAATGAAATTAACCTAAGGAAGGCTTCTGACAAGTGATATGCAAGTCTGGGTAGTAGACAACAATTCCTAAAAACATAAATAAGCTAATTAACAGAGGAAATCTTAGGTTTGTCAAAGTTTTGACAGGGTCCGCAGGCCGAGAGTTAGCACAGGTGCGGTCCCACACTGTGCTTAACAGCAACTCACGGATAAGTACGCACTGTGTTAAACTGACAGAGTGCATTCCTCTCCCAAAGCTTTAAAAACAAAAAATAACCCTGGATCTACAAACTCTACCCAATTTCACACACAACAAGCCAAAAACAGAAACCCTAACAATGTTTCTCAGGTCAAAGTAAACAAAAGAAAACATTCAAGTCCCCAGTGGAGTCGCCATTCTGTCGCACGGAAAAAAGTATATTTTGCGGACAAGACAGACCTTCCTAGATTCTAATAAAGATCTAACGGCAAACAAGACAATCATACACTATCTTTCTCTAAATATGCTTTAAATAACAAAAGCAAACAGGTGTTTTGAGGTCCTACCTTTGATCCAATGCAGGTTGTGGATGCCCTTGCCTCTTCGATCCAAATGAGCTCCTTTGTCACGAATCTAAAAACACAAACAAGGTAAACAATTAAATAGCACCTAAAGAATTGATGGCATAAAACATATTTAACATGAAATTCAAGGAGTCCATGAAACAAATAACATGAGATACTTGTTGAGAAAAATGAGTTGATTGCATTAATTCAAATAAAAATAGCTTTACGACCTGAGCCTTGACGATGTACAAGCTCCTTCTAGGGTTCAGCAAGATGTCTCCCATACCTTGACAAGCTTCACTCACTTCCGAATGGAGTCAAGAGGTATGTGATCTCTCCTCTCAAGCTCAACTAAGGAAGTCCTAATTTCACCAGCATTTACCCTCAAAATTTCAGCTTCTCACCTCTCTAGTCCTCACCCCAATGCCTGTATTTATAGTGCAATGGAGGGAGGTTACTAGCTCCTTCTTCAAAGGGATAAAGTCCTCCTTTGAAGGGATAAATCCTCTTATAAAGGGGTTAGCTCCTTCTCTTTTGGGATGCATGAACCACCTCAGGGCGAACAACCCACGTCGAAATTCATTCTAGAAACATCTAGAATTCATCCCAAGTGAATTTTTTAAGATAAAATCCACGCCTTTTAACTTTCACAGGGGTCCGCACCCACACCCTTAGGGATAGAGCGAGAAGGTCTGTAGGTTTTGTAAGAAGAAGGTGCGGGACCGCAGGTCACAATGAGAAAAAGTGCGGAACCAGAGTTTGAATGATTTTTAATGTCTTTCTCCCATTTTCAAAGTTTGACTTGAAGAGATGAGGTCTGAGACTTGCTTAGGAGGTCAACACAAGTGATGATATTTTTGTGTAACAAATCCTCCTATAATTCAATCGAGCCAGTGATCCATAGTGTTGGGTGTGGAGCCTGATTATCTTCTGTATTCAAAGGTTTCAGTCGGATGTATACCCCAGGAAGGCTGTACACCCCTCTGTGCAGGGGGGTGCAGGGGGGAATTGTCCCCCCCCATAGGGGTCTGGAGCGCTAAATCCCCCCCAGCTGGGGGGTCCAGAGGTTAGCGGTCCCCTGGCAGAGGTTCAGGGGTAGCGTCCCTAAAGCCAAAAATAGATGTAAAATTGCCTTGTAAAAGTCTAGTAATTTCTAGTCAATCTGGGCCATTCATTAGGTGGATAATCTAACGGTAGAAGTTATGTTTAATTTAGGTTTTTTTGCCCTAGAAGGCAACCCCTCACTATATGTGAGGGAATTGTATTGCGTCTATGTATATTTGTATTCTGAATGAGGAAGAGAGAGGAGATTGAGAGCGAAGAGGGTGTTACAGCAAATCTGTTGTAGGTTGTATCTCTTCAGTTTGTTGGATAATATAATAAAATAAGGACTGGTTGTTTCTCCATGGACTTAGCCCAAAGTGGGTGAACCACGTATACCTGTGTCTCTTTTGTTTTATGTGTTTTCTGTGTTTATATTTCTGCAATATTTTATGTGTTCCATTGCTCTGTAATATATAATTTTATAACAACTGGTATCAGCGCCGAAGGTCTATTTGGCTAATAAACTCACAGGAGAGAAAGGTTCCTTCTTCGAGTGGGCACAATGGCGGAAGATGGTAGATTTAGGGTCAAAAAATTCAACGACTAAAACTACCAGCTGTGGAAGATGCAGATGGAATATTATCTGTATCAGAGAGATCTGTATCTACCATTAAGCAGAAAGGCAAAGAAGTCGACGAGTATGATAGACACAGAATGGGATATTCTGGACAGAAAGGCACTTAGAACAATACGGCTGCAGCATTGGTAGCATTTAATATTTCAAAGGAAACAACAACACAGGTTTTAATGTCGCCATTGGCCAAACTATATGAAAAACCCTCGGCCTAAAATAAGGTATTTATTATGAAGCGTTTATTTAATATGAAGACGTCAAAAGGTGGATCTATTGCAGATCATTTAAATGATTTTAATACTGTTACAAGTGAGTTAAGTTCTGTAGGGGTAAATTTTGTTGATGAATTTAGGGCTCTGTTATTTCTATGCTCATTTCCAAAAATTTGGAATGCTTTAGTTATGGCCATTAGTAACTCTATCTCTGGAACAAGTACTTTAAATTTTGATGATGTTGTCGGTGTAATCCTTAAGAGAGGAAATGCGACGGAAAAGCTCCAGTGAGACATCAGGTAATGCTTTGACTGCAGAGACTAGGGGAAGAAAAATGGAAAGAGGAAAGAGCATGGGATATCGCAGCAAGTCAAGAAAAGGCAGATCCAAGTCCAGATCGGGGATAGTGTGTTGGAAATGCGCGAAGAAAGGACACCTGAAGAAATACTACAAGTTTCGGAAGGGAAAAGAAGGAGATGCGTAGCACGAAACTAATCATGAAGCAAATGTAATAGGTGATGTGTTGCAAGATGCTTTGATTCTTTCATTACAAAATAGTATTGATGCTTGGGTGATAGATTCAAGGGCCTCATTCCATGCCACACCTGATAAGAAAAATTTTCATGATTATGTTCAAGGAGATTTTGGACAAGTTTGATTGGGTGATGATAAACCCTGTAAAATTGTTGGAATGGGTACAGTTTTTCATAAAACAGCAAAATTGAAATCAGTGGCTATTGAAGAAGGTAAGGCATGTTCCAGATCTGAAGAAAAATCTGATTTCAACAGGGTAGTTGGGAGGTGAAGGTTGCGTAATTACTTTCACAGATAAAAACTGGAAGGTCACTAGAGGATCCCTGGTAATAGCGAAAGGAGAAAAGGTTGGTACATTGTATTTATGCAATGGTATTTCTAATTATGTTAATGCTTTAACCTCTACAAGAGAAAATATGGAATTATGGCATCATAGGCTCGAGCACATGAGTGAGAAGGGGATGCAGATTCTTCACTCAAGAAATTTGTTGCCAGGTTTGAATCATGTTGATTTAAAATTCTGTGAGAATTGTGTTTATGGAAAATAGAAGAGAGTCAGATTCCTTAGAGTTGGGAAAGAAAAGAAGAGTGAAAAATTAGAGCTTGTGCATATAGATGTATGGGGACCTTCTCAGGTATCATCTCTTGGTGCCTCTCATTATTATGTTACTTTCATTAATGATGCAACCAGAAAAACATGGATTTATTGTATTCGAAATAAATCTGATGTATTTGATACTTTCAAGAAATGGAAAGCTTTGGTTGAAAATGAGACAGGGAAAAGGTTAAAGTGTCTCAGATCAGATAATGGAGGTGAATATTGCATCAAAGAGTTTGATAGGTACAGTTCAGAGAATGGAATTCGCAGAGAGAATATAGTTCCAGGAACACCACAAGAAAATGGTGTGTCAGAAAGGATGAACAGGACAATCATGGAGCATGCAAGGTGCATGAGATTGCATGCAGGATTGCCTTTACAATTTTGGGCAGATGTTGTAGATATTGTTGTTTATCTAATAAAAAGAGGGCCTTCAAGTTCCTTGGATGGTGGTATTCCAGAGGAGGCATGGATAGGTAAAAAGGTAAACTACTCATTTTTAAAGACTTTTTGTTGTCAAGCCTTTGTCCACATTAATAAAGAAAATAGAACAAAGAATGAGGAAAAATCAAAGAAATGTACCTTCATTGGATATGGTGTTAATTATTTTGGTTATCGCTTATATGATTATGAAAATCACAAAATCATTAGGAGCATAGATGTAATATTCAATGAAAAGGTCTTGTATAAGAATCAATTGTAGGAAAAGAAACAGGAAAAAGAAAACAGAGAATACACAATGCTTGACGATATCACAGGAAAAGTGATGGTGCCTGAAAATCATAATGATCAATTGCTAGAAAAACAACCACAACAGCAACAAGCACTTCAAACACTTGAAAGTGGTTTTAGAAGATCTACCAAGATAAGTAGACCCCCTAAATTATACTCTCCTTCATTATATTATGTATTGTTGACTGATTCTGGTGAACCAGAATGTTATGAAAAAGCAGTGCAGGTAGAAACCAGGAAGAAGTGGGAGCAAGCCATGAAATAAGAGATGGACTCCTTAGCACATAACTAGACTTGGGACTTAGTTAGATTTCCTGCATGTAAAACAACATTGCAGAATAAATGGATTTATAGGTTGAAGGAAGAAGATGGAGGAAAATAGAGGTACAAAGCTAGACTTGTAGTGAAGGGGTTTACGTAGAAGAAAGGTATTGATTTTGATTAAATATTTTCTCCTATTGTTAAAATGACTTCAATCAAAACTATTTTAAGTCTAGTAGCAGTTGAAGATTTTCATCTTGAGCAGTTAGATGTAAAGATAGCCTTTCTCCATGGGGCTTTGGAGGAAGAGATATATATGCATCAGCCACAAGGATATGAGGTAAAAGGGAAGGAGAAACTATTGTGCAAGTTGAAGAAGAGCTTGTATGGCTTAAAACAGACTCCAAGGCAGTGGTATCTAAAATTTGATAGGTTTATGTCTGAACAAGGTTATACTAGATGTCACTCTGATCATTGGGTTTATCTCAAAAGGAAAAATAATGGTAGCTATATTATATTTTTATTGTATGTAGATGATATGCTTGTTGCAGGTTCTAACATGCAGGAAATAAATGTGCTCAAAAAGAAATTGGCAAACTCATTTGCAATGAAGGATTTGGTTGCTGCAAAACAAATCCTTGGTATGAGAATAACTAGAGACAGGAAGAATTGCAAATTAACATTGTCTCAAAGTGAGTACATAGAAAATGTGTTGAAAAGGTTTAATATGCAGAATGCAAAACTAGTCAATATACCTTTGGCTATCCATTTCAAATTAAGGAGGCGTATCCCAAGAAAAGAAGAAATGGCTCATATGTCTAAAGTTTCATATGCATCAATAGTTGGAAGCTTAATTTATGCAATGGTCTGCACAAGGCCTAATATTGCACATGTAGTGGGAGTTGTAAGTAGGTACATGGACAATCCATGAAAAGAAATTGTATGGCAGTGAAGTGGATTCTCAGGTATTTGAGAGGTACCACAAATCAAGCATTATGCTTTGGTGGTTCAAACATTGCTCTATAGGGATATGTTGATGCAGATATGGTAGATGATAGAGATAAAAGGAGGAGCACAACAGGGTATGTGTTCGTTGTAGGTGGAACAATTGTCAGTTGGGTTTCAAAATTCCAAAGTGTTGTTGCACTTTCAACAACAGAAGCTGAGTATGTCACTGTTATAGAGGCTAGTAAAGAAATGATTTGGTTACAATGGTTTCTGGATGAATTGGGTAAGAAGAAATAGTTTGGAAGGTTATATAGTGACAGCTAGAGTGCCATACATCTTGCAAAGAACTCTGCATTTCGTTCCAAGACTAAGCATATATAGCTCAAGTACCATTTCATATGGTCAACATTGGAAGATGGACAATTGAAGTTGGAAAAGATACACACTAGCCAGAATCCTACAGATATGTTAACAAAAGTTGTAACCATGGAGAAACTGATAATTTGCTTAGTTTCAATTAGTCTTCAAGTATGATGAAGAAGATGAGAAATAGCCAAGTCCAAAGCGGAGTCATCAGTCTCCACGTGGGAGATTGTTGGGTGTGGAGCCTGATTATCTTCTATAATCAAAGGTTTCAGTCGAATGTATACCCCAGGAAGACTGTACACCCCTCCACGCGGGGGGGTACAGGGGGGACTTGTCCCCCTTATGGGGGTCTGGGGCGGTAAATCCCCCCCAGCTAGGGGGTCCGAGGGCCAGCGGTCCCTCGGCGGGGGTTCGGGAACAGTGTCCCCGAAGCCAAAAATAGATGTAAAATTGCCTTGTAAAAGTCTAGTAATTTCTAGCCAATTTGGGCCATTCATTAGGTGGATGATCTGATAATAAAAGTTATGTTTAATTGAAGGTAACCCCTCACTATATATGAGGGAATTGTATTGCGTCTCTATATATCTATATTCTGAATGAGGAGGAGAGAGGAGATTGAGAACAAAGAGGGTGTTACAGTGGATCTATTGTAGGTTGTATCTCTTCAGTTTGTTGGATAATATAATAAAAGAAGGATTGGTTGTTTCTCCATGGGCGTAGCCCAAACTGGGTGAACCACGTATATCTGTGTCTCCCTTGCTTTATGTGTTTTCTTTGTTTATATTTCTGCAATATTTTATCTGTTCCATTTCTCCGTAATATATAATTTTCTAACACACAGTGCATACAATCTTATCTCCCGATGCTTCTAGTCTGTGCACCAACTCTGGAGTCCACACAATAGGTTTTTTGAGCCTACAGCTTCGTTGATTTTCTACTAGCTTGCGATCCACTCAAACAACTCAAAAGGAAAGGATGCAAAGAAAATTTCATGGATTTTCGTATATAAGTAGCAATCTAACCACTCTTCCTTCAATAAACAGATCCCTGTTTTCTTGCACCGCAAACTCGTGAATCCTTTAGTCCAACCACTCTTCAATTCCTTTCTTTGTCAAATTACAATGATACGACATCAGATATCTCTTATGCGGATCCTGCTCCTGGCAATGGAACCATTTTTTGGCTTGTTGGGGCCTGGCCCAAGTTTAGAGTTGATTTAGCCAAACAAATCCCGCAACTACTGGCCCTTTCGGCAACAGTCCGCAGAGTGCGGACTGAGGTCTCACCTAAAGTAATATGGGATGGTGGTAGAACCAAGTTTCTGCACCCTGGAGATTTCTGATGAGTTCAAGTGGTCCGTGGTTCGACCTTGCGCGTAGGTCTCTTCACGCACTTTCCTATCCCTCACAGCCTGAGATATTGCCTTCGCACCACCCTGCTCTAAGGCTAACTGCTGTGTTTTTGTGTTATTATGAAAGACTTTATTGATATTCCAATGTTAGTTGATTATCTTAGCCTACTTGGATGATTTAATTTATACTTAACAATATAAACCATTCATACAGGTGCACGCAATAAATAAACAGTATATTCATAAATTATATCAAACATGTATTAACCCAAGAATAGATGCACAAAATTATGATAAAACTTCTCTTTATTAATTTCTTCCTCAGTTACAGACTCGACTCCGCCCTGCACACTCAGGTAAGAACTACTATGCGTCTGCGCACTCAACTGCAGAGCCTTCTCCTACCCTACGACCCAAAAACACACTTTACACTTGCGACTCAATCACTTAGATTTGTTCTTATTCTATACTACTCATTCTCTTTTACACTTAGATCCTCGCTCTATTTATACAATCACATGGTCCGTGAACCATGGGTAGTCCGACTTTACATTACAAAACTAGGGCGGACAACCCTGTGACCCTAACATACTTTTGCGCCTGCAATTCACGGAGTTTTACAAAAAAGTTCAATCAAAACTTGGGCTTTGAGCCCAAAAACATGCCTTGGGGGGATTACATGCCCAACATCCTTAATAGTTCATTGCACCATGTAATTATTACATGTAACTCCTCTAAATCAACTGGTGTGTTTAAGTTTAAGAGAGACACATCATGTATAGTTAAGTGATAGACTTGTGTAAAATAATCCCTATAAAGATGAAATGTAAGCGATACAATGCTTGGGTAAACTCCACTACGTATTTCTTTCCTTGGTAGGTTGCTCAGCAGAATTTGTGGTTGGATAACATTTGGTATCAGAGCTTTGGATTCTAGGGTTTCACTGCTTCAAACAGACCATCTTGGAATTTTCATTGTAAATTTTTTTCTATGAGCCCTCAGAAGCTAAAATTTTGACCACATGGAGTCGAAATCTTGATGAAATTCTTCTATAAATTTCAAATTTTGGTTCACTACATTTTTTGAGATATGGTCTGAAGAATTTAGGATTTTTGCAAGCTCCAAAATTCAATCTCAAACAGTTGACCTAGGGAAAATAATCATAACTTTCCTCTGAACATCAGATTTGAATTTCATAAAAAATAAATGAAATTAGATGGAATTTATCTTTTTTTGTATCATTTTCAAAGTCAAAATTCGAAAAAGTGACATGTGGCATTTCATACAAATTTTCTCTACTGAACTAGTCTATAATCAGGTCATCATGGGAGATTGGGAATAACTCTTTCTTTAAGAATCTAATATTGGTTTTACTTCTCATGTTGGAAATAAGACTTAGAGGGATACCACAAGACAAAATTTGAGACCTTGGAGATCTAAAATTATAGAGACACAATAGTTTCAATATTGAGCTCCTAAAAAGAAAGAAAAAGGTGTGTATTTTTTTTAAATTTGCATAACTTTTGTTTGAAAAATCAGTTTGAAGTGATTCAAAGGGAATAGTGAAGCATAGATAACATTATTGGATTTAAAAATGCCATGAAACAAGAAAATGGACACACCAGTAAGCAACCAGAAATCTCTACTATGACGCATGAAGAAGAGGAAGAAATGAAACATGATATATAAAAATTACAAGACCAAGCGCAACAAATTTCTCTCTCACAAAGAGTAACAAAAAATGATCTAGATGCTAAGATGGATGGTTTACAAATAAAATAAAATTCAACATGGAAGGTTTGAAGGATGGTTTAAAAGTAAATATGGAAGTTTTTAAAGTAGACATGGACATGATGAATGTCAAATTGGAAGCGTTGACAAAATTGTTGCAAGAAAGGCTTCCCAGTGGTGACAAGGTAATCCATGAAAATCATGATGAGGAAGAAAGGAATATGAATTATGATTTTAGCGACTTCAAAGTTGGGTTTAAGACCCACCACACTCCAAATATCAACATGAGGAAGCTTGATGGCAAGGATTTAGTAACATGGATACTACAGATGGAGCAATTCTTTTATTTACATGATTTTTCACATACACAAAATGTATGTATTGCACCTTTATATTATAACAAAATCAGTTTTAGTGGTATCAATGGCTTAGTTCTAGCAAATTAATTGTCACTTGGACAATTTTTACAGAATAATTGGTAGCACTTAATGAGGAAACAAAGAGCAATGCCTTCTTTAATCAATTGATAAATCTCAAACAAAAGGGTTCAATGTCAAAGCACATTGAGGACTTCCAAAGATTGAATATCAAGGTAAATGATATTCCAAAGGAGCATAGGGTTTCTGTCTTCATAGGGACTTTACAAAATAACATCCAACATGATATTTTCCTTTGGGAACATAATTCATTGGAGAAGGCATTCAAGATGACAAGAAAAGTTGAAATAAAAAAATATGGCAACAAGGAAGTATACCACTCACAACTATAAATATGGAAGTGTTGCTACTCCTAGTCTACTACAACATACAAGGTTGTAACCACAACAACTCAAGGAAAAAAGAGAAAAAGGGATTTGTTATAGTTGTGATAGCAAATACACTAAAGGTCATAAGTGTGCTGAGAAGAAATTATTTTACATATATTATGAAGAGGAGGAAGGGAAGGAACAAGAAACATCAAAAGAAGAGTATCTACACCAGGAACTAACCCCAGAGAAAGAAGAAATTAATTTGACCTATCTTGTAATGCATTGGTAGGAATCACCACTGCTCAAACTCTCAAGATAAAAGGATATATCAATGAAAAAAGGGTAATAATGCTGACCAACTCTAGTAGTAACCATAATTTTATTCATTGTAATATAGCCAAGGAATTGAATTTCCTTCCATATCTAGCACCAGAGTGTTAAGTGGTGGCCACAAATGGAGGAAGTATCATAATATCAATATAAAAATGGGGGAATATGTATTGAATATTCCAATGCTTTCCATTCCAATGGGCGGTGTTGATGTTGTATCAGGAGTCCAATGGTTACAAACTTTGGGGATGATAGCTTTTAATTTTCAAGAAGGTTTCTTGAAATTTTCTTAGGAAGAAAAGGAAATGAATTAAGGGGCATCGCAAGGAACCTTGGAAGATAATCAGCTCTAATGGCATGAAAAATATTTTTAAGAAAGAAAAATGAGGCATAATTGCACAATTATGCTCACTAGATGTTCAAACATCGAAATCATCCATTTCTCCAAATCTCCAAAGAATCTTGGACAATCATTCCAAGGTATTTGAGAATCCCAGAGGCCTCCCACCTATTTGTGATCATGATCATGAAATTCACTTGACTCCAGGAAGAATTCCTCCAAATATCAAGCCTTACAGATATCCTTATGCCCAAAAGAGTGAAATTGAACGTATGATTGTAGAAATGTTAGAGGCTGGTATAACTAAACCTAGCCAAATTTCTTTCTCTTCTCTAGTAGTATTGGTGCTCAAGAAGGATGGATCATGGCATATGTGTCTGGATTATAGGGATCTCAACAGGATCATTATTAAAGATAAATTTCTCATTCTTTTCATTGATGAATTGTTATATGAATTACATGGAACAGTTTACTTCACCAAGCTAGACCTTCATTCAAGATATCATCAAATTATAATGAAGATTGCAAACATTCT
>Ga0181463_1000241_pt1 | contig 14191 bp, 12 predicted proteins | sample InSIn1gowninarea_FD_119071 | JGI IMG/M metagenome (GOLD analysis project Ga0181463, IMG submission 119071) | Clean room microbial communities from NASA Spacecraft Assembly Facility at Jet Propulsion Laboratory, Pasadena, California, USA -... ... | reverse complement strand
GTAATGAGTTCCATGACAAGTTCGTAGACATTGGCATGCACAAAAGTGGCTCCTGGAAGGTTTTCATTTAGTTCTTGGACAAGATCCTTTAATCTGGCATTGTACTGAAGTACCAACTTATTTGGTAATTGCACACACTCATTTTCACTCAATTGATTAATGGTTTTCTGATAGGGAATGCATCCAAGGGGCCCAACATTCCCAATTATAAACTTTCTTGCATCTAATTGGTAAAGTCTCTGCAATCAAAGCAAAGCATTCAAGATCGTTGACAGTTAACCAAAAACAGCGTAAAGTCCGTCTATGAGTTTAAGATAATATTCGTGTTTACATACCGTAAGCTGTCCCCTTAGATGATTGAGCACATCATCTATAAAAGTATCTGGACTTTGTGAAATTCTTGTACCCGCGGAAACTACTGGAAGAAGATAATTGTTGAGAAAATCGTTGGATCCTATAGTGATGGAGAAAATTGATTTTCTTGTGAGGTATTCTTTTGCTTTTGATGGACCTAATAATTTATCAATTTGTTTCCTAGTGATATTGAAGTAATCAACCTGGATTTCCAGTGATAGCCTATTCACCTGTTAAACACATATGTTTAGCACAAAAATATAATTAAATTTCAAGTAGTTCATATGGTAATCACTTATAGATAATGGAGATACTTACAAATATTCTTCCAGTAGCATTCATGATTCCACCAGCTCCTGATGCATAATTAACCCCATATAAGATAGTTCTTCCGGTCGTGTTTGGGTCAAGAAATGGCATCGCATAGTGAGGTTGTCCCAATCCCTCTCCTGCGAGACAAATCAAAACCTTTTATCACTCCGAATCGTTGAAAATACAGAAGAAACTCATAACGCGATATGACGAGCAAAATCTTACCAACTATGTCTCCAATTGTTCTTCCATTTGTAAACCGGCCGGTAGGATTTCCTCCTGAAGCTTTAAAATCAATACCGTTCGGGGGGATATTAGCCTTCGACAACGTTTGTAAATAGTTGTTATTTCCAGCATCTACTAAGGAATCTCCAAAAATAAACGAAGCCGCCTTTCCTAAATCCTCATCAGTTTGACAAATTCCATAACTACTCAAATTAATCACCAAAACGACCAAAGCCAAAATGTAATATAACTTGATTTCCATGGCTTTCATTAAAATCTTGGATGGATGTCTCTCTGTCTGGCTGGCTGGCTGGCTAATTAAGAAACAAATCCAATGAAACATATATAAATGTTTAGAAGTTAAAAAAAATGCCCTTGTTGGGAAACTTGTGAAGGCGTAAATCGTAATTAAGTGGAATTGCATTTTGGGTTTGACCAATTAAATTTAAAGGATTTGGAATAGATGGATTTTCTGGGGTTAGGTCATCAACAATTAGTGTGAATGAGCATGGCTCAAAATGCGTGGACCAAGATCAATACTTCTGATTCAAGCAAATTCCACCCCATTAAAATCGATGAACTTGGAAGATTCTGGTGAAAAATTAGGTGTAAGTCGATATTTTATTTTTTTTGGAAGTTTTAATTCTTGCATGAGATGCTGCTACCTATACCAGAACTATTACATAAATTAGTAATTTCGGTAAACAATGTAGAATTTCTAAAGTGATGGAATATTGCATCATGTATAGTAATTCTTTCCATACTTGAATTAGGGTTTTGAGTTTCTTGTCTTTGAATTTACCCCCTTTTTTTATGGAATGATGGAAACAGAAAGAGAACCCGATGTTACAAACTTGAAAGTATTCGCATCGAATTTTAGTTATGTTAGTTTAATGAAATGAAAAGTTTGCCTGTCATGTCCGCAGTCACATTTATAATTTTTGACAATTTAACGTTAAATTGTCAAAAATTGTATTGCCTGGTGGAAAAAATAACTCCTACCCACATGGGTAGGAGATCATTTCTGTAAACTTTATTGCTATTTCAAGAAAAGTAAGAGTCTGTTCTCTTTGCCGTTTCTCGATTTTCCAAAATACTAAAAACACGTTCTTTTTTCTATTTTCGAAAACTCTTTTTGAAAACACAAAACATCATTTTTGATGTTTTGGGCGTTTTCAGTACAAAACACTAAATAAGTTGGAAACGCAGAAAACGCTCACCCAAATTTTAAAAAAAAACTTTCATCTCCCCTCACATAGCCTCTCATAACATTCCATGGAACCACATCTGACTACCTTCTGGCCACCATGGTCGTCAAATTCCACAACCACTAAACATACCTCACTACCCTCTACAACATACACCCAACCGCCGGTAGCAAACTCACCGAAATCAGTAGAAAAAATAGTCCAAAAATCAAAACTGTAGAAGCGCCCAAAACCTGTACAATATATATCAATTTCAAAACCCTAGCTGCAGAAGCAACAATTCTTTCTCTTTCTCGAAGTTCGAAACATGCATACAATTTCATTTCTATGTTTGCGCCTAGTTGTGGTTCGATTTATTATTGAAAATAGTATTTGAATTCTGTTTTAACAGGTAGGGATTGTGTTCGCAGTAATCAACAATGGCTCCTGCTAAAGGTATGTGTTTAACCTTATAGTTTATATCTTATTTATTAGTGTTATGTGGATAATTATATTGTATTGTAAAGTTTAGGAACTTAATTGTAATTTGCACTAAGTGATTTGGGTTAAACTTTAATTTATTGTTTATTATTACTAAAAAAATTGTAGATTTAGTTGCAAGTTCTGGGTTTGTATTGACTCTGTTATATTGACAAAGATTTATTTTTCGTTCGTAAATTAGCAGGGTATTTAAAAAACTTTCGGATATGAGAGATATCAGGGTTAGATTCTATAGCATTCTCTTTTTCTGATTTGATTCCTTGAGGTTGTCTCTTTGGTTAAAGCGTGTTCTTTGGAGGAGTTTCCTGGGATTGTTAAACTAGATTTCCTGGATTTAATTAATTGAACTCGGTCCAAATTAGTAGTGAGGTGATATTTGTTTAGTTGTGCCCTAAGAAAATGATGGCTTTTGTTTCTCTATATGGGCTGTAAATTTGAAAGGTTGACAAGTGCCATGTCCAGAACTCTGTTTCTTGCAGGAGCTTTTTCTTTCGATTTGAGATTTTTCTCCTCAATGGTATATTCAACCCATAGAAGCTATTTTAATTGAGATTCCATGTCATTAAATGGTTAAAGAACCTCATTAAACACGATATACAAGTTAAATTTTTTATACTCATAATAATGATTTACATTTATTTTTCGAGCCCTAATATCTACCCAAATCTATTACTCTTGCTGTATGATAAATGCATTTTGTTAATACTATCTTATCATTGCATTTGCATTTGATTCACAGTGGATAGTACAAAAAAGGCCGATCCAAAGGCTCGGGCCTTGAAGACTGCGAAGGCTGTGAAAGCAGGCTCTTCAACAATCAAGAAGAAATCAAAGAAGATCATCACAAAGGTTACATTCCACAGGCCCAAGACATTGAAGAAGGATAGAAACCCCTAGTGTCCACGCATCAGTGCTCCTCCAAGGAACAAATTGGACCGCTACCAAATCCTCAAATATCATTTGACCATTGAGTTTGCTATGAAGAAGATTGAGGATAATAATACATTGGTTTTCATTGTTGACATCCGTGCTGAATCTTGAAGCTGGTTAATTTGTTAATTTTTCCTTTTCTTTTGACCTCTTCTATTTTCTCATTCTAGTAATTCTTGTGTACTTTTATTGCATAAGTAGCATCTGTAATTGGTTTTTTAAAGACTGCTTGATGAAGGAACCTCTATAACATGAGTAGCTATTTCGTGTCTTGTCATATTTATTGTCATTTCCCAGGTAAAGGAAAAGAGTGATCTACGTTCATAGTGTAAAACTTCGTATGACACTAATGACTGTTTCATAGAAAGGATTATACTACTTGACAACGTATCTAGCTGTTTGATTTAGAGCCTTAATCTCAAGCTAGAAGGCAATCTCCCTTCTTAAAGAGGTTTGAAATGTTCTTGGGGGGATTCCTTTTGTTGAAAGGTTGGATTTTTGTACATGTTCTGGTGAGAATGGACAAGAATTGTTCTATTTGCCTTTTTGTCTCGACGTGAAGGTTTTCGTTTATCAGTTGGAAGTTGTGAAAATGGGGTTCATTTGGTTAATGCCAAAGAGGGTCAGATTTTTAGAGGGGACTCTGAACTCGCTGCACCTCTTATTAAAAATATTTATTAACATGTCAACATGAGATTAGTGATTCCCTTTTTTGCAACTTGATTATGTTTGATTGTTACTTGATGCTAATTACTTATTGTCACAAGTTACGTATAAGGACAAAAATAAAGATTTGCCAAATTTAATTTAGGTTATGTTTTTTATATTTGGAAAAAAAAATTTCAAGATTCACCAATTTCAAAATTTATTTGTTATTTAATACTATATTAATATTAAACTATTGAAACTTATTTAATAATCAGATTTCTTAAATAAAATATTATTAAAAAAAATCTCAAAATTTCAAAGTAAAATCGTTTTCCATTTTTATATTTTCAGAAACAGTTTTTCAAAATGGCAAAAAGAACGCATTTTCAGAAATTTCAAAACAGACACTCAAAACACAAAACACAAAACTGAAATACAAAGAGAACGCCTCCTAAGTTTTCTTCGTAATTTTTTTATTTTTTGGACAGACAAAAATGCTTTTTTATGTTCTTCAAAAAGAAGATAAAAATTAGCGTTTACTTCATATGAAAATAAGTAATTTTATATGGGCCCAACCCCGTGGTGTTTATTGCTAGTATTCTTGACCCATGAGGATACTTACAGCCCAGTCCATGTGAACCTCCAATAAACTAGTCGTGGGCAAAAAAAGCGAAAACCTACCAAACCGAACCGAGTTTAAACCAAAAAATCGATTTGGTTCAATTAGTTTCAACCATTAAAAAGTCGTTGGGTTGGTTGCGATTTAAGCAACCAATCTGTTAATTAATCGGTGCAACAAATTAATATATATTTTTATTTTTTTCCATTTCAAAATTCAGATTTTTAAACTTAAAAAGAAAATAATAGAAGTATAAAAATAAGGGTTTTGCTAGTTTTTCTACCAACCAATGATGAAATGCCACTTGCGCATTATGTATACCACGATGTAAATCCTGATGTACATGTAAAATAATTATTTCTCCAATAATTAGTTGACATCTACTTCTCTTATACCAAAATTTCAAATTTCAAAAGAAAAGAAAAACACGGAGAAGAATTGTTTGTTGTTAACTCTAAATTCATATTGTAGTCTTATTTTCATTTTGGTTTAATAGTTTGTTGGTTCAGTTTTTATTTATATATTTTGAGAAACTTATAAGTACTAGTCATTTATATTCAAATCATTTATAAACACTTTCTGCACATGTTGTTATCGTATGCACGTACGTAGCTAAATAATGAAAAAAATGAAAGTTATTTCATCTAGGGATCATTGTAGGATGTGTTTTGTATATCGTGATTACCACAAGATGGTAACGTTTAAAATAATATATAAATAAATAGCTAAATTCATCATCTTTTTTGTGGCTAAAGATTTTAGATGTGATAGTTAACGTTTTAAGTTCAATTTTTTCTAATATTTAACTATCAAAAGGAAAATCGCATCCGACTTCTCTTATATAATGCATTGATCTACACATGAAAAGACGTGTTAAAGATAATAAATTAGGTTTTTAGATAAAATTATCTTAAAGTTAATAAGGATATATGACCCAATGATTGACCAACTTCTAATTGATCCTAATCTTAAGGAGTACTATTTATTGAAAAAGAAAAGCACTTGGTGTCACTTTGAGAAAAGCATTCATAATGGAAAGGGACATGGGCAAGAAAATAATTATCCGTTGAAAGGAACGTTACAAAATTACCTGCTGATCAAGATTAGAATAATAGTTAAATACTGTTACACATACAATTCGATGGATGTATCTGTCAAGTCGAATATTTTACAAATACTAGAAGATAATATTAAAGAAATTGAATAATAATATATGTTACTGTCTCTCTTATAATAATAAATAAGAATAATTGTATCAGCGGTACTAAATATTTCATTAAGTAATAAATTTTGTCTAAGTCTTTCATTTGTGTCAACCATGATACCAAACCTTTCAAAATATTGCAGTTGAAGTCCAAATGAATTGTTTCTGTTTGTTTGACTTTTAGTTGACCATATAATTGATTTTGACAATAATTTTGATTAATTTTTAAAAGGGTAAAATAGTAAATTTATATTTTTTATAATAAAATAATCAAAATCAAACACTTAAAATTAAAAACTCATTTCCACCTTCTTCTCCGTCTACCCCACACATACCCACCCAACCCCAACCCCAACCCCAAATCCATCACCACCACTATTGGAGGCTCAACCGCACCCATCTAATGCCGGCGCCACTGCCATCTCCTCCACCGCCATCTTCATTCACATCACCCAACAAATTTTTCTTCCCCTCAAAGTTTTCACTTTTTTACACTCTTTGTCGGAACCTTCTAGAATTACAACGAATCTAAGCCCCTTTCTCTTCTCTCTCTCAATTAGTTTTGCCACAAAAGTTTTAGGGGAGGTAGGGTCTAGCTATGGCTCTGCACCAGGGGATTGAAACGGAGGAGGGAAATCGACTGCCGACGACTTGGCAAGGTCATTGCCTACACTGTTTAGTAACCAAAAATCTGTTCAATTATAATTAATTCTTATGGAAATGATTTTTTTTTTATTTTTTACTGATTGCGGTATTGTATTTCAATCTGTATGGATTTAGGATGGTTCTGCTTGATCAGTAGGAATTTTTGAATAATTACTTCCAACGAGGTGAGAAAAAGCTACTATGTGACATACAGCATGGGAACGACGCCTTTTGTCGTGGTGGCAACATCGTTAACTGTGGTTACGTTGGCGACTACACTTTCGATACCAAACGTGACTCAGCAGCTGACGATGTTTCCTTCGAACTTGGGAGAAGAATAGGTTCTGTCATCCTCCAACTCCGTTAGGGTTTCACACAAGTTTATCGGAAGCACATCGAAGTTGATTGCAAGCGAGTTTATCGATAGTGGTGGAAATGGTTTTTAGGTGGGGTGGGTATATGTGGGGTTGATGGAAAAGAAGAAGGTGGAAATGAGTTTTTAATTTTAATTATTTGATTTTAGTTATTTTATTATTAAAAAAATGTAAAGTTATCATTTTAATCTTTTAAAATTAGTCAAAATTATTGTCAAATTCAATTATTTGGTCAACTAATAGCCAAACTAATAGAAACTGTCAATTTGGACTTCACATATGACATTTTGAAAGGTTTGGTACCGTGAGTAGTACAAATAAAATGTTTGGATAAAATATGCTACTTAATGGAAGATTTAGTACCGTTGCTGCTATTATCCCTAATAATTATTGTGTTCATTTGAACACATCAAGTTATAACTGAACTTCATGAAACATAACGGTTGTCTGACTGGAAAAATATTAATTAGAACTTGTCAAATCATCATCTCATTTAAGAATTTAATTACTATAAAGATAATATATTTAGCCCATGTTCGTGTCATATTAAAATTTTCATTTTCATTCTTCTACTCATTTTCAACCACACATTCTTCAATAAAATAATATTTTTGTTACATTAATAATTTTTCCTTCTTTTTCAACCACACATTCACCATCAATCTACTATTTCAAAATATATTCTTCCAAAATAATGTGGTTCAAACACATTATTTACTCAAATTTAATTTTCAATCGTGCCTCATTTACATGTTGAATACATTTGAAGTTCAATACTCGCAAAAATTTTATTCTTCGACGAGACTTGATATTGAGACTTTTGCACTGTTTTGATATCTAGTTGAATATGCTTAAAATTACAAAAACGCTACAAGTACAGGATATTTGCACCGAACTGTTACAGGAATTTAAAATTGAATACGTGGCAAGAAAAGTCCCTAAAAATCGGTTTAGCTCAAAATGGACCAAACCAGTTTGGTGATAACCTGCAAAAACGATCACTGTGTGCCCCAAATCAGTGCATTTCATTCTACAGCCCCTTTCCTTGCCTCTCGATCTCAAATCCGGTAGCCACACCAACAAAATTCCGACAACCACGCCAACAAAATTCTAGGAGCTACAAGACCCAAAATCCGACAGCCACAAGACCAAAAAATTCGACAACCACAAGACCAAGATTTGGAAGGAGGAGCAGTGATTTCGTACCCGGAATTTTTCCCCAAAACCGTAGTATATCCTCCCCCCAACACTCGTTCACCTCCAGCCACACAATTTCTCCATCTCCTCCCTCCAACACCTTCGACCCATCCCGTTGTTGACAGGGGTCACCGCCGTCCGTCGCCAAGCCGTCCACTTCCCAAGGTAATCGTGTGACTTAAGTCTTTAGGGTTTAGTTTGTGCGTTGATTTTGTCATGATCTATGAACAATTAGTTATGGTGCAAATTGTACATGTAGCGTTTTTGATATACAACTTCTATTTTATTGTGTCTCTCCAGTTCTTCTGCTTTTCTTCGCCTTATATCCCTTTTGTTTTCGTTTGCCAATATCTTCCTTTCTTCTTCGGGGTCAATCTGTTAGCATTGGAATAAGTATACATACTCAAGATGGTGAATGGTTGCATCCCAGATGTTTAGCAGTATAATTGGGTTAAAATCATGAATCGGTAAAAAATATAGAATTGCTTCATTTTAGGATTCCAACCTTTTTTTTTGTTTCAAACGAAGTTAATCAACTATCATTGTTGTTGCAGTTTAAACATTTACCAACATGGCTAATATAAAATCAAAAATGTGTGTGCTAGAATTAATATGGGTTTAGTTAATTAAGCAGTGCAATTATTATTGAAGTGTGAATAAGAAAAAAACGTAATTATTTACTTTCTGCAACGTGGGACTTCATATTTCACTAGCATTAATATGGGTTTGTTTGTTTCATCAACAGTTGTCGATTAGAATGAGAGAAAGGAATTTTGGAGTTTGCCACAGTTGTAGAAGTGACACTCACTACTTCTCACAATGCAAAACAATACGTAGATGCTCGGAGTGTAAACACGGATTTCGGAAATGTTTCGAGGTCGAAAGAGATACTGTAAACAAAGGAAAATTGTTCTTCACGTGTAGTAATGACTGTGGATATTTTGACTGGGTGAAAAAAGAAAATTTCAACCGGGAATCGAGTACCGTTAATGAAGTAGTGAATCATGAGCCGAACGAGAAAGACGAAGACTTTCCAAGCATATTTGACAGTCTAGCCCGAATAACCGAGAAACGAGATGTCGAAATATCATTGCACTTAACGTTTCGCAAAGGAAAAGGAATTGCCGAATGTGATGGGAAAGGAAAGGGATCGACTTGAATGGGTGATAAGATTTAAATGTGGTGGATAGAGTACTATGGCGTCATTTTGTATTTGCTATATGGTTAGTGGTAACGTACGAACTTGTTGGTCATAGTATTGTTAAGGTCGGTTACTACGCCGACATAACTATGTTTTAATATATTATGTTGAACTATTTCACCGTCGAATGTTTATTCCCCTTTTGATAGTCAGGGGTCGACTTTTATATGAAAAATGTGCTATATGGTTGATGGAAATAGGCAGCATTAATTGCTATGTATATGCTTTTATGTGGTTAAAGACATGGTGATTTTGGTTTACAAGAAACAAAACAAAAAGAAAGAATAAACTTATCATTCAATGGTATCTGGTGCACTGCTTGGAATTCAACATTTGTCACCTAGCAAAATAATAATTTTCACCTTCATAAATTGGAAGCCATACACATACAATAATCAACATCCAAGAATTCCTAATATTAATGTGAATTCTATTTTAGAAACTGAAGCCATCACGTTCCAGATGATCAAAATAATAATTTCCACCTCCATAAACTGGAAGCCATACAATAATCAAGATCCAAGAATTCCTAATATTAATGTGAATTCTATTTTGGAAACTGCGGGAATCACCTTCCAGCATAGCAAAATAAAAATTTCCACCTCCATAAACTAGAAGACATGAACAGCAGATATGACTCTTCTCTCAATCAATACCGTCCAAGCTATAATCACAAGCATACGCCACCTTGGTCGGGGAAATTTTGATAATAGTATGGCATCACATCACCTAATCCACGGGACAGAGAGTTAGGAAATGCTTAAATTAAATGACGAATCGTACGTTATTATGAAATTTATTTGTACTTACCTGGAGCGTTCATAATTCCATTCGTAACCACCGGACCGATGAAGGTTGAATACGGCAAGTGTTCTGTGACGGCTTCGTTAGCATTGTCACCCCGTATGAAAAACATAATGTTTAACAAGTAAAACCAGTTAAATAGTTTAGGTGTTAGGATATACTAACAACCATTAGGTGTTGTGAGTATGAGAACGGTGTCGGCATAGAACATTGCGATAGTCAAGATTCGTGAACGTTGGTTGCAGCCACGTCCGTAGTACTAGGCCTAGCCATTTTCCTCTTCCCTTTGTTCGAAGTTGATGTGGACTGCATTTTCATCCACTTGAATCAGAACTCGAACTTCAATTCCCAACCAGTCATAATTCACGGCGACCCTCGTATGTGCTCTACTGACATCTCGCCTCCATCTCCTTAAAATATACCTATCAGGCATCGACGTGATGTCATTACGGATTAAGACTGTGATCGCATGTCTGCAAATGATTCATCAAAATTCAAACAGGTGGCAACTACATACTACTTCAAGCATATCCCTCCGAAATGAAACACAAAATGTCTTTTTCTTCCGGTGTTCGTGATGTACAACATGTTCTCGGACCTCATAAGTCATCCAAAAACATTCTTCCTTCTCAGATAAGACATCGCAATATACCTTCCCAGTGAACTCATTTTGAACTTCCCTGAACTTGGAAATGGTGTATACTGCCTGAAATTGTTTTTTCATTTCAAAAGTTGTTGCACATGGTATCATTTGGGAAAATGACTTGAAATCAGCGTGAAACTCCTTCTCAACCTTGTTCCTCAATGCTCTTTCATATTGTTCGACGAACTGCTTCAATGACGTCTTCGAATACACATATCCATCAAAAAATGCATTCATACTCTCACTTTGTTGTGTTGTCGACATCCCTACCCAAAAAGTGGTTCTTAAAAAGCAAGGCATCCAACGACCTCTGTTAATGTATAATCCCGACAACCAGTCATTACCATGCAAGTCATACGTATCGAGCATTACCCTCCAACCTTCCTCGAATTCTTCAACAAATTGTGAATCGTATACTAATGTGTGTATAGCAAAAAATATAGAGCCCTTTTAGACATGGTAGCCAAACTTTTCTGGTATTTTCTTCAGAATGTGCCACAGACACCATCTATGTTTTATATTCGGAAAAACAATCTCAATTGCATTTTGCATTACCCTGTCTTGATCAGTAAGTATTCCATTTGGAGCTTTACCATACATGCACTGAAGCCATGTCTTGAACAACCAAACAAAAGTTCCCGTATCCTCATTCGATAACAATCCACAACCAAGCAGCGTTGATTGTCCATGATGATTTACACAAACAAAAAGGGCGAATGGCATGTCATACTTATTAGTGAGATACCTAGTATCGAAAGTGACAACATCACCAAACTCCTTGTAAGACTGCCAACATCTATAATCTGCCCAGAATACATTCTTCGGTCGAGATTCCTCGTCTAAATCCATGCTAAAGTAAAATCCTGAGCACCTTGCTTGCATCTTTGAAAAGTACGACTATATAGCAATGGCATCTCCTTCTCCAAGTCGTAATCGTCTGACTTGTTCGATACAATTCCGACAATCCTTCTCCACAAACGTCATATTTTCATATCCACCGGCTGCCACAACCTCAGAGTTAAAACTCTTGTGCAAAGGGATTCCTGCCATATCATTCACTTCAAGTTTTCGTTTCGCACTCGTAGTCAATTTTCGATTGCATCAAAACAATCGTGACTTTGAATGACTTGTTTTATGATTGTGTTCGAGGCGTACTTTGTTAATTCTCCATATTCCACAACTATCTAAAGATGCAGAAATTCTTGCTTTACAGTCTGTTTGACTTGTTGCTTGCAGCTTCAAGGAACCACCCGTAGCATAATTTCTTCGACCTTCACGACTGCATGTGAATGTGACATATCTCATAACTCCATCGTCTGCCCTTTTCGAATTTCATTTCCTCACAGGAAAACCTACGGCATAAGCATATCTTTTGTACAAATCGAACATTTCTTTCTCACTATTAAATATCATACCCACCTCAGGCTCAGTTGCAACATCTCCTCCTACATTTTCATTCTCCAATGTGTTCTCGTTATCACATTCCAACAACATATCATGATTCTCACCTCGTACAATTTCTTTTCCTGCAACAATATTTCTATTTTTGTTAGAAGTTGCAAAGTTATTATAACTAAGAGCATAACTCTGCCTATAAATAATCAACTAACCTATAAATAATCATGTATATTTCTCGAAATTTGAAAATGTATCAGCTAAACTATTAATAATCAGACGCCCAAATGAACATAAATTGAATGAGAAATATATTTTATTCATAATGGAAAATCACAGATTCTACACTCTGGAAACCAATTCAAGCAATAAACCAATTCATTTGCAGCAAGGCCAATTCCAAACCAAGAAGTAGTATACCTTTGTCGGTCATCTGCAGCAATAGTCGGTAGGTTTTCAGGCCCAATTTTGATGTTGGGTTTATGTGGGCTTTCGTTCCGAAAAGGACCCGTGACTGTCTGGGCCGAATGTGTTGGGGGGAAGAGATGGAGAAACAACTAAGACCAGAGATGGAGATAGACGTCTTCAATGGCTGGAGGTGAATGAGTGTTGGGGGGAGGATACGGTTTTGGGGAAAAATTCCAGGTGCGAAATCACTGCTCCTCCTTCCAAATCTTGGTCTTGTGGCTGTCGAATTATTTGTCTTGTAGCTGTTGGATTTTGGGTCTTGTAGCTCCTAGAATTTTGTTGGCGTGGCTGCCGGAATTTTGTTGGTGTGGCTACCAGATTTGAGATCGAGAGCAAGGAACGAGAGGCAAGGAAAGGGGTTATAGAATGAAATGCACTGATTTGGGGCACACAGTGATCGGTTTTGCAGGTTATCACCAAACCGGTTTGGTCCATTTTGAGCTAAACCGATTTTTAGGGACTTTTCTTGCCACGTATTCAATTTTAAATTCCTGTAACAGTTTGGTGCAAATATCCTGTACTTGTAGCGTTTTTGTTGAAAGTTAATGCCATTTGCTTACTGTTTGTTTAAGTCATAAAGGCTGATTTTTGTTTTTTTTTTGATACGCTACTGCAGTAAATACGCATTTGTTGTAGGGGTTTTGCTACAGGTACCCGGCGCATTACACGCCGGGTTACCTGGTCCCACGCCCCCCTCTCACAATGGGGGGGGGCCGCCCATTTTTTTAATCGCCTCGGGCCCCCCTCATTGTGAGGGGGGCGGTGGGGCCGTGTACCCGGGCATGTGAAAGCCCGGGTACAAACGGCTTAATCCTTGTTGTAGAGGGGTTGCTTTCAGATTTTTTGCAGAAAAACCAGAGAGTGAATCTACACGAGAAAGAGGGAGGAAAGGAAAACATGAGGGGAATTGAGGGGTCTTTCTTTTGATCTATTTACAGAGCCAAGAACTTTGAGCCATTTTCCAACATTCTCGTCGAACTATTTTGTTGTAGCAGTCTATCTAGGATTCTCTTCCGGTGTCTTCTCTTTACTTGGGAGTCTATCTTATATTTTTTTATGGTCTTCTTTTGAGTTTCTTATTCTTCCTTTGCATTGGAATGTCTCCGAAATTAATGTTCAAGGTTGAGTCTTTGGAATTTTGGCTATTGAATCTCTTCTGGGTTTTCTTCCTTTTGTAATTCGGAGAAAAATTCACTGGAATTTCACACACTGAACCCTGAAATCCGTGGTATTTTGTACCAAATTTATCTTGTGTTAGGTCATAGTTTCAACCCTCGTCTCATCCGAACTAAATCTTCAAGAAAGGTCGAACTTTTGGTTTTCTTGATCTAGTCCAGTATTCATTATTTTTTAAAAATAATTACAGTTCTTTTTTCAGCCGAAAATTCTGGTCTCTGTATTTGAATGTTTGCTCAAAGAAAACCCAGAAGAGATTCAATAGCCAAAATTCCAAAGACTCAACCTTGAACATTAATTTCGGAGAC
>Ga0181463_1000221_pt2 | contig 14318 bp, 19 predicted proteins | sample InSIn1gowninarea_FD_119071 | JGI IMG/M metagenome (GOLD analysis project Ga0181463, IMG submission 119071) | Clean room microbial communities from NASA Spacecraft Assembly Facility at Jet Propulsion Laboratory, Pasadena, California, USA -... ... | reverse complement strand
GACTTGGTTAGGTCAAATTATTTTTCAAGTTTTGCATGTTTAGCATCGTTCTTATGCGATCTATCATTCTGAGAAGTCTCAGGAAACTTTGGGTAGGGGTCTGGAGATTGGCCTAGAAGTATGGCTTAGATCTCGGGACTACAGGCACTCAACTGTGAAATTTAGGTCACAAGTGCATCGAGCAAGACTTGTGAGTGCGGTTGGAGGTCTTCAACTGCATGCAGGAAATGTCAAGAGTGCGGTTAGGAGTCTAGGTCACTAAAACAAAGTTGCAACGTAGGGATTGACCACCTGGAGTGTTTCTTCAGCTCCTAGGTGATTTGTAGTCCTTGTAGGATGCCCGTTTGTGGTAAGTAAGTCTCATTTGTAGGACCCAATTCCTTAACTGAAGCTAGGAGGTCGGGTCATGTCATAGTGACACTCCATTTCACATTTACTTTGAGGTCTTGTAAAAGTGGGTAAATGTGGGAGGGGGTGTTACATATTGGTATCAGAGCATGGTTGAAATACTTGGACTTGATGGGCTAGATGCTTGTCGTTATGCATTTATTGTCATGGTTATCGTTGTGGTTGTCATGTATTAGATCGTTGTATGAAGTTAGTGTTATCATGCATGATGTCGATATGTTGATATGATTATGTACAAATATGTATCATGCTAATCTGGATTCATTTTGCAGATGATATACCCTCCCCTGAACTTCACTGAGGTATGTTGATTATGTTTATATTTGGTTATCTGACATGGTGTCTTTGGAGGAAGAAGAAGAGGGTCATAGATGAATAGCATAATGGTGGACTAAAGTTCACGAGACTCTCCTTATATATCAAATGAGAAACAAATTGATGGGTACTCTCTTGACATAATAGACACCTTGAGAAGTTTAAAGGTAAATATCAGAAGTTGTAAGCCAGATACTGACATAATCATTCAGTCATAACAAAGACTTGTTAGGGCGTAGGAAAAACAAGTAGAGGTCAATGTGGTGATCCTCCAGAGTTTGTCAGATTTGAAAAGATAGAGACAACCATAGCTCAATTATGGCTAAGAGGATAGGACTAATGGGGCATATGGTAGCAGGTCTCATGGTGGGCATAGGTCATACATAAATGACACAGTCAAAGGTGGTAGATGGATGGATACACTTGATAAGAGAGCTAGTGGTTATGGGTTCTATTTTAGTTCTGGTTCAGATAGGCAACATGGTCATCATCGCTATCATCCTCACAGGAGGAGTGAGAGGGGATACTTTCCAGACGAGTTTAAGAAAGCTAAGCCTCTTACGTTCAATGGAGAGTTGAAGAAACTGGAAGATACAAAAACATGGTTTCTTGGTATGAAGAAGTTCATTGAGCTGCATGATTATATAGAGAAGATGAAAGCTAGGATAGTTATTTTTAGTCTCAACGGAAAAGTGGACATATGGTGGGAAGATGTGAAGTGTGTTATAGGCATCAGGATAAATAATTAAGTTGGCATGAGTTTAAAGGACTCTTCCAAAAGAATTACTTGTCAGAGAGATACTATGATTGAAAGGATAAGGAGTTCTATGAGTTGAAGATGGGATCGATGATATACGAGAAGTACATGAATAATTTCTTGGAGTTGTTGAGGTATGTGCCTTATCTCAAGGATGAGAAGGCAAAGGTTCAAAGATTTATCAGTGGACTACCATTAGCATTCAAGGATCATATTGAATATGATGAACCTTGGTCATTTGAGGAAGTCATTGGAAAGATGAAGCACTATTATGAGCAATCAAAGCATAAGTCCAAGCCTAAGCAAGGTTGGAAAGGAAATGATAAGACTAAAGGAAAGTGGCCACTAGAGCGAGCAAGACCTCTGGATGCAAGTGAGAAGGAAAATGTTGTCTTACAAGAATTTTAATGTGGTAGAGAAGGGACACAAATATCAACCTATAGAGCAGTAGAATAAGGGCAGTGGCAGAGAATCGTTGTAGTGTCGGATTTGTGGCAAAGATCATCACAAGAAGGATATACAGTGCTCATGAGGCACATATAGTTGGCGATGTGGGCCAGAGCATTCCTTGGATCTTTGCATCATTTGATAACAAGTAGATAGATCACCAAACATCCATTATTGAGATGGTAGGTAAGCTCTATTATCTAGTTGTTCCCATTTTGATTGACCCCAGATCTAATTATAGTTATGTTAACCATGAAATGGTGGATAAGTGTGGCTGTAGTAAAGAGGTGCATGTTGAGTTTTGGTTGGTGTAGTTGGATACAATTAATAAGAAAAGAGTTCATCATTGGGTAAGAGCTTGTGAATTTGAGCTAAATGGTATGCTTACATCAACGCATCTAAAGGTGCTTCCATTTGGATCACATAGTATGATTCTAGGTATGTATTGGTTGTAACTTCACATGAATAAGGTGGATTATTATGAGAAGGCTATCTAGTGCTTAGATGATGATGTAGATAAGAGGATCTTGCAGGGTAAGAAGAAGCCTACATTAGTGAGAATGGATACACTTATGCAGGCAAAGTGCAGTTGCAAGAAAGGGACTGTAATGTTTACAATACATGTTTCTAGTGACAAAGGTAAGGATGTTGAGGATGTGGATGTCTTGAAGAGGTATTTGGTTTTGCAATAGTTTCAGGATGTATTCCCAATAGATATTTCAGAGTTTCCTCCTCACAGGGAAGTGGACTTCTCTATTGAGTTGGTACCAGGAGAAACACCAACATCAAAGGCACCTTACAGGATAAGCACTCTAGAGTTAGTGGAACTGAAGTTGTAGTTGAAGGAAATGCTTGATAAGGGATACATTAGGCCAGGTGTATCACCTTGGGGTGCACCATTGTTGTTTGTGAAGAAGAAAGATGGTACTCTTAGGTTGTGCATTGATTACATGAAATGAACAAGGTGACAATCAAGAACATGTATCGTTATCGAGGATTGATGATTTATTTGATCAATTGAAGGGAGCAACAATGTTCTCCTAGATTGGTTTTAGATCAAGTTATCATCAGGTATGCATCAAAGAATAAGACATATACAAGATTGCTTATAGACTAGGTATGGGCATTATGAGTTTGTTGTGGTTCCATTTGGTTTGACTAATGCTCCAACTACTTTCTTGTGTTTGATGAATAGTGTGTTGCATCCTTATTTGGACAAGTTTGTGATAATGTTTAATGATGATATATTAATATATTATAAGCATGAGGAAGAACATGCAAAACCCCTGGAAACAATATTGCGATTGTTGAGAGAACATCAATTTTATTCCAAACTTAGAAAGTGAAATTTATTTCAGACATAAGTTCATCACTTGGGACATGTTGTTTCCAAGGAAGGCATAATAGTGGACCTGGAAAAGATAAAAGCTATCATCGAGTGGGAAACTTTTAGGAATGTAGATGAGGTTAGATCATTCATGGGGTTAACAGGTTATTATAGGCAATTCATAAGGAACTTTTCAAAGATTTCCTATCTTATTACATCCTCATAGAGGAAAGGAAATAAATTTGAATAGACAAAGGAATGTGCAACTAGTTTTGAGAAGTTGAAGAAGTTTCTTACTAACGCCCCAGTTCTATATATTCTAGATCTAGATAAAGAGTTTGTGGTGTGTATGGATGCCTATAAGAGAGGAATTGGTGGATTCTTGATGTAGGAGGGGCATGTGGTATGCTATGAGTCAAGGAAAATGAATGAGCATGAGAAGAATTATGTGACGCATGATCTTGAGTTGGCATCTATCATTCATGCCTTGAAGATGTTGAGGCACTATCTTCTTGATAGGAGGTTGGTTTTGATGGGTGATCACAGTGTGTTGAGATACTTGTATGACCAACCTAATTTGAATGTCAGACAATCAAGATGTATGTCCATGCTCAATGATTTTGACTTCAAGATCAAGTAAATTAAGGGTAAGTAGAACAAGGTTGCAGATGTTCTTAGTAGAAGAGTCCAGGTGAATCACATTATAGCTACATGTTCATATGGGACATATTTGCAAGGGTGGATCTTATAGGCAGGACAACAGGATGATAGGTACCAACAACTTAAGCACAAGTTACAACAATAGAGTACATGTGACCAAGATGTGGATTATCATCTCACAACATATGGCTTGGTGAGATTTACGGACAAGATATATGTGTCGGATAATAGTGAGCTAAAGAAGCTTATCTTGAGGGAATTTTATTTTAACCATATTCAGGTCACCTGAGATATCAAAAGACTCTAACAGTTATGAAGAAGTTTTACTATTGGCCAAATCTCAAGAAAGAGGTTGTTGAATTTGTAGCAAGGTGTTTGGATTGTCAATAGGTAAAAGTAGAGTGTAAGCATCTAGGTGGTTTATTGCAGCTAATTTTGATTCCAGAATGGAAATGCAAGGTCATTTCCATGGAATTCATTATAGGTTTATTGAGGACATTGAAGTAGTATGATTCCATCATGGTTGTGGTTGACAGGTTGACCAAGGTAGCTCACTTCATTCCAGCAAATTCTACTAATTCAACTAGTGAGATAGCTCGAGTCTTCATCAGGGAGATAGTGAGATTGCATGGTGTTCCTAAGAAGATTGTATTAGATAGAGATGCCAAGTTCACTTCCAGGTAAAGGAGTTGTTTGAAAGTTTGGGGAAAAGTTGGCTTTCAGTATATGTTATCATTCGCAGATATATGGACAGATAGAGAGGGTCAACATGATTCTTGAGGACATGTTGAGGATGTATGTCATGCATTAAAAACGAAAGTGGGCAGTGTATCTTCCACTGGTAGAATTTTCATACAATAATGGGTATCAAGAATCCTTGAAGATGAGTCCATTTGAGGCACTTTATAGGTGTAGATGTAATACTCCTATCAATTAGAGTGACCCAACAAATAAGGCATTGGTTGGACTAGACATGTTGGCAAAGATGGAACATGAAATACAGGTTATTAAGAGGAATATGAAGGCAACAAAAGATAGGAAGAAGATTTATGCACATAAACACATGTAATTCAAGGAGTTTTAGGTTGGGGAGCCTATGTACTTGTGCATCAAGCCCAAGAGGAGCTCCTTGAGGATTGGGTCATGTGCCAAGCTGGCACCTCAGTACTGCGGGCCTTTTGAGATCCTTTGGAGGATTGTACCGGTGGCATACAGACTTGAACCGCCATCGAAAATTAAAGTCTATGATGTTTTCCATGTTTTATCTCTTAAAAGATATGTGAAGGATATTGATCATGTGATTGACTAGTCTGTATTGTAGGTGGAGCCATAAGAATAATTCTACCTAAAATCTCAGTGCATATTACAGTGGAAACAACTCATGCTATGGAACCGAGCAATAGAGCAAGTTAAAGTGCAATGGAAGCACTTTGGGCCCGATGAAGCTACATGGGAGATGGATGATCAAATGCGGGCTATGTATCCTTCATTATTTCTTGGTTGAGGGAAAGGGGTTTTGGTTTATGTACATATCTATATATGGTTGTTATTGTAAATACCATAATGAGTTGTGTTATAAAGCTCCAATAAGTAGTATGATTGTCATGTTGTCATGTTGGTTTTGCTTTTTAGTACGCTGTTCATTGTAAATACTGCATCAAGCTAAGTTATAAGGCTCTATGGGAAATTTGTTTTGGTTTTTAGCAATTTTTCTGGTTATAGGTGTCATAGAACACCAAGGACAGTGTTCCCCCAAGGGGGAGGGGTTTGTAACAACACTGACTTAAAAGTTCATGTAATAAAGGCTAATAAAGGAAAAATAAGACCAAGGGCATGAGACACATATTCCAAGTTGAATATTTAGCAAAAATTCCTAATGGGTATCACTTTCAATTTATTTATGGCTAAAGAAATTGGCAAAGGAAAAGAGGAATTAATTGACATTTATTTATGAAAATAAAGGAAAATAGGAGAAAAGGGAGATGAAGGGTCACAAATTTGCATGAGAGGGAAATTGAAGAAAAATGAAGGAAACGGAAGAAATTAGATGCATCAATAATAAAAAGACATCAGAGGATCAGTTTGGATCCCTTTGTCAAAATTTCTTTGGAATTAGTTTCTGAGAGAGAGAAGAGTGATGAGCCCCAATATTGCAACAAGAATGCTGCAACTCCTGGGGTTGTCGACTTAAATTATCAACTCGAGGTTCGTACAAACTTAAGAGGGGTCGACACTATATGTGCAATAGACACCTTCCTCCTCCTAGTCTGACTCTCGTTGATGCAAGTGAAAGAAGGTAATGAAGCAACTTCAATTGAGAAAATATCTAGGTAAGTTGCTAATCCTAAGGTAAATAACAATAAGCAAACCTATTCTACTTTTGCTAGAAAGTAAATGACAAAAAGGACATCGATTCTATTTGAAAAAATGTAAAGCATAATGAAAACTTAAACAAATTTAATCTATCTTGCTGTAAAGGAAATCTATTCTATTTTGCAGGAAAGGAAAGTCCTATATTATTCTTGCAAGAAGGAAATCACACTTTGCATGAAGTAAATTGCAGGAAAGAAATCTAGACTAATTGTAGAAATCAACATTTAATATGAAATCAATGTAAGAGCTAAATGGCAACCTAATCAAGCCTAAGCTCAACCAAAGTGGCCTCATAACATTCATAGGCTATAAATCTACTTCTATCATGAATTTGGAGTGAATTTGGGCAAGGAAGATCTCGAAACAAATTACTACAAGATTGCTACTCTTCGAGATAACTTGCCGAATGCACAAGTAAATTGAATGCAAATGAGATAAGATTTTTTTTATTATTAAGCAGGATATCCTAGGACTTCGTTCCAAGTGGAACCACTCAAAGATACACCGGTTAACGTGTGCTAAAAAATAGCATAAAATTACTACTCTAAAAATCAGAAATTCAAGAATTGGTGAGCTAGTTAGAGCTAGTTAACCTATCAAATGCCTAACTCGATAAAGTGAAAATGTTGGAAATAATACTGAGAGGGGGGGTGAATCAATATTTACAAATCAATAACTTTTTCATTTGAATAATCTAATTTATATATAATACTTCAGTGAAGGGAACTCGCGTGTGCACACAACTATTCTTAAGGCAAACGACGTATATGTAGTGAACTTATGATTCAATTAATTCATCATATGTTGATCTTTAATCAATACATCAGTACATTATTAAACATTAAATAGTAACTATGTGCATTAATAACAGAATAAACCATCACATAAGCAACACACATGAACACCAAGATTTAAGGTGGAAACCCAATGTGGGTGAAAACCACCTGCTGTTGTTGTCTCTGTCTTCTTTTAATAATAGGAAAATCTGTTTACAATCTTGTAATGGTGTAGACTCATACCAGTACGCAGGCACCCACCTGCAGAAGGCTACAATCTTCTCCCGTTTTCCAGCTTCTACTGGAAGGGAGTTGCGACCCCCTAGCTCTTGTATTGGCCGATATGTTTACCAGTACGTAGGTGCCAACCTACATAAGGCTACTACCTTCTCTCTTCTTCCAGGGACCACGTTTCATAAAGTTTCACATTGGATACTCTTGGTACACAACAACACTATACGTAGGCCACATTTCATCCAATTTTCATACTGGAACCATCAACAACATTGAAGCTTAGAATCAATCACCATAACCATCAAATACATCTGCATCAACCAATCACTGAAACTCAATCATCAATATCTAAATCAACCACAACTGAATCAATCATTGAAAACCCATTATTACTAAAGCAAATCACAATCAATCAATTTGAACATTCAAACCACTGTCATAAGAACACAATCACCAGGACACAAAGCAGAACCCAAAACAACTAGAACCAACTGCAACTTCAAACATCATATCTCATAATGTATACGCTACTTTGATGTGCCAAACCGACATGTATACGCACTTTTATCAAATCCAACCAGTGTATAGATATACAAAGATTAACTCATAACTTTGCAGCTTTTCCAGACTTCATCAATCTCTAATATAATTGAAACAATCAATCATTGACACCTCTGAACCTCTGACACAACTGAATCAACCATTCATTCAAACTTAATCAAATTCATCCAATCAACTGGAACAAATAGATCACTATAAGCAATACACAGATATGAACCTAGAACACTACATCAACAACCAGAACAAACTGTAACTTCAAAATGCACATGTCAGAATGTATACGCTCCTTTAATGAAGCAAACTTGCGTGTATACACTACTTCCTTTTGTCCAACTTGCGTATACCTCTAAAGATACTAAATCATAAAACCTCTGAACCACAAACTATATCAATTAGTGACATTCTGAAGATATACTGTCATATTATAGAGTTCTAAATAGAAAGCAACAAGAATCACACTTCCTTCTCAATCAATCAATCAATCAGATTCAATTTCCTTATACATTCAGTTCTTCTTTTAGATATAAGAAGACATCATTGACAAACAACAGTAATATAGTAGTAAAACAGTAGTATTGATCTGATAGATCAGTCATCCCTGAACATCAAGCTTTTCTTTTACATACGCTACTTGGAAGAGCCAAACCAGCGTGTATATGCACCTTCACCAAAGCGAACCAGCGTATATATATGCAAATATTTCTTATAACTTCACTGCAATTACAGACTTCAGACATACCCAAATCATCATATATAAAGGATAATACGTGCGTTAGCAATCAGATCTAGCCTATCCATTGTCAGATCACATAATGATAAGTCATTATGATCTTGATCCATCATTAGATCTCATCCATCATCAACCACATAGATGCATCCTTAGTTCAGATCAAGTAAAGCATCAGAAACCCATATCCTGCATATTTGATCTAACACTTCATCAGATATTCAATACTTGCACGCCTTGGCCTAATGATCTTCTCCTCCTTATATACTTTTAGGCCTTTCTCAATATATTGGACCAGAACCACTTAGGACAAATACCTTGGACCAAATACCTCAGACCAAAATACCTTGGACTAAATACCTCGGACCAAAACCTTAGTTTTCCAGCATGTACGCACTTTTCCTCCTTTGAAAGTGTGTGTATACATATACACTCCTTTTGTTCTGTTAACCCACATGTATACGCTACTTGGACAAGGTGAACCAACATATACTTCTTAAACTACTCTCTTTCTTTAATCTTTGGAGTCTGATTTGTAATCCTTTGCTGTTAACCTGTTGCACTGTGAAATGTCATCTGAGTGAGTTCCCATCAAGGGCAACACTTGTATCTTAATGCCATTGTACATTACTTCTGAACTGATTCCTTTGAACTGCCCTACATTTTGTCACATCTGTAAACACAACTGCCATGCATTCTGTCACATCTGATATCTCTTCTGTAGATTCATCTAGTTACCATATACAAGTGAGTTGTTTTGCTACAAGTGGGTTGCCATCAAGTACAACACATACATCATAATGCCAATGGAAAATTATATGGGGTGAATTTTGTTATTAACTTGGATGTTTTTATTACTCAACACAAGTGCAATAAACTCAAATGAATCTAATTAAAACGTTCTAAAAAATAATAGAAAATTACTACTATTTTGCTACAAGAGACTTCCAGAAATTATAGATTTATGAACTAGTAAACCAATACAAGTAGCTCAATGATGAATATGAATTTTCAAAGTTGTTCTAAGTATGCAACATGCTTGTAACTCTGTAAATAAATTGCAAAAAATTTCACTTGAACATTTAACCAATATAACCTACAACAAAAGAGGAATGAACACTAAATGTAGAAATAAGAGATGCAAGTGAAAAAGACATCCAAAGGAAATAAAGAAATTGTACAAGAAGGCTCTGAGGCTCTTGGGATGGCCAAGTCCAAGGATACTCAGAGTTATATGAAGGAAACCAAAATTTAGAGGCTAAAAATTCCATCAAACTTCATTATTTGAATCAATCCAAGTACTTCCCTACTAGAAATGAAAGTGGACCTGCTAAATAACAAGTTTTCTCAACAACAAGACGAAGAGATACCCGCCTCTAGAGGAAAATTTGGATTGGTACTTATAGAAGGTCACGAGGAAACATTCTCCTTGAAAGGAGGCAACTTTCCCCTCCAAAATCCCTTAAAAAGTGGATCTAGTTCCCAAAACTAGGAATTTGCGTTAAATGATAGGGAACACATTCCTAGATTTTCTCAACCAATAGAGCTCCTGAATTTGTCAATAATTTCATGATATTTTGTTAATTTATTATCCAATCTTGATCCTCCAGGAGCAGGGATAAATTTCTTAGATTATCTCATCCTCCAAGGCTTCATAATTTTCCCAATATTCTCACAATATTCCACAAAAATAAATAATATTAGACACATAATACACAATTATCTCTAAAGATTCCTAAGAACATATTAAAGCTAGAAAAAAATTATTAAGTGTAGAAGGAGAGATTTAATATAGCCTTTATGTGCCCAGGAAAGGTTAGATGGGATTTGTGTCTAATTTGGATGCTCGTCTCAACCCCCTACTGAAACTATTGCTCATCCTCTAAGCAACCTATCCAACTTCTTTCCCTGTTGTTCTCATTTTATGCCTTAGATGTCCTTTCATACAATTCCCTTCCTTAGCTCAATGGAATATGATTTGGATGGCTGCCTGCATTAGTTGACTTCCATGGACAAACTTTCCATGGTGGCAAGTTGTACCTCCTTTTCCTATAGCTCCTCCATTAGCCTATTGTTTTCTAATTGTAGTTGCTCTTTCATGACAAACTCCCTTATCCTTAAATCATTCAATTCCTTGCTCATTTCATGCACCTTTTCCTCCATGAGGCTGGCATACTCTACTTTCTTGGATTTTGCAATTTGCATCCATTGGTGAGTTCTGCCTCTTTTTGTAATAAATTTGTAATATGATCTAATACTAGGTTATGGAGTGGGCTCTCGGAGTCCTTGTGTACCTTCTCTCTCCTCTTGAGTTACTGTTGTCCCTTCCTGTAGCACTTTTTCTTCATCCTGTAGTAATTCTTTTTTCACTTGTAGCATCTTTGTTTGCACCCTTGCCATTTCCTTTGAAAATTTACTTGATCCTCAAGGATATAACGGTTGTTCTACATAAAATTTGTCTTCCTGTAGCACTTTGATAACTTCCTGTAGTAGATTGTTCCTTCATGTAGCAATTATGTTTTTCCTGTAGCAGTTATGTTCATCCTGTAGCAGTTATGTTCTTCCTATAACAGTTCTATTATGGTCCTATAGAAATTTTGTTTTGGTCCTGTAGCATATTGTTTTGATCTTGTACCACACAACCTGAATCCTGTAGTAACTAATCTTTGTATGCCAACAGGTGGTGGGTCCACCTTTTATTGTTATTATTATTTTTTTTCATTTTTTTGCATTGCATGCGAAATAAACTTAGAGTGCTTTGAGTTAACTGAGCTAGCCCCTAAATACTTTTTGAACTCCAAGATAACATCCCACTTTTTTAAGTCTTCTTTCACTTTGGTCTTACTTATCTCCCACATGTGTTGCTGTCCTTTGGATAAAAGTTAAGTGACTTGCTATATAAGTTCGATGCTTCCTACTATTAAGTTTGGCTATAAAAGGCCTTTCCTTCTCACACTTTTGATGTTTTCTCAACCTAGAATAGGTTCGAAGGGTGAGGTTATAGACTTGCATACATGTGCCTTACCATGAGTGTTTTGTGTGTGTGCATGATGTTGTTGTAGTTGTGCAGGCTGCCTTTGATGATACCGAAGCTGCATATGATAATCTGTTGGAGATCCTCTAGGTTTTCTTACTATTGTTGTTGCTATGTTCCTGAGATTCTATTGATGTGAGTGTTGTAGCTGATCATATGGAATTTCTAAATAGAGGTAAGGTTGTTGTGCATGTCTTCTACAATTTCTTGAGGAAAATATGTATTTTTTATGTTCTCTTGCTGACTGATCCTCGATGATGCAGGTTTGTCCTTCATGTAGATGCTCTTTGGATCAGATGTTTATATTTTCTGAGTGATCAAGAATATTGTAGTAGCTAACTAAAGGTCTTGTAGTTGCTTGAGGATCAAAGTTATCATCTCCAAATTCTCCATGGTGGTTGAGTTCTGGATCTAGTACTCTAGCTATGGTCTGGAAGGGGATGTGCAGAGTTCTACAGGACTGTGTGTCTTCCTGTAGAAGTCACATAGACCTTAATAAGATCATAATTTTCTTCAAGTTTTGCCTTTAAAAATAATAATAATTCATGAGTAATCTATTGACAAGGATCAAAGGCCTTTTTGTGGTAGAAGAGATGGAAGAACAGGTGAAAAGTGGTGTTTTTGATGGACATAGGTGGAAATGAGAGTGGAGAAGAGGTCAAGTGGCATGGAAAATGAATTATGAGGCTATGGTGGACCCTTCCTATTTTTCCTAGATGAAAAACATAAGATCTGAACCATTTTTCTATGCTGATCATAGCCATGTAGCAATTCTGGACAATCATGTAGCATTACAAGACAGTCTTGTAGCAAACTTGTTTTATCCATATCTCTCAAATGGTTAACTCGATTGACCTGAATTTTTTTGAGCATGTTGCCATCATCCTTATGCACCTCCCCATACAAAATCTTTCCAATGTATATACAAATTTCAAAAAAAAAAAAATGGTTGTAGGTGATGGAGGCTGATTTCTCGAAAAATATGCACTGGAATTTGCTGAAATTCCTTTGGAATCATTCCATCATCCTTATACATATACCCATGAAACATCTCAGCAAAATTAAGTATGGTTTTTGACATGGTCAAAACAATTTCTACCCTGTGTATTTTTCCAGTCCTATAGCAAAACAAAACCTTCCTGTAGCATTTTAGGATAGTGAGGAAAATGAATGGGAAAGGCTTGGGAATAATTGGTGGATGTTGGAAATGGATGAGAGTGATGGATTGACATGGCTTTGGTCCTATTGGAGCATCTGGCCAAGGTGGAGAAAGCCCAAGTTTGACTTTCTTTGACTAGGTTTTCTATCAACTTTTTTTCTTTTGGTGCTAACTTGTTTTTGTTGCTTGCAAGGGTTGGAGGGCACCTACATTCATCAGAGAGAGATGCATGGAGCAAATATTTATTTATTTATCTTTTTCATTTTTTCTTAGGAATACTTGTTACCTGAATGAGGTTTTCAACTAGTAGATTTGCCTAGGCACCTCAAAGGAGGTTTTCACTTATGATATTTTCTTTTTCTCCTTTTTCTCTTTTTTTGTTCAACCCATTGACTGCCTCATGGAGGTTTTCGATCAATGAGCCAATATCATGTGCCTCAAAGGAGGTTTTCACCTAAGACTTTATTTTTCTTCTTTTATTTTATTTTCCTCTTTTTCTTTTATCCTTCTATCCTACTCTACTTGAAAAAAATAAATCTCCTTTTAGTATTGGAATACTTCCAATGGAGCCATGTGCATAAAAATATGATAGATAAAATAATGTGTAGGCTCACAATAAATGACTTGACATGTACATGAATATTAGAGACCAACTGATTTGATTCTAATGATATCAAGAACTATTGAAGAAGAGAGTAATGCTCCATCTTGTTGATTTTTTGGAACCAAACCTCAATATAACTTTGATGCCCTTGGTTTGCTTGGTCATCTAGATCATTCTTCATGTCTTATTTTTCTGTGCCATTCAAATATTTAATTATTTGTTGATTATACCCTTTGACGCATAAAGGATATGATGATAAGCATTATATAAATTCTTCAATCCTAGGTTCTAATGGTTGCTCTCCATCAAATGTGGTCCATGCTTCTATAGTCTCCTCTGAATATTCTTCTTTTGGATGTTGTTCTTCAATAGGAGCAAGAGAATATATTCTTTGGAATACTCTTTCTGATCCAAGATGAATGTCATTTGGATCAAGAATATTTGTTTGGAAATTTTGTATCTCAGCATTGTAAGTGGGTTGAGTTACTTTATTGTTTGGGTTTGGAAATGGTTTGCAGGCAGTTGAGTGGGAGTGGGTATTTGAAATGGCTGTGGTTGAGCATGTGGTTGCGTTGGAGGTGGATGGGATCGATAACATTGAGTTTGGTATGGAGGATATTGAGGGTGTTGAGGGAATCATGGATCACCCTATCGAGGAGGTCGGTTTTGATATGGATGAAAATGAGGAATGATATATTGAGGAGGATAATAGCATGAATATGGATCACCCCATTGGGAAGAATAAGACCATGGAGACTAAGGTGAGGTTCCAAGTGGACACCAAGGTTGAAATTATGCATTATAGCTTGTATTGGAAGAGGAGGGGTAGTTCATATCTTACTGGTATGAGTTGACAAAGTAGGGCTGCTCCATCTCTCCTTCTAATTTCTCTACCACACCTTCTTATTCTACTTGAACATGATCACGTGGTGGGGG
>Ga0181463_1000233_pt1 | contig 14335 bp, 16 predicted proteins | sample InSIn1gowninarea_FD_119071 | JGI IMG/M metagenome (GOLD analysis project Ga0181463, IMG submission 119071) | Clean room microbial communities from NASA Spacecraft Assembly Facility at Jet Propulsion Laboratory, Pasadena, California, USA -... ... | reverse complement strand
TTCAGAGCCTTGGATGAGAGTGGATTGAGGTTTGAGACCAATGGTTTCGAAGGTGAGTGCTAGCATTCTTCAGGAGGCACCATTCCGCATGCTGACAAGGACAAGATCCAGGAACAGGTTGGCCACCTCCTGATCCTGATAGAACGCCAACACATCGGCAACTACAACCCGCCGATGCCTTCACGTATCATAGCGGCTCGAGCTCTTCCGAGGACTATGCACAGGACATACGTCTTAGGCAAATTCAAGACAACAAGAGACGCGGTCTGTCGACCAAATTGGGCAGCCTTATGGAAGGCGCTATTTTGCGAGATGCGTCAATCGAAAATCTCTCCGACTTTGGCGTTGACGAAGAGATCGATGACCATGAGTATGACAGCGACGATTGACGCACATGTTTCCATTGTCTCAATCATGGAGCATATGATGTCCCAACTCATACATTCAATTTAGAGCTTGAAAGTCTGCCCGGAGTCCAGCTTCCAATGAGGTGCATGTAACAAAGATCGCGCTATGACTCGTATGCGCCCGACGCCCATCAATCAACCAGACATCTGGAAAGCACGGGTAGATTTGGTACTTGCATCCGATCTGGGCTGCCCAGACGCACGAATTGCATACCGAAAACACTCAAGTACGCGAAATTCGGTCCAATGAGTCGCCGCTCCGAGGAATCGAAACAGTTTGCGAGCCAGTAACGAGAACTACACAGTGATTTTCCACCAATGCCTTTGGCAAACATGGCTTGTCATGCGCAAGACTAGAACATTGCCATCAGAGCAAAGGATATCATGCACAACAAGACAAGATTGCCATCCAAGCTCGGCAGACGCAGCGCTTATGATACTGACTTCTTTCATCAAGAACATATGGACATGGAGACTGCATGCAACCGTATCACGCCACACACCAATTTCACCCACTTACAATGGCCTCCTCGCCAGCGCCCTCAAACGAACGTATCCCAGCCAAACCCCGCCATCCTCTCTCGCACAAACATCTCCCAACACCTGGACAACCTTTTCTATGCAGCCCTCTTTCTGGGCCTCTTCAACCAACTCCAAAAAAGCCCCACACATCACCCTCATCCTTCGCTCCAGTCCCCCGCCCTCACCCTCAGTAACCTTCGTAGGCCTCTCCTCACTCTCACAAACCAGCACCTCAAACCCCGCTCCTTGCAAAACCTCTCTCATCCAAGGCTCTGAAGCAAAAAACCACGGATTCGCCTCTTGGATCTTCGCAATAGGAATGCCGTAACTAAGATGTAACACAGCGACGAGCGCAGCATGAATCTCATTGATGTTGCCGTGCCCGCCCATCTCGAACGCAAAGGTCCCACCGGGCTTGAGGAGGTGGAAAGTGTCGGAGAAGAAGGAAGTGCGGGTGGAAGCGGAGCGAAGGATCCAGTGCATAGCTGCGTTGGAAAAGATTTTATCGTAAGAGTGCGGCTGTAGCAGAGTCCTGACGTGCGCAGTCCGTACTCCATCTCCACCATCCTCCGCTGCCTCTGTAACAACAGTAGGATTCAGTACACGGCAGTCCACAAGCTCAAAGTCAGTACACCCCTCCAATCGCTTCCCCCTCGCAGCTTCCCGCGCGGTGCGGATGAATGAAGCACTAGAGTCCAGACCGACGACACGACCTCCTCCGGGTGCAACAGCAGCGGCGATCTTGAAAGTGAGGACGGCGTCGCCGCAGCCGATGTCGAGGATGGCGTCGCCTGGCTGTGGGGAGAGGAGGTGCATGACTTTGGAGGTGAGGAGCGGGACGAAGGAGGCGGCGGATTGGTAGGACTGGGGTTTGTTAGGAAGAGTGGGCTGGCTTGGTGGCTGAAGGGAAGAAGGAGAAGGAGAGTGGGGATGAGAATGAGAATGAGAATGTGAATGTGAATGTGAAGCAGAGAGGAGGGGTTTCGAATGAGAGAGCAACAGGGCTGGAGGCGAGCATTCGATAGCAGTAGCAGTAGCACAGCGCTGCAGGAACACGAGATGCCGAGCATCTACGGTGTACGATACTGTAAGGTGACATGGCACGTTTGCGCGACCAGATGGCACCTGTGCTTTCTTTGTCTAGGATTGGGACTGACAGTCGGGGGGGGGGGGTGCTTTTCTGCAAGCTTTTTTCCCTTTCTCTGCTGTTTTCCTCTCTCACTCAATCTACGTGGGACGGTGGAATCGATGAAACGTCTCCGCAGATCAAGTTGGATGCAGGGAGGCAAGGGAAGATGCAGGTGGTGAAGTGAAAGCAGAGCAGAGCAGAGCAGATTCGTGCACTAACTGATGGCGCTCGTTGGTCTTCTTTCTTGTATAGTCGAAGACATATAAGCACATACCTCAGCATCCCAGCGATCTTTCCTCCCCGCATCCGCATCCGTAGTGGTACTCGCCATACGTCTCTCTAGTCTCACACTCAACTCCGTGTACTCCGTGAATGTCCAAAGTACTGTAGAACTAATGCACTGTAGTGCTCAGCGGGGTATCGTAAGCACGACAGCCACCTTCTCCTCTTCCTTCTGCCGTCCTTGGAAAACGTGTACTGAGTTTGTGGAGAGGAAGTGATGACAGTAAGCCGGAAGTGCAATTTTCGACAGTATGAAGGACTTGTGGTTGGGATGATCAAGATGTTTCCCGTGAGCGGAGTGCAAGGATGGTGTTATACTTGGAGTGAGGTTAAGAGGACTGCGACATCGGAGGTTAACCTTCCTCTTTTAGGTCAGTGGGAGCTTGCCCAGTTGGCTGTAGCTTGAGCAATGTTCCTTTCATTGGCAGCATGAACCTTGACAGTGCAGAAGAGGAAGGGATATCTATACTGATCAACGAGAGATATACTACCCTCCGATTGCGTTCTTTCTTCAGCAAGAACAGGGCAGCATGACACCGCAGAGCAGCAGAAGAGGGCGCTGTGATGCGTATATATACATTGGCATTGTCTCTGTATTGTCCCTGTATCGACGGAGACAATACACTCTAATCTGTATCCTGTATCATACAAATCTAGACCATGATCTGTTCAGCGGCGCCTCGTTGTTGTACAGGTTTTCTGCATCTGTGAGAGCCTGTCCTGTCGTCTTCGTCTTCCCTCTAGCACCTCTGCCTGCCTGTTCATGGTTCTCGTCATGGCGAGTTCTGCATTGCAGCACAAGCATTTGGCGGTCAGTCCTACAGGGTCTGCCATACTAGGCCTCATGGTCCTGCGAGAATCCCCATGCTTGAGCAGCTTTCTGCCTTTTGTTGGCATCTTCGATCGGAACTGCCCTTTGTGAGTGGTCCTTCTTCTTCCGTCGCATCTCTCTTTGTCCCAACCCATCGTTTTCAGATCCTTCATGCTCTGGGTATATCTCCATGCAACCTCTATGCCTCCGTAGTGTTATGCCTCGTAGTCATGTATTCGTGAGTCTCATCTTCATCCTCCCATTCCATGCTTGGCGTATATTCTCTTTCTTTTTGCCTCGTCACCAACGACGCTCTGACAGATGAGGCACTTCACGTCTGCGATTGTGGACGTTTTGCCAGTGACTTCGTCGCGCAGGTTAATGCTTGACGATGTCTTATCCCACGTCGCCTTGAACTTGGGCTTCTGATTTTCCTGAACCTTTTTGCCCTTCAGGCTTTTCAGCTTCCCTTCACCACTCGACGTTGCCGATTGAACTTTACCATTAGAACCACTTCCCTCACTATGCTTTTCCGCCGCATCGCTCTCGGCTTTCTTGCATAGACAGCTCACATGGAGCCACTTCCCACAGTGCTTCGATGCCATACTAAGACATTGAACTAGCTCACTGGATTCCTCCCCACTCAAATTTGCAGGCTTCTTGCACACGCAATACTTTTCGACCTCGCTCATCACACCGCCTTGCGCTCCTGTCGTGAAGTCATATGTCTGCCGCCAGCAGAATCGCCTGTTCTGTCCGACAGGACCATATTCGCTGCCCCAGCCATGCTCTCCGTCTTCTTCCATGCCTGGCTTCCATTGCACCACTTTCACTTTGCCGTTGCATGCTCCGGCATCGACTAGCTGGAAATGTGTCGAGGGGAAGATTTCGTTACTCGCGTGATACGGTTCAGGACCATAGGGAGCGATCAAGTCGTGAGGCCTGTACAGCCATTGAATATGCAAGTATACGTGTTCAGCGTCTATGGCGCGGCATTCGAGCACTTTCGCAATGCCGCCAGTCTCGTCGTCGTCTTCGTCTGGCAGAGTGGGCGGAGTGGGTTCTCTGGGTCGCTTGTCCTGCCGGGGCCTCTGCGTTGCTTGTTCTGCAATAGCCTCATTGACAATGAGTCCTTCGTCCTCTTCGTCCTCAAATAGTCTCAAGGACTTAACGAACTCTTCCTCCGCAGGGTCAGGTTCAGGTGGCTCTATAAGCACAAGAACGAAGTCGCCAACATAGTACTCAAGAGTTGTGTCCTCCATGTTCCATCTCTTGTAGCTCTTCTGTGCTTCCCAAGCGCCTTTCCTGCCCCGGAAGAGTATATCTTGGTGGAGATTGTCGCATAATGTGCCAAATTCAGGACTGTGGTTGAGAAGGGCCGGCTGACCTTTTGCGGACCTTTCACGAGTGGTTTTGATACTCCAGTAGTTTATATCATCCATGTTTGGTTTGGGAATCTTTCGGGCTCGTTTGCGCTTGGGCGCCATTGTGACGGACTGGGTGGTGGCAAGAATCAGGTAGCGAAGGAAAAGACGATGATCAAAGAATTAGAGAACGAGCGTGGAAGACTCTGACTATCGAAGTCAAGTGAGGTGAAGTGAAGTAAAGTGAATGAATGGATGAGTGAAGATCGAAAGAAGATGTGACGCGAAGCGGACTTGACTTTTGACACGAGATGGGAAGTCGCGTTTGTTTCGTGATAGCTTCAATGGATCATGTAGAATCGAAAGATAGTATTACAATGCTATTTAGAACATGTGAGGTATCCAAGCTGTTACCACCCGCTATGCAAGAAACAAGAAAGAACAGTATACTCCATCCCATGCCGCTGTCGTGTCACTTCTTTTCAAGTCATCTCATCTGTTCATCTTGTCTTCATGTTGTCTCGTCTCATCATTTCAGCTTCCACCAGCTCTTCTTCTTCAAACCTTTCTCGCCACCGCCGGCTTGCAATCCATCGCCTGTTTCAGCACTTCTGATGATGGCCAATCTTGCTACAGCTCTTTCGTCGCCCTGCTCTGCTGCACGGACGTACCATACATTCGCCTCTAGCGGATCTCGTCGGCAGCCAATGCCCATTTCTGTGAAGTAGCCAACCGCATATTGTGCCTTGGTGTATTCTGCGAGGGTTGTTAGTCTTGGGCTATGTTCAATTGTACTGGAAGACAATATACCGAGCTCAGCGGCCTTCTTAGCCCACTCATACGCTTCCTCTTCATCTTTCTCCAGCACAGGATCGGCACCGACCATATACCAAGCACACAATGCCATCATCGCTTCTGGTAGTCCTGCTGCAGCGGCACCAGTATAGAAGTGAATACTCAATGCTGGATCTCGAGGACAGCAGAGTAGACCATGCTCGTAAGCCTCGCCCATCCGCAGACTTGCCTCTGCATGACCCAATTCTGCCGCTTGTGTGAAGAGCTGGGCTGCATAGGCTTCATCCTTGAAAATGTCTGCACCATAGCCGGTCGCGTGTAGAAGGCCAAGCTCGTATGGGCCGGAGTTGTGCTGTTCATCAGCAGATTCTGCAGCACGCTTCAACCACTTAACACCCTCTCGGTACTTGTCATGCAAGCCCATGTCACCATTCAGACAGGCTTTTCCAAGTCTGATAGCAGCACCAGGGTGATTCTTCGATGCGGCTTGTCGCAAGAATTGCACAGCTTTGGCATAGTCTCTGCGGCATCCCCAACCAAACTCATAGCACAGGGCTACACGATATCCAGCTTCCGCATGGCCGTGTTTGCCAGCACTGAGGAACAAAGGAAAAGCACTGCCATAGTCTTCCTTGCCTTTACTGAAGAGTCCAGAAGCATAGCCATCAGCGAGATAGTACTGCGCGAACACATAACTCTTGTCCGCGAGTTTCTGGAGTATTTGCTTGGCTTCCTTCAAAAGGTCACTTCTGGGATCAGGCGTCGATGAGCGACCTGGAGTTGCCGAACGACCTGGCGTAGCGGATCGAGTGGTCTCAGGAGGCGGTGAATCACATCCGATATCCCAGCTCTCCGGATCTTGTGCGCAATTAACCATGAAGATTGCAAACTCGTACTGCACCGCAGGATCATTGGTCTTCTTCACGTTCGCCCGATACATTTCCAAGGTCTTCTTCGAATCCATTAGTGAGGCATTCGAGCCAACAGCATCTCGTAGCCATGCATTGTCAGCAGCTGTGTTTTGCTGCACCATCTGCTGCGAGTAAGGGGTGTTTAAGAGGTCGATGTATGACATTGGCCGATCTGGGGAGCGACTCCCCGATACTGATATGCTTCTAGGATTGGGTGCCAGAGTCGGCGTGAAGCTTCGTCCTCGATAGTCAATACCTAGACTTGGACCATCGCCAGACTGTGATCGCGCATTCGGTGAAGCACGGTGCGATACTGGAGGATACGAGGATTCAGACAGGGCGTCCGAGCTCGTGGTCTGGAAAGTGGCTATCGTGCTTTGCGACGCGTTCATGTCGACATTCTTGAGAGGTGATGTCCGGTGGTGGTATTGAAGTTGTTCTGACGCTTGTTCAACAGGAAGAGATTCTTGTAAGCTCAATCCATCAATTTGTATCGATGGAGTTCCTGATCGTGACCCATCATGTAGTGACACCGGGCTAAGTATCCTGCCAGGAGAGCCATTTGCGGCCGGCATTGAAGCGTTTCTAGGTGGGAAAGCAGAGTAATTCAAGGACTCTGTTTGTGGCGGCGCTGGAGCTGGACGTGATGGAGAAGTCAAAGAATCTGATCTTGGCGCAAAATGTGGTTGTACTGCTTCCGAAACGTCTTCAGAGGACATGACTTTCCGTATTGACGATGTCCTCCGGGCTTTTGGTTTGCTTGTGTTAAGTTTTGACGGTATCGATGTGTCACCCAATGTAGGTGTGTTTTCGTCATCTTCTATTTCTGCGGCATATGGTTCCAATAGCTCGACGCTTGGGTATGTGATCTTGACAGGAGATGCTCTTGATCCTTGTTTACTTGGGTAATCATTCTCTGCTGGCGATCGCGGTGGTGAAGATGGTGGTGTGGTGAGGCTGTTATGCGCCGAGTCGTGGCGGCTATTGCTTTTATATGTGGGAGCAGTGCCCAATGGTGTTGCGACTGAAGTCATCGTGCGGTGGTCTGTGTCGTGATAGGCCGATTGGCTGTGTAGTTGCTGTGTTTACCTTCGTGTTGTGGTAGTAGTGTCCCTATGTGGAGTGTAACGTGAAGAATGTGGTTGACGATATGATCGATATGTGACGAAGTATGACAGTGGTTGCTATGGATTAAGCTGATGATATAGATTGTGCTTCAAAGATGATGTAAGATATGATCACGCTCGAACTTCGAAGTCTCCGTCCGTGCTATACGAGGATGTTTCACGTAGAGTCAAATATGACTGAGGAATGAGCGAGTCGGAGTTGAACCAGAAGGAGTGGCTGGTTGAAGATTGACAAGATCCAAGGCAGTGTAGATGCCAGCGTGAGGTCCAAGCTGCTTGTACGAGGTTGGTCGTTGTCGAAAAGAGTGTTGTGAATGGTGATGGTCAGAGGTTGGTATGCAGATGCAAGATGGACAACAAGGAGAATTATCAACAAAAGGATCATGCCGCCCTATTTCCACAGCGGACTTGTCGGTCTTTCAACAGGAGGACGATTTTATGTCTACGCGTAAAGTCGACGACAAATAGAACGGTCCAAGACTCCGCGCTCCATAAAAGGAAGAGGCAAAGACATAACTAGTTCAACGATGTCTTGACGAAAAGTCGCGTGTTTTCGCATAAAAAATAACAGTACGTGTAGTTCGGCTCGACAAGCTATATACGATCTAGCGGATACTTGCATCGTGGCCTCTTGCGTAAGGCACTCCCGCAGAGCTACCAGACTGCCGGGTTGCCGTGATTTTCCTTGGCTTGATCTTGATCATCAGGGCATTCGGCTTCTCCGAGCAGTATCCGTCATATCTGCTCATGTTTGAAGTTTTCTTGAGATATAATAGTATATAACTCTCAGAGTGCTTGCCACAGATCTCACAGTACAGACGAGATGCCATCTACAGAAGAGCTCTTCAACAAGGACCTCAAGGACGTACATATAGTCTATGACTATGATGCTCAAGACGAAGAAGGCAATCCCGAGAAGTGGAGATATGAAGGGTGGTTTTACAGCTTCGATCGCATAGTCTATGCTATTCATGGAGGACCAATGGCTGGGAGATATAACTATCAGACTGCACAATATCAATGTATGATACTCGAGTGGACATGTGAGCTACACTGACATTGACACATCGAAAGGCATTCGACCTGGAGAGTTGTGGCAGTGTAACGTGAGTCTTTCTTCGTCATCTATAGTCTGTACAAGTATATGCTGATTAGTCCCAGTGGCTAGAGGAGACAGGCACCATCTGTAGCTTGGTGTACGACATGAAGGAGGGCACATGTACGACGCTTTTAGGTTTCTCCAAAGGTGAGTTGTCGTACTCAGGCTGTTCCATGCCACAATTTAAAAACCCTACTAGGCCACTGGGACAATCCCAAAGAAGCACATGGAGATAAGAGGAACAAGGAAGACTTTGAGAGGTGGCGAGGTCTTGCTAGCATTGGCAAGCAGACGGACCGATTCATGCTTTCTGAACAAGCCAAAATTGTCGAGAAGTTCAAGGGCCGAGGGGATCTGGGTGAGTTCGATGAGAGTTGGCCAACAATGTAATGGCTATTTTAAAATGGTGGTGGATGGATGAGCTTGATCATGTTAATAATATAGAATACGATGTCCTCTCAAGATAGCTGTTTCAAGTTAAACTGTTTCAGCGGGCGGGCCGTTGCCACACGTTTCTCCACACTGTTTACGATAGCAAAACAATTGACGCGACTGATCCCTAAAAAAGACCGCCACGATCCACATCGGCTCCCTACAGGTTCTTTCAGTTTGCCCCTCTATATCCTGATCTCTATATTCACTGATGTTACACTCGAAGTAGAGCAGAGAGGTAGCACATGATTGTATTCGACATCGAGGTTGAAAATCAAAGGGCAGAACAACATCCATTCATTCGTTCTCTCATTTCTTGGCCCTTTTTATCCTTCGCTTGTCAAACATACATTCCTCGACCTTGTGGCTGAACTGAGCCTACTACACCTTCATTGTACGGTCCATCCACTCTTCAGTACGAATACCACCTCCTACGAGCAAAATGACTGACAATTGGCGCCTGCAGAATATGTCTTACCCTCGCCGCCCAGAACCGGTGACGCGGTCTCCTGAACGGCATGAGAGACAAGTCTCACAAAACCGCAATAGACGAAGATCGTCAGACATTGAAGCAAGCAATGATCGCTTCAGTATTCCCAAAGCATTCGACAGCTTTTCGCCTGATCAAAGATACGGCGACCCTTCGCTTCGAAATCATAGAACACGACCTTCTACCATGAATTCGGATATAGGACAAGGTGGACTACATAGGAAAAGAAGTTTGGTCAAGCCCGAGCGCAGGCGCATCGACAAGACCGACAGTAACTATCATTACATGAAACATGCCGCTGGTCGGAATGTAAGTGTCCAGCCTTCGACAACAGGTGTAGATCCTGCGATTGAGGATATAGAAGATACTGAGGAGAGTGGAAGTTCGGCCAACAACTCGCCCGTAAAGCCATCACGATCAAGGAGACAGTCAGAAAGTAGAGGAAGAGGAGGACCGAAGAAGCTGCAAAAACTACCAGATGATGCTGTGCCATTAAGACCAGCGAAGAAACAAGAAGCTGTGCAGCCTCCGAGTTTGTGGAAGGCCTGGTATCATCTAGTCACATTCTGGTGTCCTGATGCTGTTTTGAAACTGTTTGGCAAACCACAAAAGGCATCACAGGAAGCGTGGAGAGAAAAGATGGGCTTGATCAGCATCATCCTGCTGATATGTGCTTTTGTCGGTTTCATCACTTTTGGTTTCAGCGCTACAGTATGTCCAGCAAGCGCTGGAAACCGCCTCAGAGTCAATCACGTCGATGGAGGCTATCTCATCATCCACGGAAAAGCATACGACCTTAGTAAATCACATCATCCTGCCGCGAAGGGTGTGCCTCTAGGTGCTAACGTTCTGTGGGATCTGTCTGTGAGATATGCTGGTATGGACGCGAGTTTCATGTTTCAGAACGTCAATGGCAACTGCAAAGGCCTCATCACAGCCGCGGAGGGATCTGATGTTCCAACTGATAGCGAAGGCAATCTTGGCTGGTATTTCCCATGCAATGCTTATGATCAGGATGGCTCGTCTTCACCAAATGAGACCATCCCCTACTACCTTGGCTACTCTTGCCATCTCTCAAGCCCTGCTCGAAAGGCTTACTACGGCCTTCAGACTGCTAGCGACGTTTATTACACCTGGGATGATGTCCGGAATAGCAGCAGGAATCTTATGGTTTATGGCTCGGATGTAATGGACCTCGACTTACTACGCTGGTTCAACACATCTCAAGTTTCATATCCCGGTCGGTTCGACCAGCTGCGCGAGAATAGTGCTCTTCGTGGTGCTGATGTTACCATGACTTTCACCTCTGCTGAAGACAAGCAGATCGCAAGATGTTTCTCAGAGATCATCAAAGTCGGTTCTGTGGATACTTTGACTGTAGGATGTATCGCTTCCAAGGTTGTACTCTACGTCGCTCTAGCTTTTATTCTGTCAGTTGTCTTTATCAAGTTTTTCCTGGCTTTATTCTTCCAATGGTTTCTCAGCAGAAGATATGCTGCTAAAGGAGGCCTTATGGCCAATGACAAAAAGCGAAAGCAAGAGATTGAAGACTGGGCCGACGACATTTATCGAGCACCTCCCAAGCTTGAGGATCCTGCTGGATATGCTATGACGGAGAGATCAAAACGATCGAGCACATTGTTGCCAACAACGTCTCGATTTACGAGCCCATACGCGATTGACCGAACGAATGGCAAAGTCAAAGGAGCTCCCCTGACCATGGGCACGCAGAACAACAATTCTGCGTCTCGTATTTTCTCTGCCAATTCAGTGTATGGCCCTAGTGATTTATCACTCCCTCAATATGGACAAGACAATCGCACCAGTGTCTTCATGTCGGAAAAGTCAAATACTCAACGTTACTCCAGCATGATGCTGGATGCAGATAGTGCCGGTCCCGCAGGTTTCATCCACGAAGCAGTCGTGCCTCAACCTCCTGCTGAGTGGCAACCTTATGGCTATCCTCTCGCTCACGTCATCTGCTTGGTCACTTGTTATTCCGAAGGTGAGGAAGCTGTTCGCTCTACCTTGGACTCTGTGGCTACTACAGACTATCCCAATAGTCACAAGATTCTTCTCGTTGTCTGTGATGGTATGATCAAAGGCAATGGAGAAGACCTTGCAACGCCTGATATTGTGCTCGGAATGATGAGTGATAACACTATGCTTCCTGATGAAGTCCAGGCCTACTCTTACGTCGCTGTTGCTGGTGGCTCGAAGCGTCACAACATGGCTAAAGTCTATTGTGGATTCTACAACTACGGCGAAGATTCCCGCATTCCTGGTGAGAAGCAGCAACGCGTTCCCATGGTCGTTGTGGTCAAGACAGGCACACCAGAAGAAGCCACCACTTCCAAGCCCGGTAACCGTGGCAAGCGCGACAGTCAGATCATCCTCATGTCCTTCCTTCAAAAGGTCATGTTCGACGAGCGCATGACAGAAATGGAGTATGAAATGTTTAATGGAATCTGGAAGATCACTGGCATTTCCCCCGACTTCTACGAAGTAGTCCTCATGGTCGACGCCGATACACGCGTCTTTCCCGACTCACTCACTCACATGGTTTCTGCAATGGTTACCGATCCAGACATCATGGGTCTCTGCGGCGAGACAAAGATTGCAAACAAGCGCGAGTCCTGGGTGACTGCTATCCAAGTCTTCGAGTACTTCGTATCACACCATCTTGCCAAGTCTTTCGAATCCGTCTTCGGTGGTGTTACTTGTCTTCCTGGCTGTTTCAGTATGTACCGCATCAAAGCACCTAAGGGCGGTCAGAACTACTGGGTCCCCATCCTCGCCAATCCAGACATTGTAGAGCACTACTCCGAGAACGTGGTCGACACTCTCCACAAGAAGAACTTGCTCCTCCTCGGAGAAGACCGATACCTCACCACTCTCATGCTGCGTACCTTCCCCAAGCGCAAACAAGTCTTCGTCCCGCAAGCCGTTTGCAAAACAACCGTCCCCAACAAGTTCAGCATCCTCCTCTCGCAGCGCCGCCGCTGGATCAACTCCACCATCCACAACCTCATGGAACTCGTCCTCGTGCGAGACCTATGCGGCACATTCTGCTTCTCAATGCAATTCGTCGTCGGTATCGAGCTGCTCGGCACCCTCGTCCTCCCAGCCGCCATCTCATTCACAATCTACCTCATCGTCGCCTCTATCATCGACGCCGTCAAAGGCCTCCCCGTCCCAACCATCCCGCTCGTCATGCTCTGCCTGATCCTCGGTCTCCCCGCCGTCCTGATCGTCCTCACAGCTAGTAGATGGTCCTACGTCCTCTGGATGCTGATATACCTCCTCGCCCTGCCAATATGGAACGGCATCCTGCCCGCCTACGCCTACTGGAAATTCGACGACTTCAGCTGGGGCGACACGAGAAAGACTGCGGGCGAAGGAGCCCCGGGCGCGAAGAAAGAAGCCCACGGCGAAAACGAGGGATTGTTCGACTCGAGCAAGATTGTCATGAGGAGGTGGGTCGACTTTGAGCAGGAGAGGCGCGCCAGAGGGGGGGCTGCGGCGCCGGGTGTGTCGCATGGCGCTGTTGGTGGCGGTGTGGGCGCGAGGGGCAGCGTGAGCACGAGTCTGGGGGTTACGCCTGCGCTTGGTGGAAGGAGCAGCAGTGGTTGGGGCAGACAGGCTGGTCCGCCGAGTTCTTACAATGCTGTGAGAGAGGGGAGGAGAGCGAGTCGCGGACGCGGTGCTAGTGGAAGTCGCAGTCGCAGTAGGAGTAATCAGAGGAGGCCTGAGAGTCATAATTTTGTTTGAGCGTAAAGGATGGATGGGTGTATGTGTGGGATTATTTGGGAGGGAGGAAATGGATGATGAATGATATGATATGATGGAATATGATGTGATTGGATTTGCTGAGAGAGAATGTATGATGGCGCTAGGCTACGAAGGAAATCAATGACAATTTGACAATGGCAAAAACCGATGCTGCACGCGAATTGATTGGAGGATGAAGCTTTCGCTTTCAGAACGAACTGGGATCGATGAGATGAGTTGGCCTTATCTGCTTCTTCTCTGATTCCAGCTCCCATCCTCCGTAATGTACAACACCCACCACTCACCCTCCCGCACGCCCAACATCACTATAACCCACTACGCAACACTTCCATGCCAACACCACAAACAACCAATCGCTTCCCTCTCTCGTCATCCTCTCCACCTGCATTCCCACAACCATCCCCAGCACCATCCTTACCCGCCCCCATGCTCATCACCTCCACCCCCGAAACATCAGCAACAGGCGTAAACCTCTTCCCCCTCCTCCTGATATCAAAGCCTTCCCATCCGGGTTGCGCAGTGTCGAACGTGATGCCCCAAGTCCGCAGGGTTTGGTCATTGCTCGCTGTTGTTATAGTGACGCTGAGTGTGGCAGCGTCTGGAGTGGCGTCTTGAAATACCGGAGAGACAACAGCGATCGATCTCACAGCGGCGGCGTGGGCGCGGGGCATGATCAGCGTGGTTGTTGTTATTGCTGGTGGGATGGTGTCATGTTCTGCAGTGGGCGTGTGAATGCTAGCGGGCAAAGCGAAGCGCGTGAAAGCTAGAGCGTTGTCGTCGCCGCCTGTTATGAGGAGATACTCGGCGTCGTTTGCTGTCGATGTCGGTGGTTTGGGAGGTAATGCCATGAGCTGCGAGCATGTCACGGCGTTCTGGTGGATTTTCGTTGTATATACGGGGCGTGTCGTGTGAGTGGCGGCGTCGTCATGCTCGGAAGAGGTGCTGGCGTTGAGGTTGAAGTTCCAGAATGAGACGGTGCCGTCTGTTGCTGTTGTGATGAGTGGGAAGGTGTCTGAGTTCGATGGAGAGGTGTTGTGGTTTGCGAGATGCATGACTTGTTGGGGACGGTTGTTTTGCAAACGGCTTGCGGGACGAAGACTTGTTTGCGCTTGGGGAAGGTACGCAGCATGAGAGTGGTGAGGTATCGGTCTTCTCCGAGGAGGAGCAAGTTCTT
>Ga0181463_1000232_pt1 | contig 14336 bp, 17 predicted proteins | sample InSIn1gowninarea_FD_119071 | JGI IMG/M metagenome (GOLD analysis project Ga0181463, IMG submission 119071) | Clean room microbial communities from NASA Spacecraft Assembly Facility at Jet Propulsion Laboratory, Pasadena, California, USA -... ... | reverse complement strand
AGTAATGTCATCTAGGTATATTAGTAGGAATTCATGAATTTAAGTTAAGGAATTCTTGATTACTCCTTAGTTTGGGTGGCTTCTTGTCATCTATAGCAAAGGATTCTTAATTTCCCTTTGTTCATGATTATCCTTTGTTCTCCATTTTGATCCTGGTATAAGGATTCTTGAGTGCCCTTTCACCCTGGTTAGAATTACTTCAGCCTTTAGGCCTAAAAATTTGCATTTTTCTCTGCTAGCCTACCATATGAACATTCGCATTAATGAATTGGTCTAGTCTTGCTATCCATCTGTTGAATCCATATCCCAATGGCTTGAAGACCCAGCTCTATCCATCTACTCTAAGAATTCCACCACCCAACCTTCAAAACAAAACCAAAACCCCAAAGAACACTAAGAACTAGCCTAAAATCCCATAAGAAAGAAAGCTAAATTATATAGAGAGAGTCCTCTCTATGTCATAGGTTGGCTAGAGCCTATACTTAAAAGACTCGTTTGTGGTTACCTAGGTTTCTTCCTTTTTCTAATAACTTCTAAGGAAAATTTTGAGTGATAACATAGTGGCAACCATACTGGGGTCTCAAATCCTTATTTTTAATAAACCTTTAGGAAAATTTTAAATCTTTGTTTCAATCCTCTTAAAGAGTTGGTTAGAATTTATTTACAAAATCTCATAAAAAGAAAGTAATTAGAAAAATCTTGAAATTTTGGCTTTAAGGAGAACTCACCACACTAGGGCTAATCCAGATCCAAACTCTGCCCCAGTAGTTGATAACCCCAACCTGATTTCGAGAAGACCCAAAAGAGAAGAAAGTTTAGTCAGTCAAAAACCTTTAATCAAAGCTGATTCATGCCCTGATGAGTGGTTGATTTTATAAGACCTTCCCTTTGACGTGTCATTTGATCTTTCCCTATTTAGAACAAGGCTTGAAAGTGCACTTGAAGAAATTGTTCTAGATCTAGAGTTTATTGTAGACCTTCAAGTCCAAAAGGCCAATTAGTCAATTGATCACTATATTCTAAATTCCCCATAGTCATCCCTTACTATTGCTAGGAACCCTAAGCTTTTTGAACCATTATCCACTACTCTTAGTTCACCATTATTCCCTTCAACCTCTGAAGTTCATTCCCCACCTCCATTCATACCCTCACTCCCTTACCAACCTACATATCTCAGGTACCACCTATTGGTCCTAGTTCATCCTCCACTACTGCATCATCTTCCAGTGCCTCAACCCCACATTTTAACCCATCCCAGCTTATAGCCATGGAAAATAGATATGCTCTCCTTATCTTACATGCCCCACTTGGTGCCATGCCAGCAGACTACCAGAGTAAAATTATCCAATTTGATGGGGTAGGACACTACACTGCACAACGCCATGTTAATAAAATGACATACTACTTTGAACTTCATGGAATTGATATTGTGGATGTCCAAATGATATTATTCACTCAGACTCTAGCTGATGATGTTAGAAAATGGTTTAGATCACTACCTAATAATAGTATTGATAGTTTGGAAGTATTTCAACAACAATGTTTGAATAGATGGGAAAAGAAAAAGAATCCTCTACAGATCCTTTCTGAATATGAAAATATTAGTAGACGACTCAATGAAATTTTTCAGTATTACTGCACCAGATTTAACAATATATATTATGCAATTCTAGTTAATCTTGGACCCCCACCTAACTTAGCATTGATAAAGTTCCTTGATGGTTTTGACATAGACATGGCATTGTAGCTTAGGGGAAGAAACCCCCCAACCCTAGAAGATATGCAAAGTGTCGTAGTAAGTGTAGAGACCAATTTATTAGCTAAAAGAGCTAGATTTAGGAATGAAAGAAGAGGATCAGCTAAAGATGAGCCTTCACCTTATGAAATTAAAATAGATAGCTTAGCAAAAAGCATGGAAAAGTTAATGGTTAAAATAGAGAATATAGAGAGAAAACCCTAGTGGGATAATAAACAAGCACCTCCAGTTAGAAACTCGAACTTTAGGAAAAAAACAAAACCAAAATACTAGAAAAAATGGACCTGATCATAATATAAGACTCCCTTTCTAGGAAAATTATGCAGAAACATCCCATCCTGAATACCCAGAGCAAGACACATAGATTAACCTGATAGGATTAGATGATGAAGGTACCATTTTTCTTACCCAAGAGGATTAGGAATTGCATATGCTGCAGTAATTGCAAATCTAGTCTGGAGAGTCATTTGACTATAAACAAGGTTATGATTCTGCCATCTTCGAAGTACATAAGCAGTATAACCGAAGGAGTAAAAATAATTCTGATATCTCTGACCAAACCAAGAAAATAGTGCCAAATCAACCCCTCCAGATTCTCCCTAGACAAAACCAGAATTCTTCTGGTCTTACCATTGAAGATATTACCCCTAATTAACCTTTTGATGGTCAACCCTCTTCTTCAACTTCCCCCAAAAAACTAGTGGACACACCTCAAAATACTAGATTGGAAAATTCACAAAAAGAAGTCCCTAAAAAAGAAAAGAAGACCATCCCACTCAAAACCCTACTGTCACAAGTATAAAACCTCAGAAAGAGAAAGCCCCTTTGCCTTTTAATTTGGCAGCAAAGGTATCTAAGCTAAAGATTGTAGTCCCTCTGACAGAGTTAATCAAGAATGAAACCTACAAAACATAGATAAACCAAACCCTGAACCTTGCTGAAAATGAATATTCCGTTAACCTGTTTGATGACCAACCTGAACTTATATTTCATCTAGATGTCAATGGCAAACCACTAGAAGGAGGGATACCACCTTTCTATATTAGCCTTGGCATCCATGACAAAATTCTTCATAATGAAATGTTGGATTCTGTTGCCTCCCACAACTTAATTCCCAAATCAGTAATGGAAAAATTGAATCTAGACATTACAAGACCTTATAAGGACTTGTTTTCATTTGACTCAAGTCAATTAAAGTGTCTGGGGTTGATTAAAGACCTTTGTGTTACCTTAGTTTAATATCCTACCAAGAGAATCGTTATGGATATTGTAGTTGCTAACATCCCACCGAAGTATGGCATGCTGTTATCTAGGTCATAGGGAGCCAAACTTTAGGGATCTATACAACTTGATATGTCATATGCAACAATTTCTATTTTTGGACAACCCAAGATGCTGTACCGAGAAACTTTAATGAAATACATGGTGAGTAGCCAGGATCAGCCTCAAAACTTTCCTATCTACTCTATATATTCAGACATTGATTCTTTTATTTTGTATAATACTGATGAAACACAAGGAACTCTTTTACACAGTGTTGATACAAAACCAAAAGAAATTGCAGTTTCAAAAATAAAGGAAATTATCCAAACTTTAGAACTTTCCACCAAACAAGGTAGTTAAGTAGAGGAAAAAGTGGTGGAAATAGATGATACTAATTATGAACATGAGATATTGTGGCATATTGAGTTTAATGGGTCAGTCAATAAGTTTGGAGCAAGAGCAGGAGTTTGGATATACAATCTAGAGAATGACTATTCAGAAGGCCATGCATACAGACTAAATTTTAAATGTACTAACAATATGGCTGAGTATGAAGAACTAGTTTTAGGTCTTAAATTAGTTAGGAAGCGAGGAGCTGTAAGATTTTCTATCTTGGGAGACTTTGAATTAGTAATAAAATAGATTAATGATGTATATATGACCAAAGACCCTAGATTAAGTTGTTACAGAGGAACCATTGTAGAAATACTAAACACTTTCTTAGAAACCAAAGTTGTTGTAATTCCTAGAAAACATAATATACAAGCTCATAGTTTAGCAATGTTTGCTAGCGCCTGCAAGTTACCTTTTCAGCTTAACTATCAATACACTATTGAAGTAAAGCACAGGCCCGCAATCCCAGAAAATTTGAAGAACTGGCAAATATTTGCTAATGAAAAACAAATAAACAACTTTTGGATTTCAGAAAAAGAATTTGTAAATAGAAATATAGATACTGACACATCAATAGACCTTAACACGAAAGATAAAATAGAAATTAATGAGATAAAAGGTGAAGAAATAGATAGATTCCATCCCACTAAATTCACAAAATCGGATGTAGAAAACCTAAAACAAGTTGAGATTGATGAGATAATTAACGAAGGCACTGAAGTAATTAATCTCAAGGACAATTTCTTACCCAAGGGATTAACCCCTTTGGAAGACCTGTTTGATTCAAATGATGTCCCTAGAAAGCCCAAAATGGAACCTTTGAAATCTAGTATGGAGGAGTGTAATATTGGCACTGATGAGAATCCAAAATTGATCAAACTTTCTAAATCATTACCTCCCACTAAAAGAGTAAAATACATTGAGTTATTAAAAGAATTTTAGGATGTATTTGCATGGAGTTATGAGGACCTCAAATCCAATGACACCAGCATCATACAACACACAATCCTTATAAAAGAAAATCAAAAACCTTTTAGACAAAAACTTAGAAGGATAAATCCTATCCTATTACCTTCTATTGGAAAAGAAATCTAGACGAAGTATGATGCTAAGATAATTGCACCAATCATATTTTCTGATTGGGTGTCAAACTGGTGCCTACTAGGAAGAAAACTAGCGAGATCAAACTTTGTGTGGACCTTAGAAACCTCAACAAAGTATCACTCAAATATAATTACCCTCTCCCCAAAATGGATCATATTTTACAAAAGGTAGTTGGATCAACCAGGATCTCATTATTGGATGGGTTTTCTGGTTACAATCATATCTTAGTTCATCCTAATGACCAAGCCAAGACTGCTTTCATTACTCCTTCGGGCACATTCATGTATGTGAAAATGCCTTTTGTACTAATGAATGAAAGAGCCACTTTCCAGAGGGCTATGGATATAGCCTTTGCTAAAGAAATCCATGATTTCCTACTAATATACCTAGATGACATTACTGTATTTTCAAAATCTGACAACCAGCATTTGGATCATCTAAGGCAGGTTTGGATTAGAAGAAGGAAATTTACTAGGTCATATAATTTCAAAAGATGGTATGTGAATAGACCTTGCAAGAATAGAAGCCATTTTATAGATACAACATCCAAGGAACATCAAAGAATTACAAGCTTTCTTAGGGAAAATCAACTTTCTTAGGATATTTATTTCTAATTTAGCAAAATTAATTAGATCATTGAACAATATGTTAAAAAGAGATTCAACCATAAAATGGACTATTGAGGCTAAGATATCCTTTGAAGACATTAAACTGGCCTTATCAAGAACACCAGTTTTGATCAGTCCAAAACTTGACAGAGATTTCATCTTATTTTCCTTTTCTTATGAGCACACAATTGCTACAGTTTTACTACAGAAAAATGATCATGGCTATGAAAAACCTATCGCTTTCTTTAGTAAGGCCCTAAGAGATGCCTCCCATAAATATAACATAATGGGAAAACAATCTTTTGCTTTGGTCAAAGCTATCAAGGACTTTAGAGTATATATTTTATATTCTCATATAATAGCCTATGTTCCCAATTCAGTTATCAAAGACATCCTATCTCAGGGTGGTCTAGATGGAAAGAGGAGAAAATGGATTGCTACTATTTTATAATATGATAGGGAAATCAAACCAACTAAGTTAATCAAGGGCCAAGGTGTAGCCAAGCTTATGGCTAAGTCAAAGTGTCAAGCCCTGGATATAAACATTTTTGCTCAAATAGATAATGAAGATGAGATGGCAACTCCACTAACTAGTTAGGCCTTTATTGAATCACCACGGTATGGTGATATCATTTATGTTTTATTGAACTTACAAGCTCCTCCTAAATTATCTAAGACCAAAAGAATATTTTTAAAGATGAAAATAGGCAATGCTTTATTTTGAAGAAATCATGAAGGAATTCTTCTAAACTGTTTATTAAAAGATGAATCTGACAAAGTACTGCAAGAGTTTGATGCAGGTGACTGTGGAGGACACCTTTATTGGAAAACCATGACAGATAAAATTCTTAATCTGACAAAGTACTGCAAGAGTTTGATGCAGGTGACTGTGGAGGACACCTTTATTGGAAAACCATGACAGATAAAATTCTTAGAGCTAGTTTTTACTGGCTAACTTTGTTCTCTAATATAAAGAAACATGTGACCTCTTGTCACAAATGTCAAAATTTTGAGGGAAAGAAAAAGCTTCTACCTTTACCCCTAAAGCCAATCTCTGTTGAAACACTTTTTCAAAAATGGGAGTTAGACTTCATTGGTGAGATTCACCCACCTTCCTCTGCCCAACACAAATGGATTCTCACTACTACAAACTATTTCACCAAATGGATAGAGGCCATACCTTCAAGGCAAGCCACTACCACTGTTATCATAACCTTCCTTGAAAGCAACATTTTATCAAGATTTGGATGTCCGACTAAGCTCATTACTGATAATGGAGCAACCTTTCAATCCATAAGGATGATATATTTCTGCAACAAGTATCATATAACCCTGGGCCATTCCACAACCTATTATTCTCAAGGAAATAGACTGGCAGAATCCTCAAACAAAAGCCTGGTGAACATCATAAAAAAGTTGTCGGACAACAATAAGAAAACATGGAATAAAAAGCTAGTCAATGCCTTATGGGTAGATAGATTAACCACAAAGAAATCAATTGTTACCTCTCCCTACCAACAAGTTTATGCAATGGAAGCTATTTTTCCATCTTCCTTGGGAACACTAGTAATGAATCTACTCCAAGAATTGTAGGTTGAACCAAATAACATCCAAAGAAGAATCAACCAAACAATTCATTTACAACAAACTAGGGAAGAAGTGTACATCAGATCTCAGGTTGTGCAGGAAAGGATCAAAAATATTTTTGATAAAAGGACCAAGGCTGAGGATTTCTACCTTGGTGAGAAAGTCCTAAGATGGGATTCAAGGAGGGAAGATAAAGGTAAGCATGGGAAATTTGATTTCCTATGGAAGGGCCCATATGTCATTTATGATTTCAGAGGTAATAATGCTTTCTTCCTCAGAGAAATGGATGGTATAGAAGCAGAAGGTGGACCAGTGAATGGTAGGATGCTCAAACACTATTTTGAACCTAACTACTAATTTTTACTTTCCATTGTACATATTCTGTATTTTTTTCAAAAAATTTTAATTTGGATTGGATGGTGGTCATAGAAGTTGAAACCCGGAGAGAAGGCCCTAAGCTTTGAAGGATTCAATATCATAAGTATCAATAATGCAAAGGCATAGAGGATAATTTTGCAAGGAAACATCAACAACAATTCAAAGGCTACTAATTCACAAAGTTCTTGACATTTCACTAGGAAATGCCATCCCCAAGTGGAGCCACTAATTGGTTCATATACCAATAGGTGTCATAATTTTGATTGACTAAGGATAAGCCTTGTAATATTGTACATACCTTTGCTTTATGCAAATGTTTTCCATATTAAAAAAAAACAAATAAATTTAAAAATGTAAAGAGGGTATGCGCTAAAAGAATAATCAATGGACAAAATGAATGAAAATAGGTCACAAAAAAATGAAAAATATGAACCCTAAGATAACAAAAATACCATGAAAGGGTGCAAGTCAGAATGCCACTACTATTTACTTTTTATGCTTAATGAATGATTATGTGCAGCTTGTCACTTATGCCACAATCCATGAAAAGTCAAAATGTTTAAACTTGGCTATTTCACGTTTTCGATTTCATGTCTATTGATAGAGAATAAAATCTGACCAAACAGTGTAATCTTAGCAGATAATTAGATAGGTAGAATAAATAAAAGGAGATCAACTATATAAACTGAGCCCTTGGATGAAATAAGGTTTGATTTAGATAGTTTGCTATGTAAAGAAAATAAAATTTTGATAAGGGTTTGCTAGCTTAAATGCACCGTAATAAAGTGAAAAGAAATGGTAGAATGAGTAGATGGGTAAGTAGAAGAAAGGTTGCATAAGTATGATGATTGATTAAACAAAAAGCATATTTATCATTTTTCATATGTTCCAAATATGAATGGACAATCAAGCATGCAAATGGATTTCAAAGTAAATTAATTAACCTCCCCCCATTCATTTCATCTCTTTACTTAACTAATTTCCAATAATAAAGTTCAAAGTACTCAAAAACCTTTAAGTCAAAGAGGCTCAGAGGATTTCTCTGACTTTTGGAGGGACTGAACCCTCAGCTCAAAGAATTATGGATATCAAGTACTAGACTCCCCTCATGAAAGTTCACCCACCCCTTTAGTTCATTCATTTTCCTAATAATAATCCTTTTCCTAAGGTTAAAACACTTTTCTACTAGGAAAAAGCAATTCTCCCTCCATACAAAACACTTTTCATACCAAAAAACCCACAAAAATGTTTTACCCTAAGTATTAATGTAAATATGTGGAAACATGTAATTCATGAAAAAACATTTTTGCTTAGTGTTTCTCCCTTTTCCATCCATTTTTCATATTAATGACTAACTTTATTATAGTAAATCCCGATAAAAATCCAATTTCCCGTATATATTTAACTCGTATGTATTAATTAACCCTACACCCTCGTTTAATTATAAACTAAGATTTTTATCTAAAAAGCCGACCAAAACCTTTAACTGGTCGTTCTGCGATCAAGTTAATTAAGCCCCCTTTTTAATCCTCCATTAATTATCCTGATTTCCTAATCTCACTTTAAGACATTACTAACCCTGATACCACCATAATTAAGTGCCTGTCAGGCCCCCCACTAGCCTCCGCATAGTTTCTCCATCCGATCATCGTTTGATCGTCCCCCCTCCCCATCTAATGGCCCGTATCCATATTGGGCCAACTCGACGTCCTTCCTTTACCCACCCGATAAACTGGTTCCCCCTTTGGCCCCCAATGCTATGTGTCATCCGATAAGTGGAATCTGGAGGCCCCTCCCAAATACCACCGATCGCCCAAAAGTAGTGTGAAATAAACGACTTACCACCCTCCCACTACGTGAAAAAATAACCACTATTCACCCTGTACCTGCCAAAAAATAGCTTTTTGCGTATAAATTTCAAAAGCCCCAAAATTGTTTGTTTTCGCTGAAATTTTCTCTGCAAGCCTCCATACGCATGCACGACACCTGCAAATGTGAAAGCCATCAAACCACATACAATTTCATTCCAAAGACGCTGCAAACAATCCAATCGGCCTTGTAGCCTATATGAAGCCCATTCAACCACTTGCAGTCTCCAGCCACCCTGCTCAGAACCAATTCACCCTAGTTCTAGGTATTTAAACTAGAATTCACTAACTACCTTGTCAATTTCAAAATAACTAGTCACTGAGTGTTTTAATTAAGCTAAAATTTCATTAAAAATACTTAAGAGCTTGAGCCATAAACCACTATGGAACATTGTTGCCCCAAAAAAATCTGATTCCCTCCCCGCACTCAAATCCACCAGAACTGAGTGTGGTTGCCCCAATTACAATGGATGTGGGGCCCATCACAACACCTCATTTATACTGAGACCACCTTCCCCTGGTTGAAAGAGACTTCCAGATAAGAGATACCACTGTCATAGAGCTCCTGCTCAAAGTAGGGACAGGTTCTTGAACCATGATGATGAAATTGGCCTTTGGGAATCAAATTTGCGCAAGTACCAGTTCCCCTAAGTCCACATTTTTCCAAAAATTGTGCATATGTGCTATGCTTGCTACATCCCCAGTCAAAAAACCATCATGTCTCATGACCACAAAGTACTTTTCACCATCACTCCTGAGTCTATCAATGAGATGTTGCAGCTACAACCAGGGCCAAACCTAACTCCCCTCTCAATTGGAGACCTGTTAGACTTATATCCCAAACTCAACTCGACAAGATTGGCCCAACTGTTCCAAACCTTCATTGTAGAAGAAAAGCACATCCCTAACAACCCCCCTCCATATGTAGAAACTATATTTTCCCCTTGGGGCCGAAATATTGTAGCCATGATATCTTGTGTTTTGGGTTACTCCACAAGTGAGTATATTGATGAAATTATCCTAGCTCTCATGTCCATCTATACCCCAGGATAGCCTCCTACAACCATTTATGACTTTGCCACATTCATAGCTGACAGGATGCAGGAGCAGTTCATAAGAATGGGGAATGGTAGGGTCTTAAAATACTCTTCAGTGTTATACCATATGTTCCTATATTAGCAGTCTGATAAATTCCCATTATCCCTCCAAAAACTAGACACGAAGGGTCAACCAAGGTCAGTCATTTTTTGGACCCCATTAGTCCATGAGTATCAGTCTCCATACTCCTATTCAAACTTTATTGACTTATTTGTACATCCAGTTATGACAATGTTCACTGGAAACCCTCCTCCAAGAATCAATCCAGAAATAAAGAGAGTCTTTCATCTATCAAAGCATACCAAAGTGGGTGACTGATACCTTTACCAGAACCACACAGAGATCAGGATATATGGTTGCATGCTTGCACCATAAAAATTGCCAAGATACCTCCCTATGAGGTTGTATGCATTAGAATATTTTAGGAAAATGATAAATGCAAATGAGATAAACTTTGTAAATGCCAAGAAGAAGGCCAATTTCAAAATAAAATACCAACTAGGCCCCTTCATATGTAACTCTACGGAGGCTGGGACAGAGGCAGAGTTGATACTACAGAAGATGAAGTTCCAAAGAAGTTTTGTTTGGGGAAATGACCCTTTGGAATTCATCACCAAGAAGAGGCAAAAGGTCAAGCTAGGACCTTTTATTCACCATCCCATACCTCATATTGAAGCCTATTCTAACCAATCAGAATGGGTGGAAGAAACCCTAGTTGAGCAAGACAACACCAAAATAGATATAGAGAATGCTCTAATTGATCTTGAAAAACAACTTGATGAGGGTTGTTTCTTGTAGGTGCCAAAGCAGTCATACAGGACAAATAAATCAAGCTAACCAGAGACAGCCATGAGTACCCCATCTATTGTGCAGACTCCTCTAAATGAGGAGAAGAGGCTAAAAAGAAGTAGGAAGGAGGCCACCACACTAGCAAGGGCCACTTCACACACTTGTGTAGAGACAAGTGAAGCAAAAAGACAGAGAGTGAATCCTGTCCCTAAACAAGAATACAAAGAGGAGATAGCATAAGTCACCAGCACATAAGGAAAGAGGAGCAGCCCCATCACCCCATTGGAAGGCACACCCTCCACATCACAAACTCAGTGGTTGGAAAGGCAGCTTAGTCTTGAGGTATCTTCTTCTAGAATGCCTATTGAAAAATACCAAGACATCAAGGAGAGGTACATAGAAATAAAAGCCAAGAATGAAAAGCTTAAGGTCTAAAATTATGCCCAATACCTGAATATGACCCCTACAAATCAAACAAGGCTAATTTCAGCCTTTGATATCAAAGAGGGGAAAATGAAGATGACTTTCATCAAGCCTACAACTCAACAACCAAGAACAACCTTAGATTTCAAGAAATTAGATTTCGAAGTGCTAGCAAGGGATATCCATCCCATAGACTAGATTGAGCTACACAAGCAAATAGGGGAGATGATATACTCCACTTTGACTGGAAAGGCCATAGCTGCCCACCAACTACAGAATTCCCTAAACAACATATCTGCACAATTCCAGTTGGAAAAGTTCTCCTCACAGGCCAAGGACACAACAATCAAGTTCTTAGAGGATTTAGTAATTGAATTAGGACACGATCCTAAGGATATGAAAGCCAAAGAGTAGTAATTAAGAAGAAAAATGATGATATCACTGCACTCAAGAAGCAACTAAAGATACCCTAGCTGCATCATCCACAAACATTAGAAGCCCTGGAAGCCCAGTAAGGACATGAAGAGCTCATGGACTTGGTCCTGAAGCTGAATGATGAACTCAAGGAGACAGAGAAGGAGTTGGACACTTTAATTCAATCGAAGCAATGTGACTTGGCCACAACTTCTAGAACTATCATCCCCAGGGTATGCACAACAGTTCCTTCTACACTGGCAGCATCACTGGCACCCACAGCTCCACCTTTAACAACATTGCCAGTAACAGCAAAATCTACTATAGTAACAGAAGCACGAGGGGACAAAGCAACAGAACTTACGAAAGCCATGGAAGATATGTTTATCCAGGCTACAGAGATGAAAAGAGTGAAAGAAAAGGTGGCAAGTTTGGAAACTGACTACAAACTTGCCTAGCCATAGCAGAAAGAGGAAACACAAAGGGCCCAGAGAATGGGTGAGAGGATCAAAATCCTAGAAAAGGATTTGACACTTGAGAAGCCACTTGGACAAACCAAGGAAATGCTCTGGGCCAATATCATTAACTTTGTCAATGACATTTGGTCATCAATCCAAGTTATTTTTGAGCAAACAAAGCTAGTGAAGGTAGCTACTGAAGCTATCTAGAAAGTGAAGGAGGAATTGGGAAATAAACCTGAGCATGTAAATAGACTCATCCATTTCCTCAATAGCAAAAATAGATATGAGTTACATGAGTTGAACATTGACGACAACACTACCACCATTTTAGAAATAAGAAAGGTCCTTTCAAAAAAGGAACCTTGTGCTTAATTTGGAAGAAAAGTGCCATAATATGCAGGTAACCATTGATAGGTTCATAGTTAAATTTCAGATTTTGAGGGAGAAAGGTCTGCCCATTCCTATGGTCATCAATGGAAAACTCATGACACAATCCGACTATGGGGATAGACTTAGAAAATTGGCTAAGGATCAAGCCAGTTCCTCATCCATTAAAGCATTGCCAATGGGCAAAGTATTATATGACACATTTGAGAACTTTTTTTTCCTTGAGCATGAGGTAAAACATTTTTTCCTAGACCAGCCCAATTTTGTAAAGTATACTGAGGTTGATGAGATTTACAAGAGGATGATAAACGTGAAATTACTAGATGCAAAATGGTGGGGAACTGTGACTAACTTACTACCATAAATCAATAGCTAAAAGTTACCACACAGTGAATATGAAGGAAACAGGATGAAACAAGTAAAAACAACACAATAGGGTCAAAGAGTATCAGATGAAAGATCAAAGTAAAGAAGACTCTAGTGTGAAAATGCCACAACTATCAGCCAACTTAAAAGGTTCTAATTCAACTATAAAATCGAGCACAACCACAATAAAGGGGACACCAAGAAACAATTCAAGATATTTTGAAATAAGTTTTTGTATAAATACTTCACAAATCAAAGTATGTAGGGTGGACTCCAGACATTTCTATATAAGTTTTCTCTCGAATTAGAAATTATATTGTATCAATGACTGGATTGGCTTACTGGATCAAGGAATAAAGATCAGACATTTTACAGGATTCTTGTGTAAAGCGAAATAGAAATAAGTATTCTCTCATGTTCAATGTTGTTTCCTTTCAAGCTTTTTGTAATCTTTATGTATCTCTAAAATCTTAATGTTATAACATGGAAATATATTTTAGAAATTGTTTAAATGCACTCTGTCTTGAGTGTTATGCATTATTATATGTTTTCTTCATGAATATAAGTTAAGGAATTCTTGATTGCTCCTTAGTTTAGGTAACTTCTTGTGATCTGTAGCAAAGGATTCTTAATTGCCCCTTGTTCATGATTATCCTCTGTTATCCATTCTGATCCCGGTCTAAGCATTCTTGAGTGCCCTTTCACCTTGGCTAGAATTACTTCACCCTTTAGGCCTAAATATTTGCATTTCACTTTGCTAGCCTGCCCTGCGAACATTCCCTTTAATGAATTGGTCCAGTCCTACTATCCATTTGTTGACTCCATAGCTCAATGGCTTGAAGACCTATCTCTATCCATCTTCTCTAAGAATTCCACCACCCAAACTTCAAAACAAAACCAAAACCCCAAAGAACACTAAGAACTAGCCTAAAATCCCATAAGAAATAAAGCTAAATTATATATAGAGAGCCCTCTCTGAGTCATAGGTTGGCTAGAGCCTATTCTTAAAAGATTGGGTTGTGGTTACCTCAGTTTCTTCCTTCTTCTGATAACTTCTAAGGAGAATTCTGAGTGATAACAACTCTGCTTATACACAGTCACGTATTTAGGAAAATTTCATTTTTTTTCAAATTTTTTCCTTCAGTTGGGGGAGTAGCCTAGTTTTCCTACTCTTTTAGAGTCATTTTCATTCTCGAATGGTCTTGTTTCTTGCTAGTGTCAGTTTCATTTTCTCTTTTTGAAAAAAGATCTTGTCAACCTAGGGTTTGTAATCTTTTGAAGTTTTGAATTATTAGTTTGAATTTTAGACCTTTTGGCAAAGTGTGTGACTATTCTATGCCTCTTGAACAGTGAGCTGATTCTCAACTCACCTTATAATCCAATCTTTTCATTGCTTTATTTTTCATCCTTGAAGTTGACTCATTGAGTTTCTTTTTGGTTA
>Ga0181463_1000231_pt1 | contig 14348 bp, 15 predicted proteins | sample InSIn1gowninarea_FD_119071 | JGI IMG/M metagenome (GOLD analysis project Ga0181463, IMG submission 119071) | Clean room microbial communities from NASA Spacecraft Assembly Facility at Jet Propulsion Laboratory, Pasadena, California, USA -... ... | reverse complement strand
GAGAATAAAGACGGATCGCTATCGGTTGTGTTACACCCCATCTACAAAAATCCGCAAAAGCATAGCCTTTTAAATGACAAGGAAATGGACAGCTTGATCACTGGTGAAAAAGCAAATATTGTCAAAGGCTATCTTGATGAAAAGGGGAAAAGTCATAAAATGCTCATCGAATATGATAAGGATACCAAAGAATTTGTATCAATGAATACAAACCGGATTCTTGTGCCGGAGAAAATTAACAATGAACCTCTTACTCAAATGCAAAAGGCAAAGTATAAGGAGGGTGAGGCCATCACAATGCCAGACGGTACTATGCTTCAGCCTAGCCCCACTGCTAGAAACGGTGTTAGATCTAATAATACGTTTCTTGTGCTTTCCATTCTCCTTGATGGTGGTGTATCTTACTTGCTAGTCAAAGCGGCTCAGGCGCTGTTAGGCATTGGGAGAGGTGAAGACAAATCAGCGATGCAATCCGTACAACTCACTAATGCCTTCCACAAAGGCTATTTGGATGCCTTAAAAGACATGGAGGCTCAGAAATGGAACAATAGAAATTCAAAATTAATGAGCTTCCCGGATGACCATCATAAGCTTGACCTGGATGGGGTGTAACACAACCGATAGCGATCCGTCTTTATTCTCCTGTAAGGAGATTTTAGCTTTCAGCCTTTCGATCTGAATGCCCTCGTGTTCCAGGTTTGTGAGATCTAACAGTCCTGACTTTCGGCCAGCCGAAAGTTCTTTAAGATCCTCCTTGGTAAGGTTTAATGTATCGTTGTTCATTAAGCCAATTTTTTTAAAATCTTCAACAGGCATTTTATTTTTTACTTCCTCGGTTACCATAGTGCAAAAATTTATCGTTTAAAGTTTTGGGTTAGTTGTGAATTATTTTCTTGCAAAACAGGCTGTGTAGGCATTATCAGTTGCCCGTTCTTAAGATCCAGAGAGTCCGACTTTGCTTTCAAAAGGGATTGGTAAAGACCATCTTTACTAGTTACTTTCAGCAATGATGAAGATTCTTCAATTTTCACCTGCAATACCTTTCTAGGTAGCACTTTCAAAATTTGATAGGTTTCATCCTTGTATGGAATACTTTCGCCCTTAATAAAGTCAGCGCCTTTTACTGGCTTCTCTAATTTGGTTTTAGCTTCTTCTTTAAGATCTCTTTTTAACTCAAAGTCTAATAGGTAGTCATTGATTTTCTGGGCACTAGCTGAAGCTCGAAAAATCTCATATGGATCATTTTTAAGAACCTGAATCCAGCTTTTTGCATAGGCAGCAGTTTGGTCTAGTCCCTTTTCTAAACCTATCTGGCCCCTTACCATGTAAGAAGCGATTTCAGCTATAAGCTCTTCTTTAGCGTACTGAACGCTTCCAAATCTTCCCGACATATCTCTATCTAATCTGGACTTATCCCCAGTCCAGTGACCTAATTCATGCAAAAGGGTTCCATAGTAAGCCGATGCGCTATTAAATTGGTCTTTGTTGGGCATTTGCACATGATCAGTACCAGGGGAATAGTATGCTTGGTTGCCTCCATGAACGATTTTAGCCTTTGATGCTTCAGCAATGAACTCGGCTCTTTCTACATTTGACCATTTCTGCTCCCTCTTGGAATCATCCAAAACTTGGCTTAAAGGCGGTATTCCGGAAATTTGCTCGGCATTAAATACCCAGGCAGTTGTAATAATGGGATTACGAAGGTTGACGATGATTTTACGAGGCTTACCGTTATCATCTAATATCGGCTTCCCTTTATCATCCCTCATAGTCTTTACGTCCTGAAGCTTGATAAAATTTATTGTCTTAGCTTTTTCCCCTTTGTTTACTTGCCATCCATTTGCCTGTGCTTGTTTGAAGGTTAGCCATCTTGGATCTTCACGATCCTGCAACATTAACCAGACACTGTTCATGCCCTTATAGTTATTGCCAGTTGTTGGATTGTATGGAAGATTAAAAGCTGTTCCTTGTTTGTCTGACCAAGGCTTTTGCCAGGGCGAAGTTCCCTTTTCAAGCTTTTCAATAATCGCATTAGCGACTTCTTCAAATAGTGCTTTTTTATCCGACATCTTCTCCCTCACTTTCTATCATTTGATGTTCCGGACTTAAAATGTCATTTTGATCTATACTGTATTCGGCTGCTTCGGCTTTCGTAAGTTCAACCGATAAAGTTTGATCCTCCATCGGCTCTCCGACGGTTGTAAGCTTGTTTTTCAAGCTTGTTTCGTGTTTGCTATTTTGCCTTCTCATAAGTTGTGGTTATAGATTTGGAGTTTGCTGCTATGAATTGATTCCGGGCCTGCACGGCTACGAGCTTCGCAAGGAAGGTTAGAGGGTTCAAATACCCATTTCTGTACTTGATTGTGAAATGAAGATGCTCTCCTGTAACTCTTCCAGTTTGGCCTGTGATCCCAATAGGAGATCCTGCCGTTACTGATTCGTCTTTCAAAACAAACCTGGTTAGAAGGTGTCCATAGATACTTGTAACCTCGCCATGTTTGATGCGCACGTAATTGCCTAAAATTGGGTTGTATCCTGATTCCTCTATGCTTCCTGGAAGGATAGAGAAAACTGTGTCTGCTCTTGCTGAAATATCAATACCAGAGTGGAACTTATTTCTTTCTCCTGTAACCGGATGAGTTCGGTTACCAAAACCTGATGTAAGCTTTGATATGTCACGTAAGGGCATGTTGGCTAATAGGTGGATGTTCCTTTCGCTCAAGTGCGATATGGTATCGACCTTCTTATTAATAGCCATCGGATGGATTACGCTATCTTGCTTAATAGCAGGCTGCTTTGGAGCAAGTTGCACACCTGAAGGCTTTGAAATATGCAGAACGGTATTAAAGTTTTGGGAAAAGCCCGAAAACGAAAAAAGCCAGAAACTGGCTAAGAGAAATAAAAACTTCATAATAAAACATTAGGCGGTGGCGTAACCTGAGACTAAAAATTCAATCTGTTCATTGATATCCTCAAAGTTCTTTTGTAGGATCTGCTCTTTTTTACTGCCAAAGTTGTAATAGTTTGGAAGTTCGAGCAGGTTATCTTCTTCTTTTTTTATAGCCTTAGAATTGAGATTCACTTTGCAATTTATTGCTGATGTATCGAATTGTCCAGTAAACTTGTTGGAGGCATCGGCGGCTATCATACCCACTACCTCACCTGAATTGAGTGAGGCGATTTTTCCTGCAGGGATAAGAATTTCGAGTTTTTCACTGAGTTGTGAGCTGGTCTTCTCCCTGTCAATAGTTAAGCTCTGACCCATCTGTTTGCTCTTTCCAAATAATCGCTCTAGCCAATCTAGTGTTTCTTTATTCCGTACACTTCCAGAGATGATATTACCTACCACTGATGTGATGGTTGTTGCCGTATCTTTCCCGTATTGTTGTTTGAACTGCGGCAACTCTTGTAAGCCCATTAATATGGCGACTTTATTACTTCTGGCCGTTGCAATTAGGTTTTCAATTTTATGAACAAACAATGTCGGTATTTCGTCGATAATGAGAGCAGTAGGCAAGTTGCCTTTTGAATTAACCAATCTTGTAAGTCTGTTCAAGACTACTGAATAACAGGCCGAATTTATGTTTTGAGTATTGGGATCATTTGCTAAAACGATTACACCTGGTTCCTCTTTATCAGATATTTTTAGGTTAAAATCATTACCACTAAAAACCCAAAAGGTTTCCTTTGAGGCAAGCCTAGATATGAAGATTTTTAATGTTCCTACTTGTCCTTCCAACTGATCAAATGCCTTCGCCTTGTAAGCAGTCATAAATGGGGAAAGAAGCGAAACAAGCTCTTTATTCCCGAAAAGGAGTGTAAAGATTTCCTCGTAAGATCTATTGAGCAGGGCAAGGACGTGTGGCAGACTTGAATATTTACCGTTTTCGAACCTACTTAAGAAGTAGATGCACGAGGCTAAAAAGTTAACGGCAGATTGCGTGAAAAAAGCATCACTTCCACTTGCCTTATCTCCCTTTTTGAGTGCCTCTACCAGCGCCTCAGCGGTTTCTGATGCATCAGCCAAAGTTCGTATATAGTCCGCTCGGAGGGGATTGATCCGTTCGCTTTTCTCAACATCATTCAAATTGATAACGTGAAACTTATATTTCTTCATTTTACCGTTCTGCTTAGCCAGGTTATAATGGTAATAGGCTATTTTACCTAAATCGGGAAACTTAAAATCGTAAACGCACATTGTGAATTCTTTAGCCAATAATTGGCGTATAAAGGGGTTGACAATAGAGAAGGACTTACCTGAACCGGGTGTGCCTATTACCATTGTCCCCCGATATGGATTCTCAACGTTTATCCATCCGTCATGTATTCTCTTTTTGAAATAGAATTGCATCGGGATGTTTACTGAATGGGGATTAACCTTTTTTTCGGTGTGCTGCATAAAGCTTTCCCCCTCAACATTCCATTTATCCTTTCCTAATCCAGACTTGATGATTTTGGAAATATTATCCATTGAAGCATGTATCAGCAAAGTACCTATCAGGGACATGACCATATACAGTATATTGTAACCGGTAGTGCCCATGAAGATAATCGGAGATGGCTTTGCATAGATGAATATGCTACCAAAAAAAAGAAGCAATCCCAGGGTTAAAGGGTAAACAATTTGTGTTTTGGGATTAAGTTCTAAGTTCTTCTTTGCTAAGGTTCCAATAGCAACCAGGCAAATCATCAGCAAGGTTGCTAATTTGCTAAACACTAAATTATCGTAAAAAGGAAGCGATGAGAATTTAATAACCGCTTTTTTAAATGGCCCCCAAAAAGCGGCATTTATATAAATAAAAACAGCGAACTCAAAAATCAGAGTGAAGTAAATTACCGCTTGAAAGAAACGATAAAGCGATTGTTGTTCTCTAGTTTCTTGCATTGGATTGAGAATTATTTTGTTACAGTTGGCACGATTAGCCTATAAAGGAAAGCGAAAGACTACTTCTAAAGCGACACGCCACCTAGTATTCTTTGGGTCAAAAAACACGACTTGATTTCTATTGACAAATAGAAGATCAACATTATTCATTATGGTTTGAGCAAATTCAAGCCCTAACTGCGGGGCGGCAATAAACTTATCGTTTCCAGACCCAATCCCTACCCCTGCCCTAAAGCGAAGTAATGAGTTCTTATTTCTGGTTAAGGTTGGTTTATATACCACGCCTGCCATATATGAGCGATAGTCGCTCTTCGACTTGTCATAGACCTCTCCAAAAAGTTCATAAGAGCTGAAATATTTCGAAGAAAAATCAAGATTAATAGTCCCTGTGTAGGCATCATTTGCTACCCATCCCCCTCGTACACCAATGTAGGTATAGCCTTGTTGGGCTTTTGCTAAATACCCCGTAAATAACAAAGCAGCAATCATCAGAAGCTTTCTCATAAGGTATCCGCGTTTAATACATCTGAATAATCGAGCTGCAAACTGATTACCCTTCCGGAGATCTGCTTTTCAGTCATTTCGATATTCAGAACCTTGTTACCTGGAAATGTAAACTTTTTGAAAACGTAAACATTACGGAACTGGCGCTTGAAACTGTTGATCCCATTTAGGATGTAGGAAGGTTCAATTTCAACAGACTGGACATTGGTTGCCTTGGTTATTTTCTTGTCATCAATTTTGAACCTTACCTGATCAATATCATACTTTAGATTGGTGCTGTTGGCATAAGTCACATCAATAAACACGAAATCGCCAACCGTATAAATGTTATTTAAGTCTGCCTTGATGCCATAAGCTTTAGAGGATACAGAATGATACGTTCTCTTTCTCTTCAGGGCAGACATTGCGTAGTTTCGCATCTCTGTTTCAGACATAGTAACATCTGGGTTATCAATTGGCGTCATATCCTGGGGAGTGATTTGAATTCTCGTTTGATATCCTTTAAATTCGGGCACTGGTAGATATTCAACATTATACTGCGCCATAAACTTTTCCCCTACGATGGTGACAATAGATGTTTTATCCTTGATAAAGCCGAAATCAAGATCGTTTTTAGAGGTATCCTTTACTGCCTTTATTCGAAGAATATTCTTAACCGGAAGATCACCTGCCACGCTATGTGTTGAGATATCTACATATTGTATCGGCTCAGGAGAGATGAAATGAATGGAAATATCATCAGTTATATAGATGGTTGGTAAATCATTTTTAGAAATCCCGGAGGGAGCATTCTGGGCACAGACTGTCATTCCTGCGCATAGCGTAAGAATGAAAAGAAACAGTATCTTTTTCATATTAATAGTTGCTTTGTTGGTTTTGTAGTTCCTGTGGATCAATTAAATAGATGTAAGTGTTGTACTTAAGCTTTGCCTTATTTTTACGGATCAGGCTAGCAATGGCCTGGGAAGTTGATGTAAACATCTTCTGTACAGCACTCATCATGAATTGGCTGGTATTCTGTGGATCTGACCCAAGATTTACACCCTGAATGGAGTTACCGCCAAGTTGTTTTGAAAACTCTCTGAATTCTGAAGCCGGAACATACAAGCCGGGCATACCGTCCAAGTCGTAAACCTCTAGTCGCACAGGGAAAATTTTATTTTCCTTGATAATTGAGATAATAGACAACCCAACTCGTTGTTCTGAAAAGCTTGAAATCTGAGCGTAGATATAAGTCCCTCTTTTGACAAGATGACCGCCCACGGTTATATCTTCAAGTAGCCTCAACCTGATCCGAGATCCTGCATAGCCTTTAACATTTTCATCTATGATAGCCTTTACGAAAGATTCTTTTTCTTTAATCCGGACAGTATTGAATACTTTAGGTGTTGCGTCCGCTTTTACAACGGATAGTTTAGGCTTATTTGCCATTTCCTTTTCAGCTTTTTCTATGGCCTTTAGCCGCATTTGTTCAGCTTTATACTCCGGATCACCTGCTCGGCTCATACTATCAACGTAGGACATCTGCTTTTTGAATACCTCCATTGGATCTTGTTCGGCCTGTGATGGTTCACTCTGATTGCTATAAGCTTCAGATTTTTGCGGTGTGTAGCTGGACTTATTCTGAGTTGATTTGCTACCCTGAGCGAGGGTATTCAGAGCCTGAGCGAGCGCCGCATCTTCCTGAGACGTACTGCGCCTGTTGTACTTTCCAGATGATGACCGGTTATAGGATCTCTTAGGACTAGATTGTGCATCCAATGACGCTAGATATTCCTCATCAGGTTCTCCGCTAAGAGAATCCCCTAATTGAGAAGGATCGGTTTCGATTGTACCGATAGCAGTAGCCCCATCTCCTTCTTTATACTGATTACGAAACGCATCTAATTTGTTGGTTATGCTTCCATCCTTCACGGTTCCGGAAACATCAGCTATATTTTCCTGTAACCCTTCTTGTTTCTCTTCTACCTTCACATTCTTTGCCGCAGAACTTTGAAACACATAAAAAATTACAAAGATGGGAAGTAAGCAAACCAGTGGGAAGATGTACTTCCCTTGCTTGAAGTTGATTTTCATTTCTTAAGATTTAGTTGTTTTTCAATTGCCTCCAATTTTGTGATTGCAGATACAAGGGAGAGGCTATCTTGATGCGTCAGCACCTTCTTTGATAACAGACTATCGATACTCTTTCGCAGCATCAGTGTGCTTTGCAGCATATCGATTTTAGGTAGCAAATTTTCTTCTCTTTGATGAGGGTTTTGTACACCTGTAGCCGAAGGAAGAGGTTTATCCAAGGGATTGTCTGGGGTGTCTAAAACAAAAAACGAAAGTACTGTTGATACGATTATCAGAACGATCATACCTGCATAAATAACTTTACCCTCCTTTTTCAGTATAGATGAAAAACCTGCATTAGCCTTGCTAAAGTAGGGCGAAACTATTGGGTGAACTTCACTCCAAATAGTCTTTTCAGGATCTCGGTTAGAACGAATTTTTTGAAACATTTTGCAAGTCTTTATTTTCAAGTGTTCGCCATGATGTGATAAGCACACCATGCGGGTTATTTTCACTTCTCGGAATTTCCTTCAGCTTACCTTCAGTGATAAGCGATCTTACTACACGAGAGCTTCGCCTGTCGATTGTTTGTTTACCGTAGAACCTGAAATATTTATTAGCTACATCCAACTGAATGGAATCTGTTTGAAGAGTAAGTACAGAACTGGATGAAATTATGGAGTTGAAAAAACCCTTTTCTTTGAGGTTGTTATATTGCAATGCTCCGGATTCATCAATGAGGTACATGGCTCTTTTCATTTGGTACTCGATAAACTTATCGTCTGGCGTCAAGCTGAAGAAGAATGAGTGAAAAAGATCGATATGCGCCTTGAACTCTGCAGGGCGGTTCATTTGTCCATCCGTTTGTTTTGCCAATAAAGGCACTCCGTTATCGAGTATATAAATGTTTTTCCTGGAGCTTTCTACCATCTTATAGGCGTAGACTGCTGTTGTGATACAAATAATAGTACAGGCGATTATAGTGGAGAAAGATACCCACCAGGATAATTTGATTTTATCTTCTATTTTTTTTACTAGCATGATGATTTGTTTTAGGGAATAGAATTAAACCTTGGTAAAGGCTTTTGAAACAGCGGCTCCGGCTGATTGACCAGCTCCCGCTGCTGCCCTTCCTGCTGTTGCTGCTGCTGACGAAATACCGGAGGTTGAAATAATCCAGGTTGAAATTGATGGAACTGTAAACATGGCTATAGCGCCAATCATGTACGATATCAATACTGTTCCGAAACTGAGAATCCCGTTAGTATTAAATATAGCAAGTGCCCCAGGATTCGGTGTCATTCCATCCAATCCGACAAGCTCCTGATATTTTGCAATTTCAGCCTTCATCGCAAAATTCTGCAAGACGGTAACTAATAGCATTATGATATATCCGATCCCCAGATAGAGGTTAACGGAAATAAAACGGGCAATCCAGGTTGATAAGCTATCTCTAAACGCAGGCAAGATACTAGCCGCAACAGCGAACGGGCCTAAAATGATCAGAATACTGGCATAGATAACCTGTATAACGAAAATGAGCAGAACGCCTGTCCGAAGCGTCCATAAGCCTAACAATTCAGCTATCTGAGTTGCAAGCAATTTGAGACTTATGGCAACCCGGTTTTGATATTCCACGACCTGATTGATAACCGAACCTTTGAAATCATCCCAGGCAGAATCCAAAAAACCAACATCCTCGTTGGCTTTTTCGGCGTCACTTTTTGCGTCTTCTGCTTCTGCACTTAAAGAATACAGCTCATTGACAACCTTCATTTGAAGCTCTGCTCTGCGATATCTTAAGTCATTAACCTTGGCCTGTTCAATTTCAAATTTCGCTTTTGCTTTTTTAGCGATAATTTCCGTGGGATAGGCCACGATCTGGACAAATGTTCCCCACCAGATGATAACCATCAATAGTCCAAAAGGCCGTAGCAGTGGCATTACCTCTAACTGCTTGTCTCCTGACATCATCTCATAACTCTTGAGCGCAAAGAAGATAATCATAAAGACAGCAGCAAGCGCCTGAGCATCTTTTATAAAAACATCGAATATTGGAATTATAGCTTTCCGTAATTCTTCTACCAATACCATTGGCCCAGATTCGGTTACTCCGTCTCCCTGTAAAAAATTGATTGTTTTTTTATAGTCTTCGTTAACGACTGGTGTTTGAGCAAAGGCGTACCCTGTCTGCATCAAAAAGAGCAGACATATCAGGTGTATTTTTTTCATAGTGATAGGTGTTAGTTTATATACTTAAATTCTCTTACAACCTTTTCTGCAAGCTCTTTTTCAGTTTGCGGTGTCCAGTCCAGGTTCAGACTTTCTTTATTTGGATCAACTTTCTTTCTAATATTCAATCCCTTGGGAACATGATTTCTGACGCTTAACCACCATTCATTTGCTGAGCGGTACTGCAACATGAGCTTATGATAATATAAAATCCGGTTCCCTCGTTCAGCGACAGCAGATCTGCTAAGATTTAGCCGTTCTTTTAACTCTGCCATTTTAATTACATGTCTTTCGTAAAGCTTGGTGTCTATAAGGTATTGCCTGGCTTCAGGAGATAAGCCTTCAAGAAAGGTTTCAGGGGTAGAATTTATTACAGGTGCAAGCTCTTTACTATAATAGAGATCCCAGAGAGGTTCATAAATATTATTATGAACCGTGTATTCTTTTAAAGCAGTGGTGTTTAACGTATCTGACTGTTTCTTATAATTATCAGAGGTGGTTTTCATGGCTGTTGTTAAGCCGATGCGCATGGTTTGAGGCCCTGCCGGACTTAATGGCCTATGATCGGTTTTGATGTAGTTCGGATGCATCCCCCAAACGACAAACCACAAAGGGTTAACCTGTACCCCTAGTACTTTAGTTGATGGGGTGAACTTGTTTTTGTCCCATTGTTTGTATACCATACGCTCCTGCTGGTGGGTCATTCCCTTATCGTTGATTTTCTTTTGGGCGTATCCGTTAATAGACAAAGCGATCAAGAGAAGAATGGCTAAATGTTTCATCGTTGCAGGTAGTTATAGTTTCGGAAAATTTCATTTACTAGATCCTTATCCCTTTCAATAAAATTCTTGTAGGGGTTCAAGGATTTAAGAAGTCCGTTTTGCTTTGCATAATACATGGCTCGATAGGCTCTGTAAACAGAAGCTCGTAAAAGGATAAGTTCGTGATTGATCATATCAAGTAACTCGTCCCGTTTGATATAATCCATCATGACTTCTTTGCCACCTGTTAACACGAGCTTGTTTACTTCCTCCGTTAATGCCAGTAACCGGCGTTTAGACCATTGCATATTTTCTTCAGCAAATAACAATAAGTAGGGTTCGCCTTTTGCCTGATCTATCATTTGATTACTATACTTCAGGACATCACTGACATATATCGCCATATTCTTAACCTGTAGACCATCTCGCAAACCTTCCCTTACCTCTGTCAGCGACCGGTAAATAACATCTTGTATCAAAACAACTGAAGCAACATTCAAATTGATGCTTTTAACACTACTCTCGATACTTTTAAGATTCGATTGGTGTGCCTGCTCAGCGGATAATCGTACTGCTTGATTTGCTAATACCTGGTTCATATGATTCTTATCATATACCACTCTTTGACCAGACACCTTGGAGCATAAAAGCATAAATAGGATGATGAATAAATTTTTCATAGGATCTTAATATGATTTCCAAATCCTCATTATATCTTCCACGATTGCTTTATCTTTATTGACCCAACCATGAAAAGGAGTAGCATTCTTTAGCTGGCTCTGCCAGGTGTTAAATGCCATTGTCATCGCAAGATTTCGGGAGATAGCTGCTATTTGCCGCAGTTCAACGATAACATGGTTAAAAAGAATCGTCCTGTCACCGGCCTTCATTTGATTGATATCGCCTATTGTAGCGACCAGGCCAATCATGTAGTTTACCAGTCTGTTTGCCTTTTGTACAAATTGCTTTTCTGATTCAAATGCTACAGCATAAAGGATCGGATTGTCGCCTGCCTCTTTGATAATGGCTTTTTGGTTATTGATGATGTTGTTAATGAGGGGATATGCATCGACCCCGATTCTGGCTGCACTTATTGCAGTTCCCAGGGTTGAATAACGATCTTGTATTTCAGCATATTTTACCTGAAGCTTTTCAAGCTGTGTCCTGTTGACTGCTTCGTTTGCGTTTACTAAAGCCTGATTGTCCCGCGCCTTTTTCTGCCGTTCAAACTCTTCTTTGTTGGCATCTACAAGCTGATGAATCCCGACAACGTTTGTCTGGCTATATCCTAATTGAACCAATAGGAAAAATATAGGGATAACTATTAGTCGTTTCATTTATTTAAATATTGAAAGTCCCTAACTGTTTCCCTGGCTATCTGCGCATCTCTATTTACCCATGTTTGCCAAGGATTTAATGATCGAAAGATTCCATTTTGCTTTGCATAGTACATTGATCTATGTATTCCGTAGCTAATGCCATTGAGAAGGATGAGTTCATTGATGATGTACCGCATTATTTTCGCTCGCTCGCCTGCGTCCATCAAGTTGTTTTTACCCCCTTTAAGAGCAAATTCAGTCACATAGGTGCTAAGCTCCAATGATCTTTTTCTAAAGTCTCTTGCATTTTTTTCGGCAAACAGCAATAAGGCAGGATTGCCCTGAGCGACTTCGATGGACTTTCGTACATTATCGAAGATCTTGGTTACATAGTCAGAAGCTCGTTGAACACCCATCACCGTTTTTACTGCGCCTGATATTTCCGTCAGGCCGGTGTATATGTCCCTTTGAATTCCATTTGCAACAGCAAGTTCACTCGTTATGGCCATCTGCCCCCGTTGGATCAGAGTAAGCTGATCATTGGTCTTATTGAGGTTATTGTTATGTTGTGAGCTGGAAGAAAGTATTGCCGCAGAAACTGCGGGATCTGTGTAGACCTGCGCACCGGCGGAAAAGGCCAGGCATAGGCAGGTCATCATAAAAATTAAAATCTTCATGGCATGTTTTTAAAGGTAAATAGTTAGTGTTAACTCACGAGGATGGCCTCTTGTGATTCATTGATTTGCGCATATACGCATGCGTGACGGTTGATCATCGAACAAAAATGATCTCTTTTCATCATGGCGGCTTTTTGATCAGCAACAAAGTGGATTAGCGCCTTTTGATAATTACCGTAGTGGTTTACGTACACAGCGACAGCGGATTTTTCTGAATGCTCAGTAGTATAGGCTAGATATTGATAATCTGACACCTCCACACCATATACCTCTCCTTCAGACCCACGCCGAATGTATACCTCTTTAAATTTACCCCTGTTCTCCTTATTTTCTAACTGGTTGATGGTAAAAATCTTCCTTCTCTCAATTTCACTGATACTTAAAAGCGAAGCGATATCATTAAAATTGTCTTTGAACTTTGTCTGATCCAAAAGAATAATGGTATCAGAGTTACTGATAATACTGTCCTTCACTACAGCATTTCCAACAATATCGCCCAGCTCCTGAGTTACCACAATCGCTTCACCCCAAAACTTTCTGACAGTTTTATATAAGTAAAGTATGTATCCGGCCATAAGCGGAGATGCAATAGCCTTCCAGGCTTCCTCAATAATAAGCGTCTTTCTGAAGCTCGTCCTATGACGCATCTTCTGAATGAAAACGTCCATAATGATTAATGTCACTACCGGAAATAGAATCTTGTGCCCTTTAATAGAATCGATTTCAAAAACGATAAATCGTTCTGAAAATAGAGAATCGTCTACTTTCTGGTTAAGTGTATGCCCGAACTCTTCGCCAGTACAAAACTTACGTAAGACATACCTGAATTCGATAAAATTGAAGTTTATTGATTCTCTACTATTCGGATTTTCTTCTTCTTCAGCTAGGATAGCAGGTATTTTATATACCGCATACTTATAGAAGCTGTCAAATGACAAGTCCCTGATAAGATTCTCATAATGTTCCTTACGTCTTACTTCATCAGCCTTCATCCGCTCCAAGTCATAAAGACGTGTGTACTCGGCATGATAGAACCTTCTGAAAAGCTGTTTTTCAACCCCAATAAAGAGCTCAGTTGCTAAATGGGAATACTTATGATTTATATATGATTCAGAGTTGACAAGACTAGCTTTCGCACCAAGAAAGCTAAGCGATCCAACCTTTTCAGAAAAATACGTTTTTACAGTCTTCCAAATCTGCTGATCATCGATTTTCGCCTTAACTTCTTTCTTTAGTCTCTCCTGCAACCTGGGCGATAATCCTGTATATCCATCAAAAAAGCTACTGTAATAACTATTGATCACCTCTGCGATCAAATCCCTTTCAACTCCGGAAACTGTACCTTCAGCAGTCTTCCACAACAATCCTATTAATGTTCCTAAAAAGTCCTTTTTTTCAATATTTAATTCCTCCCGTTTAATTACAAAAGGGTTCATTGTTATAGGGTTCTCTTCAGTATAGGTTATATACCTGCCGTTGAAATACTCGTTAATTCCTTTGTAGCTGTGTCCAACGTCAACAATAACAACATCCATATTTTTATGCTGCATGTACTGCTCAATCATCGAATTGGTAAAAAAGGACTTTCCTGAGCCTGATGGACCGAGAGTGAATTTATTTCTATTGTTTAGTCGTGGACTATCAAGGGTGTCAATTGCTATTGGTATGCCCTGACGATCAGTAAATCTCAATTTGAATGTAGAAACCTCGTCAACCGCCAGGGCTTCCTTAAAAAGTAGGCATAGGGCAGCGTCCGAAGTGGTGAGGAACCAATCGTAAATACCTAGTTCATTAGCATTCCCCGCTAGTGCGCACCTGAATAATTCCATTTGGTTGTATGCATTTTTAGAAGGAGAAATGCCGTGTCTGAACAGCGAGCTAATAATGTAGTTGGTAGCTTTGTCTATATGAGGCT
>Ga0181463_1000225_pt1 | contig 14559 bp, 9 predicted proteins | sample InSIn1gowninarea_FD_119071 | JGI IMG/M metagenome (GOLD analysis project Ga0181463, IMG submission 119071) | Clean room microbial communities from NASA Spacecraft Assembly Facility at Jet Propulsion Laboratory, Pasadena, California, USA -... ... | reverse complement strand
GGCCTGATAGGTGAGATTCAGTAGCTGGGTAATCCCGTCGAGATAGACTGGAGTGTTTGCGCTCCAGAACTCGTAGTTCGTGTCTGGGATACTGGAGTTGTAGCCGAGAGCGACGGATGTCAAGGGCGTGGAAACACCCTGGCTGTCCGTGTAGTACAAAGTGACGACTTTGTTATAGTTGACATTGGCGATGTAGACCGAGACATCCAGGTTGCCCCCGCAGTACGAATATGAGCGTAGAGCTACATTGGTGTCGCTCGGAGTCGATGCCTGAACAGTCGTGGTTTGACAAGGAGTGTTCTGAGCGAATGATGAGGAGGGGTAGAAGGCCAATAGGCCACCCAAAGGTGTGGCTACGTTTCTCAACAACATGTCCCAGGATGAGTTGAGCACAAGCTGCAATGCCGGAGACCCCAGCATCTTGTATATCGCTTCACAAGACGCACCTTCCCGAAGTGACGCTCTCTCCTAACCAAGCTGTCGGTGCAATTGTCGGGGGTGGAAATTGCTCGCATGCATTGATCGCTGCAGGAAGGCGCGGTAGCGGAGTTTTGACTTCCTCATGCCTTGCCGACCACCAATCATCCCTTTGTCCTGCAGCAGGTCACACGCAGAAGGCAGGTGCTCGACTGCGGTGGAGGTGCACGAACCATTTTCCAAAATGTCTCCAACTTTCCCCCGCACGCGACCTCCACGCGACTCCTTTTTTGACACATCTCGTCATCACAACGAATCTCACTCCCTCGGAACTCGGATCTGTCATGTAAGGGCTTTCACGTGCAAAACATCAACTGAAGAATAGAATGTGACAAGGGAAATACACACGTCAAATTCTCCAACGCGAAGTCTCGAAGTCCTGATGCCATACAGTGAGACTGAAGGTCATCGAACGAAGACAGTAGCCGAGACCTCTTCAGATCAGTACTATACAGCTAGTTGCTTCTACCAGTAACTTTAACAAGCTAGGTGTGCCTCAGGATCGCTCTCCGGCCTGCTTGACCCAGTCGGCAACCAAAGCCTTACGCACTTCTTCGTCTGTGTGTAGGAATATCTCAGCCGTGCTCTGATCAAGGAAACGTTTTACGACAACCACTCTCGCTTCGACCGACAAGAACTGGAAGGTCCTTGTGAAAAGCGCAGTAGCAGCAGCCACTGAAGACATATTTGGGTTGTTGAGATCTCGCGCTCTCATGTGAGTCTCTAGTTGTGAGACTTGACGAGTCGAAGGAGCTCCTAGAAGGATCCGTTTGGCTTCACTGGCCAGACTGGGCTCGGCCGGTCTCTTGGATGAGGTGGGTTGAGGAGTACGTGAGCTGTGGTTCCCGTTCACTGGTGCAGGTGCTGCCCGCGTATGCTCGGGTGCGAAGTGTGAACCTTCCTCGCCATAGAATGGGGTAGATGAGTGCTCCAAAAGTTGTGGTGTTACGGGCTCATACGGAGATTGTGGTAGATGAATTGATGGGCGGGGAGCAGGCATCTCAGTCGGGGCGGTAGTCAGCGAAGCTATCAATTCCTTTTGACTCGGATCAAAGAGTTCGGTCAATTCTTCGAAATGCCTTAGAGGGGCTGCTCTGAACTTCCTGGCGTTTGGATCTTGTTCTTTGTAATATGTCTCCAGTATGGCATCAGTGTTTGTAGGGACGCCGTTTGGTAGTCGTGGCCATCCGGAGTTGAGTAAATTGACATAGGTACGCCAGTCGTTTCTCAAAGCACCGAGTTTGTTCTTCATACGAATGTCATCACAGAGATCAGGTTGCATGGATTTGACCTTGATAATCTCTGCGACGCGTTTATAGGCTTCTTTGGTGAATCCGGAGGGGACAGTTTTGGTCGGAGCAGATTGCATGCTCTTCATGGTGGCTATGAAGGCCACTTCCATATCGTTGGTCCATTTCAACTGTGTCCGTGATGATTTGGGACCGGGCGAGTCGGTAGAGACCGAAGTATCAGGATCCATAACGAATCGGAAGGTGATTACTCGAGTAGTGGTTGGTAGAATTAGAGCGGGAAACTGGTTTTCGGAGAAGTCGTGGAATTGTGGGAGAAACTGCTGATTGCGGCACCGGGCCAGGGTCGCTGACGTACTTGAGCTAGATAATTCGCGATTGACTGCAGTCACAATCTCGGCCAACCAATTGTACATTCGACATTCCTCAATTGCTTCGCGCCTGCCACAAAGATGAGCACGAAACCTTCAATTGCGCCTTTGGCGACCTTGACACCAGCTTCCAACACACGCACATGGCTCTCGTCGCCGCATCCGAACCTTCCCATCGTCGCAACGGCATGCAGTGATCGCAGCGTGCGCGTCTACTCTCTCAGCTCCTTCAACCTTCTCAGCAACATCACCGGCGGTCACAAACGCAGTATCCGAAGCGTCGCTTGGAAGCCTGATAGTGGCACATCTGCGCTGGGCGAGAGCGTACTTGCGACAGGCAGTTTCGACGCCAGCGCCGGCATTTGGAGACGATGGGAGGGCAACAGCGGAAAGGTCAATCAATCCGAGGACAATGAGGTCGACTTCACAAAAGACGGAGGCGATGACGAGGACGATGAGTGGCGCTTCGCTGTCGTCCTCGACGGTCATGAGTCGGAGATCAAGAGTCTGGCCTTCAGTCCCACTTCGCCATTGCTCGCTACCTGCAGTCGCGATAAGAGTGTCTGGATCTGGGAAGAGTTGGAAGATGACAACTTCGAGACTGTCGCCGTTTTGCAAGAGCACGAAGGCGACGTAAAGTGTGTCTGCTGGCACCCTTCAGAAGAACTACTTGCCTCTTCCAGTTACGACGACAACATTCGTCTATGGAGAGAAGATATTGACGACTGGGGTTGCTGCGCCGTACTTTCAGGTCACGGTGGCACAGTCTGGTGGGTCGAGTTCGAGGGTGCTACACACACTGCTCTCAAAGCCCAAACGGAACAACAGCAAAGGTTACTCGACCTCAGAGAAGCCGCTGGCCCACGCCTAGTGAGCTGCTCCGACGACCTCAGTATTCGCGTCTGGCGCCGTATCCCCAAGGACAGACCCAACGGCGCTCCTCAGACTGGCCCGAAAATGCCCAGCATCATCAAGACAAACACCATTGAGGAAGAATGGGTACCCGAGACCGCTCTACCCCAACAACATGAACGCGCAATCTACTCTGTCTCGTGGAGCAAAATTACCGGCCGCATCGTCAGCGCAGGTAGTGATGGAAAGATTGTAGTCTACGAGGAGCGCTGGGCAGCCGACCAATCCACCACACAAATAGAAACAACGGATGGCACAAAGGAGATTGCAAGGACGGAATGGGTCGCTGTGGCTGAGTTCGGAGATGCACATGATGTCTTTGAGATTAACCATGTCGTCTGGGCCAAGCGAAGAGACGCTGGACGTCGCACCGACGATGAGGAAATCATCATTAGTACGGGCGATGATGGTGAAGTGCGTGTTTGGACTCTGGAGAATTTCTCATGATACTACTCGACATGAGATCTGTCTCGGTGCTGCACTCTCGCAAAGGACATTCTCGGTCGAGGGACTCACGCTTGCATTTCGATACTCTCATCGCCTTGACGTATCTGCAGAGGAAGACATCTTACTACTGCGAGGCCAGAGCCAGAAGGCGGCGAAGAAATGGCATAAGGAACACTGCCGATCTTTGTCTCGGACATGGTACTTCGTGAGCAGCATATAACAATTTGCTCAACCGCCATCTATCAATTCTATGCATTGTGATCGGCCTGGAAGAAGGCATGATATAATCCATGTAAATATCCAAATCAAGAATTTTCAAACCCTTCCTCAGTCATGTGTATCTCGCAAACCACCAGCTTCTCCATATCTTCGACCCGCTTGTTTCACCTTTGCTTCTGATTCCAAGCACGGTCGAATTTAAATCAAAACTTTTTAACAAGTACTTGACCTTGTGAAATATCACGACAACCACGACTGACCACGAAGGACCAAAAAGAAAAGAAGTAAGCACCATGGGCAGGAATCGAACCCGCGACCTCCTCGGATCTAGACTGACACGGCGTTGAGTAACAACGAATGACTGCGCACGTGTTAAGACCTCGGGTGTGATACCACTACACCACCACGGCTTTTCTTTAAAGAGAGACCAGAAAGAATGGAATATAAAGGTTGCTTAGGAATAGGGGGGGGGGAGCATGGTGGAGATGGAGCGAGTGAGGCGGATTGAGGTGGATTGAGGTGGTTTAGGGGGGTGGCAGAATTCTGATAGGGTACTCGGATCCACGTTTGACAAGGTGTGTTCTGACAGAAGGATGACCCTCTTAATGTTGTGATGAGATCTATCGCGATATGCTGTACTCGTTAGGCGAGAGTGTAGTAGGCAACAGCTTTGAATATTCTTGGAGACGAACGATGGACGCGTTTACCAAGATCTGGGTTTGGAGATAAATGAAGATGATTGGGAGTTGCTTGAACATGCCTAATCTCATTCTTGCTATGGTTGAATCTTTTTGAAGAGATGCTCCGGTATGGAGCGTCATCCGACACTGTTATGTTTGTGAACGGTATGCTGCACTCTGCTGCTTTGCTGCCAGTGGACGAGTCCATCGAGCGTCGTGGTCATGTCCGGTAAGCATGCGCCGATGCACGAAGGAGGTCAATGAGCCTACATAGCATATTGGAGCCATAGGCTGATTTCAGGTGGGCGAAGGGAGTGCTTGTGATGTTGTATATCCCAAGTGTTTCAACCAGCTTTGCGCAAGGAATTGTAATGCTCGCCCAAGCCGAAGCCGTGTCTGTAGTATGCTAGCCACAACTGTTTGTCCTCAGTATCGCCTTCAGGGTTGATCTCTTCGACTCGGCCATCGCCCTGCAGAACGCTGATGGCGACGCCGTATTTCTTAGCCACAGCCATCAGTTCAAGCTGACCACCCCATTCTGCGGTATTCTTAATCTTGTAGATGTAATAATCCAGAGGCTCGTCCAAGAAAGGAGCAAAGTCGTTCGGGTGTGCTTCGATATACTCGGCGGCGGCTTGTCGCACGATCTTGTATGGCTCTAATGTGGTTGCGACATGGGGAGTGGACGAAGGAGCAGTACCCAAGGGCATGCCTAGTTGTTCTAGCTGGTCGGCAACAGCAGAGTATAGACAGTGACCATCTGCACGTATCTCCTTCTCGGATAGCTTGCGAGTGGTGAACTGCTTGAGCATCGAGTCGCGCTCGACGGCCTTGAGATTGGGGATGTCTTGAGCTTCTTCTGCAGCGGACGCGATGAGGGCCTCTTGTTCGGCAGCGCGGCGGGCAAGGCGGGCCTTTGCGCGGTTCTGTTTCTTCGGTGCTGGAGCGGCAGGTGGATCTGAGGGAGCAGTCGATGTCGATTGTGGTTGTTCTGGCCCGCCGATGTCTAGACCATCAACACGGTTGGCCAATTCGTCCTGCTCTTGCCCCTCCTCTTTCTCGGCATCTTCGTCCAGGCCTTGGTCGACGGTAGGTGCAGTCATTGATTGAAGCTCTTCCTGGTGACGAGCCTTCATCTCTCGCTCGAGGTTGTCGCATTCATCGTTGACACCTTTGCGCGTCTTCTTGGTGGCGCTCTTTTTCTTCTGTGTAATCTTTGACTGGAGGTCCTTGGCCTCTTTGCGTTGGCGCAGCTGTAGCTCTTCCATGACTCCGGCCAGTTGGGTACCAGAGGGTGACAGGTGTAACAAATCAGAGTGTCGCATAAACAGTGGTGAGCTAGTCATGGTCACGCTGCCCACAAAAGCTTCGGAGCTTTGATGACAAGATCATGTTCCGAAGCCTTCCACTTTGCAACAACCACGACAATGACGTTTGCGCCTTGCCTGCTAAACCGTTTCATTGATATCCTACTGTTGCTTGGACATGGCCTGACCTGAACAACTACCTAGACATGACTGCATAATCTGTCATACATCATCATCTACGCCGCCATGCCGCACCCGCATTCACCGAGGGGCGTGTCAGTCGCCTTGACGGCCGCCTTCTTGGCCTTGACCACCATTTTTGCCGCCATCTATACATTTGGTCTACCTGAACTCGATTATTGGCATTGGAAATCAAATCAGAACCCTTTCGGAAATCAACCATCTTCTCAAAATGTATTCGGTACATCTAACAGACCTCCGACCTCGGACGACTACCTTGTTGGCGTCGGCAAGGCTGACATCACTGGTCCCGTCGTCGAAATCAATCTCATGGGCTATGCCGACCCTGCTCAACTTGGCTCCGGTGTGAGACAGCGTCTTTACTCCCGTGCTTTCATCCTTGGTGATACCGAAAGTCCTCGTGACCGTTTCGTCTACCTTGTCCTCGACACTCAATCCGGAGATACCGCTGTCCGCAATGGCATCCTCGAAGGTCTCAAACATCTTGGTCCCGAATATCAAGTTTACGGAAGCCAGAACGTCGCTGTCACTGGAACTCATTCCCACTCTGGTCCAGGTGCTTGGCTGAACTATCTGTTGCCTCAGATTACCAGTCGAGGCTTCAGTCATCAAAGCTATCAAGCCATCGTTGATGGTGCTCTTGAGTCTATAAAACAGGCTCATGAGACGCTCAGCCCAGGTCAACTCTCTTTCGGTTCAGTCGATATCGAAAATGCCAACATCAACCGTAGCCCTCATGCCTACCAGGCCAACCCAGAAGCCGAGCGTAAGAGATACGAGCACAACGTCGACAAGACTTTGACTCTTCTCAAGCTGCGCAGAAACAGCGACAAGAAAGACATTGGCGTCTTGACCTGGTTCCCTGTTCACGGTACTTCGATGCTGGGCAACAACACGTTGATCACTGGTGACAACAAGGGCGTTGCTGCATACCTGTTCGAGAAGCATGCTGCTCAGCTGGACTCTACTGCCGATGACTTTGTCGCTGGCTTCTCTCAAGCCAATGTCGGAGATACCTCTCCCAATGTCAACGGCGCCTATTGCGAATCTGGAGATGACCAAGGTAAGCAATGCGACTTCAAGACGAGCTTGTGCGCTGGTAAGAACGGACCTTGCCATGGGCGTGGTCCACACTGGGGACTGGACGACGCAGGTACAGCATCAGCTTGGGAAATTGGTCGCAGACAGTACCTTGGTGCTCGCTCTGTGTACGATTCCATGACTACTAAGTCTACCTTCACGCCCATCCAGGGCAACGTGGTCCGCTCTCTGCATACATTCGTCGACATGTCGAACCAGACTGTCATTCTACGCAACGGCTCGATAGCACATACCTGCCCTGCCGCAATGGGCTACTCGTTCGCCGCCGGTACTACCGATGGTCCTGGAGCCTTTGATTTTAAGCAAAACAACCCAGGCGACCCGAATGCAAGTCCGGTCTGGGCTGTCGTCCGCAATAGCCTGCATTCACCGGGTCCGGAGCAAATTGATTGCCAAGCGCCCAAGCCCATCCTCCTCGATGTAGGCGAGACTGAAAGTCCTTACCTCTGGACACCCAACGTGGTGGACATTCAGCTCTTGCGTGTCGGACAACTGCTCATCATCGTAGCACCGGGAGAAGCTACCACCATGTCTGGCCGACGCTGGAAAGGAGCTCTTCAGAAACATGCTCTCGCCGCCTGGGACGAAGAAGACAACAAAGCCGAGCCAATCGTCGTACTCGGTGGCCCAGCAAATACATACGCCCACTACATTGCGACAGAAGAAGAATACGGCATCCAACGCTACGAAGGCGCATCAACCCTTTATGGTCAACACACTCTGGCCGCCTACATAAAGCTCTCTCTTGCACGTCTACCCTACCTCTCTGCCTCCTCGATCTCGAACTCGCCTCTCCTTCCTCCCTCTCACCCATCTCTACCTCTCCTTCCCTCTGGCCCGGAACCTCCTATCCACACGAACAAATCCCTCAGCTTCATCTCCCCCGTCGTCTTTGACCGCTCCCCCCTCTTCAAATCCTTCGGCGATGTAGTCACGGATGTCTCACCCCGCTACGCCATCTCCACCTCTCCCATCATCAAAGCCTCTTTCGTCGCCGCAAACCCACGTAACAACCTCCGTCTCGGTCTCACCTTCGCCTCTGTCGAAAAATACACCAATCAAGGAACTTGGCAACAAATCCGCAACGACGAAGACTGGAGTCTGGTTTTCCAATGGGAGAGAACTTCCACCACGGCCGCCACGTCTCAAGTCACCATTTCTTGGGAATTGGGTTGGGAGTTGGGAGATTGGGGGAGAGTTGAGAAGACCACCGATAAGATGGTCGAACATGATTTGGAATTGGAGAAGAGAGGCAAGGTGGAAGAGGAATTGAAGGGGAGGTATAGGATCAGGTATTTTGGAGATAAGAAGGGGATTGGAGGTGGTATTAGTGGATTTGAAGGTGTCAGTGGGGAGTTTGAACTTGTGTAAATATACACGCAGTATAGTAGATTTTTGTGTAATTAGTCTTTAGGGAATCGGTCACGAAATCACAAGGTTTTCGTTGGCTAAATGTTTCTTGTTGTGTTTTTGCTTGTAATCTCCATGGTACATCATATCTTCTCGCAGTATCTCTCCGTTTACATCCTTTGTAGCTAAGCCCTTTACCTCATATCGCAAGAACATACAGTGATCACAAGGATGAAGGAAGTCGCAAGAGCATGTGTGAGACAGGGTGCCCCTTCATGTCAAAACAACTCACTAGTCAACGTAAATCTAGAAATCTTTAAGATCTCATGTTAATGAGTGTATGTGCGGACAGAAAGCGTAATTAGTAGGTACGCATGATCTACTTACATATTCTAAAGGATACTGGCGAAGACTGGTACTTGGTGGGAACCTCAAAAGGTATCGTCCCTTACCGGGATCCGTCGTGAAGCTCGGAGCTGCAAAATAGCATGATTTGGTTTAGAATTGCTCGACTCATCGGGAGACAAACCAGATTCCTGCATGGCAGCAGCTGATACATCACTAGCAGATGAAGTTGGAGTAGAACAGAAATGCGAATAGTCATTTACTTTCGTATGGATGGCGTGTGGAGCTATGTAAAAAAAAAAGACGGAAAAAGACAAGAACAAACTTTGAGAGGACCAAACGAGAAGGGGAATAAGCTACATAAGAGAAAAAACAAAGGCAGACGCGCGATGATTACAACAATTACAAACTCCACTTTGAGTCCTCCATCCAGACCACACTATTTTCGAGCACATGAAAAGAGCTCCTCCTCCGGTGACATCCAAGAAATTACCACAGCTAGAATGGACGTCCTTCACTCGGGAATGAGTCGTGTGCGAGTATTCTATCCTCTGAACTTCTCCTTCAACTTGGCGAGGAAGCCCTTCTTCTTGGGCTTGCCGTCCTCGTCAACCTTGGAGGAGCCGGCAACGCTAGTGCGGTCGCTCTGGGGTGTACCGCGGAAGAAGCCGCTGGATCTCTTGGTAGCGTGTCTCTGAGGTGTGGTGGGTGCACTACCAGTAGTGGCAGGGACGGTGTGAGTCTCAGTGCCAGTGGTGACTTGAGGCTCTGATTGCTTGGATGAATCGGGACGGGTCATGGGAGAGACGTCACGCGATTGCTCGGTGGGAGCAGCAAGGGTAGGGGCGGCAAGCTGCTCAGACTTGGGTGCAGGAATCTGAGCTTGGCTGTCGGCAGGGGCGTTCAGGCCGGTGCTTGCAGCAATAGCGGAAGTCTCTTCGTTATAGATGGGTGTCGCGCTAGTGGTGGCGCCGGAAAGGCCAGTGTTCTCGGTGAAGGCACCAGCCTCGGTGGTAGCAGCCTGAGTTGTAGTAGGCAAGGCGCTGTGGCCACCAGTGAGATCCCGAGGAGCCTCGTCGTCGAAACGCGAGCTGCTCGAAGGCACGGTCGTGTTATAAGAGACAGGCGCAGCGCTGGAGCTAGCAACATTTTGGATGCCGCTGACAGCAGCAACACCAGTAGTAGAAGCACCAGCACCAGCACCGGCACCGAGGACAGCAGACTCAATGTCAGAAGTGGGCTTGACAGGTGCGGTAGCGCTCAGAGCGGCAGACTCAGTAGGTGCAGGCTCGCCAGCCTCATCGGTACGAGGTACACGGTCAAGTAGCTCCCTCTCGACGTCGCTCTTCTCGGCAACAACCTCGGGCTGGGCAGAAGCCTCAGGGCCGACGTGAGCTTGGTGCTGAGAATCCAAAACGGCCTCAGGGACAGACGAATGCGTAGCGGGTGAAGCAAGCGAGCTGTTGGTAGGAGGCAGGCCCTGGTTCATGTTGTCGATGGCGCTCTGAATAGAGGAAGGAAGAATGGTGTTGGCATCTGTGCCAGTGGCCTCAGCAGCCTTGTCGCGAGCAGTGTAAGCGACACCTGCAGCAGTTGCACCCAAAGCGGCAGTGCCAGCAGCGATTCCAGCTGTAGCCTTGCCGGAAATGCCACGTTCACTTGTGCCGAGCGCACCAGATTCAGAAGTGGCAGGAGCCTTGTGAACGTGAGACAAAAGCTCACTCTCCATGTCATGCTTCTCGTGGACAGCTTCAGGGTTGGCGGAGGCCTCAGGAGCGACGTGGGCTCTCTCTTGGCTCTCGTGGACCACCTCGGGGACGCTGTCGTCGACTGACTTGCTAGTGACCGTGGTGTCTTGACCGGTCACCTCGGCAGCCTTATCGCGAGCGGAGTAGGCTGCACCTGCGGCGGTGGCACCCAAAGCAGCGGCACCAGCAGCAATACCAGCAGCAGCCTTACCAGTGATGCCCTGTTCACTGTTACCAAGAACGCCAGACTCGGAAGTAGCGGGTGCCTTGTGAACGTGTGACAAGAGCTCGCTCTCCATGTCGTGCTTCTCGTGAACAGCTTCGGGGTTGGCAGATGCCTCAGGGTCGACATGTGCTCTCTCCTGACTCTCATGAACAACTTCGGGGACCTGCTGCGAGGCAGCATCTGATTCGATGCTACGCTGGTTGAATCCGGAGCTACCAGTCAAGCTCTGGGTCTGAGGAGCGACGGACTCATAAGCCTTGTTTGCTTGAGTGGAAACGGCAGCGGAAGCAGCAGCTACACCAGCAGTGGCCTTATCGGTGATACCTTGCTCGCTCTTGCCCAGGATACCAGATTCGGAGGTTGCAGGGGCCTTGGACACTTCAGAAAGAAGTTCGCCTTCCATGGCAGTCTTCTCGCGAACGGCCTCGGGGGAAGCAAAGGCTTCAGGCTGAACGTGGGCACGCTCTTGGCTCTCGGTGACGACTTCAGGAACAGAGCCATCGATAGTGGGTTCCTTGGTCAGGTTGGAAAGAGGTGAGCCGGCATTCTCATAGGCATTGGTGGCTTGGTTTCTGGCGGCGTAAGCAATACCAGCGGCAGCGGTTCCGGCAGCAGCAGTACCAGCGGCAATCTTGCCAGCCAGTCCACCTTCGCTAGCGCCCAGAAGACCGGATTCGGAGGTTGCAGGTGCCTCGGGGATGGAGTGCTTCAACTCGTCTTCGAAGGCGGCCTTCTCGCGAACGACTTCAGGAGAGGCCGAAGCCTCGGGCTCGACGTGAGCTCTCTCCTGGCTCTCAGTAACAACATCAGGGACTTCCTTAGAGGCAGGAGTGGGCTCAGTAGCGTGGGTGTAGGCCTCGGAGATCTTGTCCTTGGCAAGAAGGGCAGCACCGATAGCAGTAGCACCAGCAGCAGCGAGACCACCGGCGACGGCTTCAGGGACATGTGAGTTTGACACGGTCTCGGGCACGCTAGCGACAGTCTGAGAGACGCTTGAGGCAGCGTCCGCAACGGGTGAGCGCTGGGAGGTAGCGTTCTCCTCAGGAATGGTCTGCTTCAATTCACTCTCAACAGCAGCCTTCTCACGAACAGCCTCGGGGTTGGCAGCGGCCTCGGGGCCGGTGTGAGCAGCATGCTGGCTGTCGGTGACAACCTCGGGAACACCGGTGACAGGGCCAGACTCGGCACTAGCGTTGGCTTCAGGCACCTTCTCCTTCAGCTCTTCCTCGACGTTGTGCTTGCTCTGAACGGCCTTGGCTGAAGAAGAAGCCTCAGGACTGACATGAGCGGATTCTTGGCTCTCGGAAACGACCTCGGGCACACCACGAGGCTCACGAGGAACCTGACCGGCAAGCTGAGCAGTAGTGCTTTGGGGAGCGACAGATGAGCTAAAGGCATTGTCGAAGTTGGGCAGTTGGGAGTCGCCACCCATGGGAAGGCTGGACTCAGGGATCATGTTACCGCCAATGGAAGGCAGGTTGAACATAGAAGCACCGTTGGCCTCGGCCTCGCTCTGAGAATCAAGAACCGGGGGGAGGACGGGAGCACCGGTGTCGCTAACACCATACTGAGAGCCGTCACGGACGGTAGATTGAATTGTGTTGGAGGTGATCTTGCTGTGGTGAGGGACAGGCTCGCCAGGCGCGAGCTTGATGGGGTTACCAATGCCAGCGGTGGCAGGAATGGGGTTGATGCCAAAGGCCTTGGTGTCCTCCTTCTCCTCACGGGCGGTGGATGGGGCGTAAGCGCCGGGGAGGTCGTTCTCGGTGAGTTCACGCTCGCGAGACTCATTGGCGCCGTCGTTGGAAGTGGAAGTAGCCTTCTTCAGTTCGGGATCATCGCGTACGGTAGATTGAATAGTGTTACTGGTCAAAGTGCTCGGGTGAGGGACGGGCTCGCCAGGGGCAAGCTTGACGGGGTTGGAAGGGCCGTCAGTAGCAGGAATGGGGTTAACAGTGAACTGCTTGAGGTCAGCCATAGGTGTGACTGGGAATTGACCTGGCAGATCCTCGAAGCCGGGAGTCTCCTGAGGGAAGGTCGTCTCGTCGACGCTCTGCTCAGAGTGGGCGTTTCTTTCCTTTTCAAGCGGCACCTCACCAGCAAGGGCGGCGGTGGTAGATTGAGGGTGGACCGAAGAGATGAAAGCTTGCGCAGGTCGCTCTTCGGGCTCAGGGCTCAGTTCTCTGGCCTCGACGACATTGTTAACGTTGCCCGAAGAATCCGTCTCTTGTTTGGCAGTCCAGTCGGTTGTCCATTGCCCGTCGACGACGAACTGGAGAAGCATGTCAGTCGCGTGCACTCTCGATATAGCGAGAAGGTCCATACCTTGTAGTGAACTCTGTGCTCCTCACCGGGAATGGTCACGGTCTTGTGGAAAGAGTCGCCATTCTTGTTAAGCTTGATCGACTTGGACCAGTTGTCGAAGTCACCTGTCACGTAGACTTCTTGGGCGGGGTGGTCCCTGTCGCAGCGTGTTAGTGATGGCTTCGTTTCAGCTATGGTGCGCGCGCATTTGTTGAGCAGCGCGAGCGAGAACTTCGCACGCAGGCCCTCAAACCATGCGACGCGATTGACTGTCAGATGCGACTCACCAGGTAAATGTATAGCTGCCCATGTCTCGGCTCGCTGTTCAGCAGATTCAAACAAGTTGGAAGATTCGAATGGCCTCTAGAGTAACGGCCTGTTGCGAAAGCTGACGGCGTGGTTGGGGTGGGTTAAGATAGATAATGTGCTTTTGGGGCCAATTGACCTCGTTCCCATCGCTACTACTCGCAACTGCCACTATTCATGACACTATTTGCTGCTCCTTCGAGAAGGTCAAACGGCACAGCTCTGGATTGACAACGGTCACACAACAGCAGCTCAACACCCGATACTCTGTATGAACAAGGCTACGAGTAGGACGAGACAGAACACGATAGACAGAACTACTCCTCACAAGGATATTCGAGCTGCCTAACAGATAGATATTCTTCCGAGAGAGAAAAGTTATGGCAACACTTCCCACTTTCGTGCTTTGCTTGCAAGACACCGACACGCCAAGCAAGGAAACACGCATACCGACTGCAATCAAAGTACTACGGAAACACAATGATTTTGCTAACCAGGTGAGAATCGATTGCTGCATTACTGGTATACGAGCACGACTTGTATGCACGCCAGGCATTACTGGAACAGCTTTGGACAAGCTCCTGTCAAAAGGAGCTGGATTACATTACAGAGCGCAACGCGGTTTCTACGCAGCATTCGTCGATCTTGAGTCCGTCCCCAAAACATATGACCGCGTGTGCTGTATGCATAGAACAGTCCGAGTCTTAAGAAGACGGACTTGGAGCTGTGACTTTGATGGCTATCTCTGCGATCGTTGCTTTACTGTGTGTCAATTTCTTGTATCTCTGCAGCTGATTAATCACCGTCCGACCGGGCATGGGAGAAACAGACCCACCGCTGGTTAGCAGAGAATCAGTTGGTCTGTATTCAGTCCCACCAAGGAAGCTTTGGCAAGAACCAGAACGTGCTCCTTCAGTGCTCCGCCTAAATTCAATGACGTAGGCTGGTAGGAACAAGGCACTTGGAAATTGAGGTTGCTGTTTCCGCCTGGGAATTTTGTAGAACAAGTATAACAAACATCTTCTCAACTACGATCAGAGCTATCTTTTCGGCATTCTTCACGCGCAACCAGCGACTTCCCTGCCACCGATCAGAGTCCAGACTGCAGAGCTACCAGCCGTCCGCCCAAGCCACAGCCACACACGCAGCCACACACGCACGAACCATTCTGCCTTTCCCTGGCTGTCTACAAGCTCCAAGGCGCGCGCATCTCTGTGTTACCAGCGCATTATCTATCTTAACCCACCCCAACCACGCCGTCAGCTTTCGCAACAGGCCGTTACTCTAGAGGCCATTCGAATCTTCCAACTTGTTT
>Ga0181463_1000223_pt1 | contig 14584 bp, 20 predicted proteins | sample InSIn1gowninarea_FD_119071 | JGI IMG/M metagenome (GOLD analysis project Ga0181463, IMG submission 119071) | Clean room microbial communities from NASA Spacecraft Assembly Facility at Jet Propulsion Laboratory, Pasadena, California, USA -... ... | reverse complement strand
CGAGACCCCTGACAGAGGAAAGAGTCTTGAGGAGTCCAACGTTCGGCCAGGCATAATTATTCGTGCCCACTAATCGAATCGGTTTACTCGCCCACCATGTCAGCGCCTTCGGGTTAGTTCTTTATGGAGTTCTTTCTTGTTCTTTCTGTCATAACAATTCTCCTTATGGAAGTCCCCCACAAGATCAAGAATGCTTGTTGCCGCGGCTGTCTTGGTTCTTCGTTTAGCTTTCTGGCATATTCTACGGAGCTTTCCACTCTGGAACTGGCTTTCAGAAAAACCTTCATTCACTAGATGTGAAGCAACCATCCTAATGGGATAACCCTCTTACCCGCTTTCCCGAGCACTCAGTGGAAGAAGAGGAATCAAGTCATGCAGTCTCCAATCCTTGTTCCCGCTGTCAGTCCTTGGTTGATCTCCAGGTTCTGGTTCTGCCTCATCTGATAATAGAAGTACCTCTGTAAGGACTCCATCTCAACATCAATTCGCATTTGATGGCTATTTGACTTTAACATTTTCATTAACGCCTTCCGCTTGTAGACAGACGCAGAAAGAGAGCCCGAGGTGCCGCAGCGAGGCAGGCCCGTCTATCCCGATCGGGATGATAAGGACTTGTCCTTACTTGAATTAAGACTTGAATGAAGCAGAAACCCGGGGGAAATCTCAATAAAAAGGGTATCGGTTCACTCTTCGCCATAGTAGTGTCGCATAAAAAGCGGCTCCTCCCCTCGAAAATTGCTGGTTCCTTCACTCATGGGGCATTTGTCCTGCTATCTTTAACTCTTAGATCATTGCTTGTAGTTCTCCTCCTTGTGTAAGAGTTGCATTTGGCCTGCCCTGTGTTCTTTCTTTCGTTTGCCCAGAGGGGAAGAAATAGGACTAAAGAACCTACTGATTTACCAGTTTCTTTTATGCCGCGTCATTACATATATAATATATGCATTTTCTGGTGTAATGAAATCGATCATGAATGAATGATAGATCGATTTATTCACTGGCATTTTGGTAGCAATATAGAAACCCCCCAAAGTCGGAAGGTGAAAGAAGCAGGACTCGAAGGCTGGGCAACACATCTCCCCCCGTGGGCCGGACAAGATCTCCACGTCATTTTCTTTCTTCAATTGGCAAAGCATATCTGGTACAGCACAGGTAGTTCGTTCGTTCGCCCGTCCGACGGACAACCCCTCGCCAAAGTGTCTTCCTTCGTGCTTCAAATTGGTAGGTTGATAGTAATTAAGGCGGGTAGGATTGTTTATCTCATAGCTCCTACCACCTAGGGTTGGCATCATGGTGAGGTAGGTTGGATAGCGGAAAGCTTCTTATTAAACGAAATAATGAAGTGTTAAGCTTTGATCCATTCCCCTGGTGCTTGCTATGTCGCTTGATCCCCTTCGCAAGTTCCTTCCTTAGGGTGCCTCTCTATATAAATAAGAAGGCAAGATTTATAGATAGATTGATTGGACAGAATGTGGAAACCCTAAACACCGGGCACACACAAGCGCTGGAATAGGACTGAAAAGACCATTGAGACTGGATGGAGGGAGCCAATAGGGAGAAGGAACCGAGAGGAGAAGGAGTCGTTCGATGAAGCCAAACGCCGAGGCGCGTAGCGGTTGAAAGCTGCTTCATTGGGGTTGGGTGGGATCTGGATAAAGGGTGAAAAGTATATAGATCTATCCCCTGGTGTTTCAACCATCGACGACAGCAGCAAACTAACGGAATTTATGGCCGGGGAAAGACCGGACCGGCTTTGTTTAAGGATCACACACAATCGATGGACGTTCAGTGCGATTATATGGACCCCTTATGGGATGGATCTTTTCTTTATCGCTTCGGACCTCCTGAGATCGATGGGTCGAGTGCTCTCTCTCCCTGCTTGATAGGTAAGCGAGTGCTTATCTGCTATCTCTCTCTCCCCCTCTCTATCAATGGGGCGAGTGCCTAAAGGCCCGTTTCAAAGGTTGATCTGTCGAGTGCTTACGCCCCGCCCTTCGACCGATGCAACCATTCGTGTATTTTATACGTCATTCCCTAACATGATGGCCCGGTGTCAGAACCGATCATCCACCTTGAAATATGGAGAGGTAGATCCCCAATCATTCTATGCACTATATTCTCTTATCATTATTATTCATTCCGCGTTTCTCGGTAGTAAGGTGCACCAGTTAAAGAGCACCCCTTAAATATGACACTCTACCACCAAGAGTGTGTCCAGTGTGCATTTTCCCTTGCTTTACTTCCACATGATCCTACAGGCCATTAACTGGTAGGCCACTTTTCTCCTCCCATTTGTGAGAAGCCGGGGATTACAGCTCCGCGGCCTCCCCTAATGGTCTCGTGCTTCTCATACATGCTAGGCTCCCCCTTTTTCTGCCCATGTTCCCTTCATCTCTAGAATGCCTCCCGTCGCTTATGCTTCTCATGCTTATGGCTTTGCTGCTCCTGTCTTTCCCTTTGCTTTAGTGGGTGCCTTTGTCCTTGCCTTTCCTGCTGTTGGTCGTCCTGCTGCTACTGGATAAACTGCTACTCGTGCAAGTTTAGCCGGAACCAAGCGAAGGTATAAGTGGTCAATTTGATCTACACCGATCCGGGGCAAGGTAGGTGGTTACTCTCCCACTGCGAGTGAACCGATAGCTTATAGCACTAGTGGGGGTCCAGCTGTTTATGATTCTGGCGAGCTTTGCTTCTCGAACAACTAGCTTTGGAACTAGAAGGGATGCTCTTGGGAAGAAAAAGCTGGTTAGACTGGTGATGCTTGGAATTCTGCTCCTTCAATTCTGCTTCTTCAACTGATGACTCTGGAAATGCTCTTGGAAATGATGCTCGTTCAATTGGTGCTCCTTCAACTGGTGCATATGAGGCTGCTAGTTCCAGTGCTCCTTGTTTTGACGCTGGGAATGCTCTTTTTGCTTTTCTTGGGGGTGCTTCAATTGATGTTGGTTCCACTACTGGTGATGCTGGGAAGCTGGTTCATTTAGTCTGTTGGGAATAATGTTCCTTGCCCCCGGAGGGAACAAGCGGCTTCGCACCTTCAACTGATAATGCAAATGCGGATAGAACTGATCCTGGGAATAAGGCTCCTTCAATTGATGATGCAAATGCTAGAACTGCTGGTTGTGCTGCTGCTGGCAAGGCTACTGGGAGTGGTCCTACTTCTACTCTACTACTCCTACCCTTAGCTAGCCTCCTGCCACAGTCCCTTATCTTAGTCCCCACCCAGGTGATTCTCTCTTGTTGATTACTCCCAAGGTCTCTTTTTTGCCCTTGATATGGTCCCATGTCTCTATGGTATCTATCTATCTTAGCCTTTCTTAATCACATAGAAAATGTCCTACTAAAGAATAATGGAAACATATCCGTTAGTCCAGACCTCCAGACCTCCGTCTTATAAATGTCCTAGTCCTCTCTATGATGTCCATACCTACAGTCTCAGTGTCCTATGACCTATGCATGTGTCAAGACCTAGTGCTTTCGTCCAGACCTATCCTCGTAGGATACCTCTATCCTTGTATATATATAGTCCAGACCTCTCTGTTAGTCCAGGACTTATAGTACTCATAGCTCTTGTAACCTCTATTGGTGGGGATGTTCCATCAGGCCTAGTCCGTCGTGATGCTCCTGGTTGTAGTGCTATTTGTTGTGGTAATGCTGGTTATCTTTTCCAGGGAATACTTTGATCCTGGAAATGAGGCTGATTCAACTGATGATGGAAATGCTTCTAGAAATGATCCGGGAACTGGTGATGCTACTTCAACCGCTTATGGAGCTGCTTATGCTTGGGCTGGGACTTTTGATCCTGGGGTTGCTGCCTCTTCAACAGCTGCTGGAACTGAGACTGGGAAAAAGAATTATGATGTTGGTTCAACTGGTGCTTCTGGGACTGTCGGTTCAACTACTGGTAATGCTGGGGGGAATAAAGCTGCTTCAACCGCTTATAATGTGGGTTCAATAACTGGTTAGGCTGGGAATCCCGTTTTCACTGGTGCTTATAGGGCTGCTTGAAATGCCAATTGGTGCTCCTGGGAATCCAGGTTCAACTGGTGCATATGGGAATGATATAATATGTGAATCTTCTGGTTCAACCGGTGCTTATGGGAATGAAGCCAGTTATATTGCTGATGGTGGGAATGCTCTTGGGAATGATGACCCCTTTATTGACGCTGGTGAAACTGGTTCAATTTATGTTGTTTGAACTGGTGTTGCTTGAAATGATTCTGGGAATGAGATTCTAATGAATCCTGCTGACTGGTGCTGCTATAAATGCTTTGGGAGCTGATCCTGGAACTGATGCTACTTTTGCTGAGCCTGGCTCATATGGTTCTAATGAAGCTGGAGATGACACTTATTCAACTGGTGTTGATGGGGATGCCAATGAAACTGGTGCTTCTGGGGATGCAGGGAATAATGCTTCTAGAAATGATCCTGGAACTGATCCTGGGAATGAAAAAGGATGAAACTGGTGCTTCTGGGAATGATGACCCCTTTATTGACGCTGGTGAAACTGAGGAAGCTGGGACTGGTGAAACTGATGCCCCTTCAGCTGCTGATTATGCTGCTACCTATGCTACTGATGGCCCTATGCTACTGATGGCTTAGATGCTGGTCCTAGCTTTGATGCTTTTGCTCCTGTCTTTGCTACTCGTGCTATTGGATATGCTGCTGGTACTGGTACGAGTACTGAATCTACTACTGGGTTAACAGGTACTAGGTCAAGCTAAGCATCTATATATGGATATGGTCAAGATGGTGGTGGATAAGCTGCAAGTGCTGATGGATCACGAAGGTATGGCTGGCTCTCGTAGCAACCGCTTAACCATTTCAAGGGGCTTCAACTGGATCTAGAGATGGAAACCGTTATTATATATGTAATAACGCCCCGGTCTCTCTAGTTACCGAATATATGCAATTAGGTTTGTCTTTACTAAGAGAGTGAGAGAGGCCAATTAGATGAGACCCGTATCCCAACTCTGAAGTAACCAGTTTCACCAGAGTAGACAAGCTTGAGATTGAGAGTGTAAAGCCACTAGCACATGAGGTAGAGCCTAAAGTAGAAGAGATAACCACCTAAATAGTTCAATAGCCAACCTTCTCTGGAGTGTAGATCAAATATCCACTTAGACCTTAGCAACCACATTTTCTTTGGTAGAATGCATTTTCTCACCTACGTATGATGATTCATAGAGCTAGTCAAAAGACTCAATAGAATAAGAAATAAGATACTGGTACCACTCAAGGGTGATGCCAGTCAGGGTATGAGGGAAAAACTTGGCCATAACATTAGGATAGGCACTCAGCTCTTTATAGATGTTATGAAACTTACCCAGGTGTGTCTTCACATATCCAATACCACCATAAGTGGGTAAAGTATGAATGGAATGAAGTAAGATGACAACTTGGATCTCAGGGTGCAATGGGTTCCTGAAGTAGGGTTTGGTTATGTGTCCAAGTTAGGATTGGGTAGCAGTGATAGAGTTAGGTTGCTGGACTAGTGGAAGCACAGGTAGTAGATGAGGCATATAAGCAAGATGCTAGAAAAACACATGGTAGTACAGTAGTACCTGCTATGCATAAGGTGGTGACCAGTCTTCCAGTCATGAACATGAATGAGATCTCTTATCTACGTAATTTATCTACGTAATTTCATTCATGTCATTTCATGAATTATATATGTCATTTCGTGATGAATTCTTCTGGGGGAATGATGAAGGGAATCTTGAGACAGAATTCTCTATGTTGCTCCAGTTTCGAGCAACTTACATTGTATGTCCCTGCAGAACTAAGAAGGATTACAAATCGAGCAACTTACATTGAGCTCTTTCTCTCTCTATGGTAACCCACCTACATTATTTACGAGCATGTGGTAAACTCTTTACAAATTGAATTACCTTATCTTCCCCTCAAGTGCCTCACAATTACCATAGTCCCACACGTGCTATGCAAAGTATGGCTTTTCTTCCACGAAGTTGGCCTTTTGCCGGACCACACTTCCTTTCGGAGTTTCCCTCTCCCGGTGGTCGAGCCATGCTGTAGCATCCTCTCCTTTTAGTCGAGAGTTCGCTACCTCACCCTGATGTTCGTGATCCAGATCCATATTTGATAGAACAAGATCCAGAGTCTAATCCAGCAGAAGTCTACTTTCCATCAATAGCACCAATAGTAGCAGCTCCCTGGCTAGCAGTAGATCCCGCAGCATCAGTAGTGGTTTCTGCAGCAAGCAGATTCTGCAGATGTTGCCCGACCTACCCTCCCTGTTCTGCCCCTCCCCTATCCATTTGCGACAGAGCAAGTAGCGGAGGCACCTAGGCATAGGCACGGGTGAGAGAAGCAAGGGTAGCAAGGTTGATCACCTACCCAGCAGCATACCTTCTGGTTGTTCCAGTCCTAACCCCTTATCCTGTTGCTGAACTAGTTTCAGAGTCTCCAGTTCTAGGTCCAGCAGCAGAGCCAGCAACATCACCACAGCCAGCTAGCCCAGTAGCCAGCGAGTCACTAGCCAGCCAAGCCATCTAACTAATAAGCTACGTTACCCAACTCACGTACCACTTTCATCCTCACACTGTCTTTCATCGATGAACAATCCCCATTCCGACCGAGGATAAGAATAGGCAAGGCCCAAAGAAACGGAAGAAAGAGACAAGTGATAGCCCTGTAGATTACAATGGACAGTGACCGCCTATCTTATGGATCACCTCACCTAAGCTAAGTATAGTCACGACCATCAGAGACAACACAAAATCCCAAATGAGCCTATTGCTTCTCATTCAAATGAAATCAGATGACTGACTTGCTCGAGCAGCATTGGCTCCCAATATCTATTATATATGTCATTACGCTTCAAAACCTCCGGGGATTGGGGTGGGTGGGTAAATAGTGGCTATAATGGGAGGGTGAGGGTGAGCCTGTCGAACTCTCGACCTCTGGGAGAGGCAACGAACGCTCGACCACCGCCCCCACCCAATAAGCATCAAGGAAGAAAAACCTCCGCCAAGCGTACGAGAAAGGTAAAAGGAATATTAGGGAAACGAAGGCGAGTGAACCCCCCGGTAGACTAAGAGCCAGGGGTGAGCGTAGACCTGTAGTATTCCCGGCTCGTGGTAATTTCCCATCTTGTTTGTAGTCCGATAGGTGGAGTTATAGATCGAGGTGTAGGTTCTAGGTTTGGCATGCTGCTATCCTGTTTGTCTACCTGGTACTTCTTGTCAATGCGGGATAATTGTTTGGGGGGAATGCGGTAATGGTAGAATGCAGTAATGAGAGAATGCGTACTGGGCCATCCTGGGTTGTACTGGGCGGACTGACTATGGCGAACGGAAAGCGGGAATGGGTGAACAGCAAGAACAGCAATAAAAGAAAGAAAAGCATGGGTGAATTGAAAGCGGGAAAGCGGATTGAAGTAAAGCGGACTGGATACTGGTTAATACGGATTGAAGAATGCTGATAGTATTGGGCGAGGTAATGCGTTATTGGGTCCTGAAAGCGTCCTGGGCTCCCTGATTGACTGGAAGCGTAATGGGCTGGGTAATGGGACTGAATACGAACTGAATGGCGGGGGGATGCGTGTATGCGTTAATGGTAATGCGTGGGTAGAATGGCGGGATGTGGGAATATGGGATAATGCGGACTTGAGAATGCTGGGTAATCCGGGACTGGGAGAAAGCGAGAAGGGCGTATTGGGAATGGCGGGGGGATTTTTGAATGCGGGCCTGGGTAATGTGATAATGGGAGAATGCGGATTTAACATAAAGCGGACGGAAAGCGGACTGTGGATCTGGGGAACGCCTTTCTTGACAGAAGGTTCAGTTTCCCAGGTTGCATTAGATATGTTATTATACACCAGCTTATAAACTTATAAAAAGCAGGTTTTAAGTAAGCATGGTTCATTGGCTCCAAAACCTAAAAAAGGACATCCTCCAAGAATCAATAATCTATCGGTTCCAAAACATCCAATAAGGCATCGCCACCTGGCTCGACTACCGAAGACACATCTCAGGGCCAGGAAGGAGGTGGTCGTTTTTTTTGTAGCCCATTGCCAATATACAAGTATATAGCCTACTCCCATGTTTCTTTGCCAATAGCCCATAGCCCAGTTGTCGTTGCCAAACAGTCATAGCCAGTCTCATTGAAAAGAGGAGGTGGTCACGGAACCATATACCTCTGCCCTCAACCTTGACCCTACACCCTCAACCTACACCCTAGACCTACACCTAAAACTCGACGGAGGAAGGAACCCCATAGCCCTAAACTAGAAACCCTCTATATCCTCGAACCCCTCACCCTTGAACTTCTACACCTCACAAAACTGAGAATTGCCGGGAGGTCATTGCTAGCCGATAAGCCGAGAAACAATCATTGTTGATAGCCACTGATAAGGTTTGTGCACAGGTTTGTGTCCATACATTCTTGGTACTCGCTGCTGGCACTTGATTCGGGCCAGGTGTAAATGCTGCTACTCAATGCTGCTAGTTGAGCCACTCGATGTTGGTACTCGTCAATGCCAGGTTTCAATTCATGCTGCTGGTACTCCATGCCGGTACTCCATGTCAGGATTCGATGTATTCTCTTGTAGGTTTTGGAACCAATGGAGGATGCCTTCTTATTGGATGTATTCTTGTCTTTTTTGGGGATGTCTTATCATAGGTTTTGGAACCGATGCACGATGCTTACGATTCACCTGTCGAAGATAGGATCGTGTGACAGACAAGGGAGAGTCTCCCATAGTGTCAGTATGGGAAGCAATGATAGGAGCCCACTGCTAATGATTGAATGAATGATGGTATCAGAAGTTGCTGAGCCAATTGTGGTATAATAACTTATATAATGCAACCTGAAAAAATGAAACATCTTACGGGAGATTGATTCAATTTGATTCTATCAACTGAGGATTATTCTGAAGAGGCCAGTTGATTGATTGATTGGATTCTCTAAACTGATGATTCTTATTATAAAGGCGTTCCCACTGATGAATCTTACGGGAGAGCGAGTTCCAACCCGCCAATAGCTCGTACCCATCCATTCCCAGCTCACGGCCACATCAATACACATATCACGGACCCATCGAGTCGAGCGAGGGCTAAGTTCCCCATCGAGGCTAAATTACATTCCCCATCATTACCACCCATTAAGTCCGCATTCTCCCCTTCTCTCAGTCTCCCATCCACACCCCGCATCCACGCATACACGCTTTCACAGTACGCCTGCCCAGGCCACCTCACCCAAGGCGCAGCACGCACGTATTCAGTTCAATCCGCATCCACACCATCCACGCATTCAGTTCCATCCGCATTCAGTACGCGTTCAGTTCAATCCGCAACTGCCAACATATTCGGGGGTGGGTTGGCATCCTCATGAAGTTGATCTATAATGAAGTCGCAGGATGGAATCGATTGCTGGGCGGGGATACTCAACTGGGATCTAATACACCGGGCTTGGCTAATAATTGGACGATGCAATCCGATGATACAATACGCTAGGCCTACTCAACTGGGCTACTCCGCTTCGATACCCGGCTGCTCAAATTGGATTGGCTTAAGTTCTTCGCTGACGCTCAGGGATAAAGGTCCCGGAGGGGCTTGCGCTTCCTAGTGCAAGGACCCTTTAGGGGGCTCGACTGATAAGGACCTTTAGGTGCTCGACCATAAGCCCCCCCACCCAATAAGTAAATTGAAGAGGAAGGGGACTTAGTTTCAAATGAAAAGAATGGAGACTTTCACTTGGCTTTCACTCTCTATGGCCTTAGTAGGGCATGGGACTAATGGTAGTTCTTAGTGCATGTGGGGACTACAGCTACTCTACAGACTACAGCTAATAGTATTGAGTGCCAGCAGTGATCCAATGGAATAATCCGCAGGTGATCCAATGGGAGGAATAAGCAATGGGAATCCATGGGAGCTCTAATGGGAATAAGCCAATGGGAATCCATGGAAGCTCTAATCCGCTATAATCCAATGGTAGGGCCTAATCACAGGGGGCTACTCAATGGGGGGGATACTCGATGCTGTCGATCCTAGAGTTGATGCACTTGATGCTGGTAGTCTTAGTCCAGGCCACGTGGAGATGCCAAGAGTTTATCCCAGTGATTTAGAGGTTTCTTTCTCGCCTACCAAGTTTGGCGAAGGCACTAAGTTTGCTTCGAACAGATATTAGAAAACCGCCTCATTCACCTTGCCCGATGCGGACAAGCGACTACGTTGATGGCGGCCCCCTTGTCGAGAGTTCGATTCCTCACCCATATGAATCGGTGAGTCCCTACCGGGCCTCTCCTACTGTCGAGAGTTCGGCTGGCTCACCCTCACCCTTTTTTTTCATTAATGAAATTGCTCCCTTTGAGGGGACAAGAATGAAATGGATTTTCTCTTCAATGAAATAGGCTCTTTCAATTTGTTTATCTATGAGAACCCGGATGCCCTTTAGCCACTAGTTAATGCTTTTGATGCAGTCGATGCACTCGAGGTGTTGATGCAGTTGATCCCGCTACTCGATCCCGCTACCCAATGCACTCGACCCAGGATTCTTTGCCTGTCGATCATAGTCGATAGCTAGTGGTAATTGACAGCCTATTGATAGCTGATCCTTTGAAGCCGGTAATGACTGGGCTGGGATTTCTTTTCTCGCTTGATAAGACGTGTTAATAGAGTGGGGTTACGCCCAGCTAGTGGGTGGGGCAAGGAGAATATGTCCTGTTTACAACGATATGCATTTTATAGATGTGATGATGGGCGGCACTTATTTCACTTTGACTTACTTTTTTCTCATCTCCGATGGCGGCCCCCTTGTCGAGAGTTCGCTTGCTCACCCCCACCCAATAACGCGGAGGTTTGAAATATTGAGCAACGAATGAATGCATAATGACATATATAATGATATATATCTATTTGTCTACGATATTCGATCGATAGAGCGTGAATGCATATATTATATATGTAATTACGCTTTCTCGAATCCAATCACCGTACTTCTCTGAATGAGAAGTCAAACTTCCCTAACCTCCGCCAAGGTCAAATGGCCAATCTCGTAGGATGCGTAAGCATGCTCGACTGTTAAGGACCCTTTAGGGGGCTCGACTGATAAGGAGAGGAGAGGGTGCCCCCGGCAGGGCTCGACCAACGCCATCGAAAGATGTTCAAACCTCCGCCAAAGGACAAGTAGTTGAAGGGTACTCAAGTTGTATGGGCAAAGATTGAACCAAGCGATGGCGGCCTTTTAGTCGAGCGTTCGTTACCTCACCCTGCCGGGGGCATGATGGCGGCCCGGTGGTCGAGCCCTGCCGGGGGCATCCTCTCCTCTCCTCTCGATGGCGGCCTTATCAGTCGAGCACCTAAAGGTTAGGGTTTACTTATTGCCCCTCTCAAATAAGTAACCAAAACAGTCGAGCATGCTAACGCATCCTCTTCAATTTACTTATTTGCCCCTCAAATAAGTCAAAAAATGGTCGAGCACCTAAAGGTCCTTAACAGTCGAGCACCTAAAGGTGATGGCGGCCTTAACAGTCGAGCATGCTAACGCATCCTCTGATGGCGGCCCTTATGGTCGAGCACCTAAAGGTCCTTAACAGTCGAGCACCTAAAGGTCCTTATGGTCGAGCACCTAAAGGTTAGGGTTTACTTATTGCCCCTCTCAAATAAGTAACCAAAACAGTCGAGCCTGCTTGCGCATCCTTATCAGTCGAGCCCCCTAAAGGGTCCTTAACAGTCGAGCCGATGGCGGCCTTATTAGTCGAGCGTGCTTACGCACCCTGCCGGTCCTTAATCTTTTTCTAAACATCTCCTGACGATGCAATTCATTCAGTATATCCCTTTCCACTATAGAGGAACTCTCCAGGCAAGTGTTCTTAAATCTCTGACAGAACCTTTCAAGTTTTCGCTAACTCATTTCGGTAATATAAGCGCAATCCGAAGGCCACTATCACGTCGGTTGAGGGAAAGATGATCTAGTCCTTCTCTGATAAAAAGGTCCGAGCATGATGCAAATGAAATTCTCTTTTCTTCCAACTCAGAGAGGGGCACTTATTACATAACCTGCTCGCCTTTCTTAAAAGAGAATTGGTTGAGCTAATCGACCATTCAAGGGAAGCGGCTTCTCCTTTTGACTTCTCCCTTTAAGATTTAGAGAACAAGGGGAAAGTCCCTAATCCAATAAGTAAGATCAGTTAGCCTCTGTTCCTGCCTTAAACTTGAAACTGAACTGACTAAAGAAAGGTCCATTAACAATAACATAAGGTCTATTAACAAAGGAGGAGGGCTATGCTTTTCTCTCCCGCCGTAGCATTCTTTTCTATGGACCAAAGCCAAAGCCCATAGCTTCCTGCCTTGATTAGCCTTCTGGGACTCAAGGGATTATTGCTCCTCTGCCCTTCTCACTTTATAGGGCCTTGCTTCTTGTGGGTTGGCTTTCTCGCTCGTACTTAAGGGAAAGTCCTGAGCTTGCTTGGAAGATGAAGCTTTCAGGTTGCTTGCTATCAGTGCATTAGATGTCCTAGTTGTCCAGTACCAATCCGCTTTCAAGGTTCAGTGTGCCTGTGCCTTCGTTCAGTCATTCATCCAGTCTCTTGCAAGTGCTATCGAATGGGATGTGAACGAATAGCCTCTTATCGAATCCCCTGTGAGTGAGGGTACTCCTTATTATATTATAGAGATCGTTCTTAGGATAGCCTATGGCTAGTTAAGATTTCTTATTCATACTATCGGTCAGTGCGAGTGTGAGTACGAAGCAAAGGTGCCAAGCTGAAGGTTGAAAGTCTTGAATCCGCTCTTACTGGTCTCATATCCGCTGCTCGAGTGAAAGTGGGAATGCCTGTCTCTGGCCATGGAAGGATCTTTCTCTCTAACTAGAAATCTCGTAGGAGAAGAAAGAAAGTAGCGTAGAAAAGAGAGCTTTCCCTCTTCCTTCGGGTGTACTAAGACTATTTCTTTCATATAATATTCCTCTCCTCTCCTCTCGATGGCGGCCTTATCAGTCGAGCACCTAAAGGTTAGGGTTTACTTATTGGGTGGGGGGGTCTCGATGGCGGCCTTAACAGTCGAGCACCTAAAGGTGATGGCGGCCTTAACAGTCGAGCCTGCTTGCGCATTCAATTTACTTATTGGGTGGGGGGGCTTATGGTCGAGCACCTAAAGGTGATGGCGGCCTTAACAGTCGAGCATGCTAACGCATCCTCTGATGGCGGCGATGGCGGCGATGGCGGCCTTAACAGTCGAGCGAGAAATCCCTCACCATATGAATAGTGAGTGACCCCTCACCATCGGAATAGTGAGTGGCTCCGCCCCTATGAAGAAGTAAGGGCCCTCACCCATATGATGAGTGAGCGTTAAAACCCTTATGGTCGAGCGAGAAATCCCTCACCATATGAATAGTGAGTGACTCCGTCCCTCTATTTTAGGAAAATAGAGCGAGAAATCCCTCACCCATATGATGAGTGAGCGTTAAAACCCTTATGGTCGAGCACCTAAAGGTCCTTATCAGTCGAGCACCTAAAGGTGATGGCGGCCTTAACAGTCGAGCATGCTAACGCATTCAATTTACTTATTGGGTGGGGGGGCTATGGTCGAGCGCCTCCGGACCTTATGGTCGAGCACCTAAAGGTGATGGCGGCCTTAACAGTCGAGCCTGCTTGCGCATTCAATTTACTTATTGGGTGGGGGGGCTTATGGTCGAGCACCTAAAGGTGATGGCGGCCTTATCAGTCGAGCCTGCTTACGCATTCAATTTACTTATTGGGTGGGGGGGTCTCGATGGCGGCCTTATCAGTCGAGCACCTAAAGGTCCTTATCAGTCGAGCACCTAAAGGTTAGGGTTTACTTATTGCCCCTCTCAAATAAGTAACCAAAACAGTCGAGCATGCTAACGCATCCTCTGATGGCGGCGATGGCGGCGATGGCGGCCTTAACAGTCGAGCGAGAAATCCCTCACCATATGAATAGTGAGTGACCCCTCACCATCGGAATAGTGAGTGGCTCCGCCCCTATGAAGAAGTAAGGGCCCTCACCCATATGATGAGTGAGCGTTAAAACCCTTATGGTCGAGCGAGAAATCCCTCACCATATGAATAGTGAGTGACTCCGTCCCTCTATTTTAGGAAAATAGAGCGAGAAATCCCTCACCCATATGATGAGTGAGCGTTAAAACCCTTATGGTCGAGCACCTAAAGGTCCTTATCAGTCGAGCACCTAAAGGTTAGGGTTTACTTATTGGGTGGGGGGCTTATGGTCGAGCCTGCTTGCGCATCCTCTCGATGGCGGCCTTATCAGTCGAGCACCTAAAGGTCCTTATGGTCGAGCACCTAAAGGTCCTTATCAGTCGAGCAAATTTCATTCCTGAAATAGATTCTATATGTTGCGGTAGTTTTCCAGATGGCGGTCCAACCAAAAGCTCTCTCTATTGGAAGCTGGGCAAGGCTGTATGGGGCATAGGTGAGGTAAGTCGTGAGGTTAAGCAGGTGGGTAGTTGGTAAGAGTCAAGGTAAAGGGGAGAATGCGGACTTAATGGGTGGTAATGATGGGGAATGTAATTTAGCCTCGATGGGGAACTTAGCCCTCGCTCGACTCGATGGGTCCGTGATATGTGTATTGATGTGGCCGTGAGCTGGGAA
>Ga0181463_1000220_pt1 | contig 14650 bp, 11 predicted proteins | sample InSIn1gowninarea_FD_119071 | JGI IMG/M metagenome (GOLD analysis project Ga0181463, IMG submission 119071) | Clean room microbial communities from NASA Spacecraft Assembly Facility at Jet Propulsion Laboratory, Pasadena, California, USA -... ... | reverse complement strand
AAGCCAAGTGGAATAGGTGGGCGGCCACCAATATCCAACTGTATTAGTCATTCCCCCTTAGGAAGAAATGGTCCCCATTGTGTTGAGTGCCTCCATGAGATTGGGAAACTTTTGCTGAGCTTGGTCCCTAGTGAGCCATTTTCCTTTATATAGGATTTGGCCTGCTTTAACAACCTGATACATTTGGACCCTCTATTAGTGATTTTTATTAATATATGCGTCCATGATCTGATCAGTCTTGGCATGTTCAATGCAATTGGGTTGAGTTTTCTCAGTGCCAATTGTTCTAAAATTTACGATGTGTCCAACAATGCTGGAAAGTAAGGTTGAAGGTGGTCCACATTAAACATTGGGTACAATCCAAGGAATGGCGGGGTACTTATCTCAAAATAATTTTTGGCCACCACCTTGGTTATGGTATATGTCCATAGCAAATTGGTTTATGTTTTTGATGGGCCCTTGTAAGTCATTCCTTCTACAAATGATACCAAACCTTCTCTCCCACTTAAAATGTGTGTGCCACCTAGTGTTGATCATGAAATTATTTGTATTTAGATTTATATTTTTGAAATATATAATGGACCTACTGGCGGATGTGCTAAATTAGTTTAATAAAATTGGTATATTTTTTTACTTTAAATTGAACATGTGTATATTCTTCTTGTGTAGTTGCAAGTGACAGTGTCAGATCAATGGGACACAATGGTTGAAATCCTAGGCTCACCTGAAAGGGGATGTGGTTGGTTGAGCTATGGAGATATTTGTTGTAGTTGTGTTGGAAAAAGGGGATATTCTCATCCCATGTTTATGGATTCTTGTATTCGTACATCTAAAATATGTGCACGATCATCCTATTAATGACTTTTGTATGGCCATAAGTCTAGGGGTGCAAGGAAGTCGACTTGGTGAGCCTGGTGTCCAACAATGAAAATGGGCTCAAACAGAATGCACTTAGGAATATGATATCTTGATCTTATATGATGATTTTGGATCCCAAAATGTACCCACACTATTTCAAATAAGAGATTTGCAATGGCTTCTATTATGATAATCTTCTTGCAGGAATCTAGAATGACCATCTTAGAAAATCTATCAATGACCATAAATACACAGTCATTACAATCCTTGGTAGAAGGAAGGAAAGACATATAGTCCATTGAGATGTATTCCCAAGGTAACTTATGAGTAGTAACAGGGGTGTATAAACCTTTATTCTTAATGTTTATTTTGTTGATGGCACAAGAAATTCAAAATCTGATATACTTGACAACATCCTATTAGAGTTTTGGCTAATAAACATACCTGTATAGTAATGCCACTATCTTCTCCGCACCAAAGTTCCCTGTGACCCGACTGTAATGCACCTCCCAAATAAGCTTTTCATGCACACTTGAAGGAATACAAAGGTGTCCCAAGTAGCACACCATTCCATCCTGAAGGTGGAATTCTAGAAATGGCTTGCCAGTCATCAACATCTTGTAGGTGGCAACAAATTCCAAGTCATTTTTGTATAACTGCAGCCATCCAGAGGTATAATTCTTAGAAGAGTTGAGAACTATGTTCAGTGCCACAATTAGGTGCTGACTGAGGTAGTTAATGTCATGATTGGTGCTACCCTTCTTGTATCGAATGTTCAAATTGAACAATTGCATATATGTGGATATTGTTTATGGTGATCATTCTGAAACTTACCATGTATCTGCATAAATTGGAGAGTTCGATGATCCATGTGGATGATCATATCCTTCCCTAAAATATAATGTTTTCATTTCCAATGTGCCTATACGATGCATTTCCTTATCATAGGTGGGGTATCTTCAGACAATATCGAAGTGTCTCACTATGATAGGCCATTGGATTCCCTTCTTGAGTAAGGAATGCACCAATAACATAGTTAGAGGCATCTATCTCCAACTCAAATGGTTGTTGTAGGTATTGCAAGGTGAGGACTAGTGTAGAGAAAAGGAAGTGTTTCAGTTCAATGAATTCCTTTTGTTGTGACTCACATGAAAAAAACTTTGCTTTTTCTTCACCCTTGGAAACTTGACTCAAGAACCAAGTGATATGAGAGAACCCCAACATGAATGTTCAACAGAAATTAGAAAGGCCCAAGAAGATGAGAATATTTTTTAGAGTCGTTCGGCTCATGAAATCTAGAATGAATTAGATCTTTACAGCATCCACATGCACACTTGTCTCGTCAATTATGTAACCCTGATATTAGACTTGGTCCATACGAAAGAAGCATTTCTTCAAGTTAGCACATAGATTGTGCTACTACATAGTGTGAAGGACTTGTCAAATATGTTGTAAGTCCTCTTCCAAAATCATGTTGAAGATGAGGATAACATCTAGTTATACAACCATAAACAAGTTGGTGAAATGTTGCAAGATGTCATCCATCAACCTCATAAAATTCTCGAGGGAATTCATTAAACCGAAGGGAATGACCAACCACACTTAGAGACATTCTTTGGACTTGAAGATAGTCTTACATACTTAAAATCAATCTTGGTGAAATACTTGGCCCCCTTGAGCTGATTAATAAGGTTATCAATCCATGGAATTAGGTATTTGTTCCCAATGTTGATTTTGTTCAAAGCCTGATAATCAATGTAGAGTCTCCAGGTCCCATCCTTCTTTTGTACAAGTAAAATTGGCTCCCACAGGGTGAGAATCTTGGTTGGATGTTCCCTTTTGTAGAAACTCTTGGATCTACCACTTGATTTCCTCATTTTTCGAAATAGAGTGGTCATGGATTGACTCATTAGGTAGAGGTACATTGGGGGTCATATCGATCAAATGCTTGACTTGAAAGTGCAAAGGTACTCTCATAGGTGAGGATAATATGTCCTTGTACTCTTTCACAACCTTATCCACTTGTTTCTTCTTCACAAAGTATCCCTTTCTTGAGGCTATGGATGTGGCCACAATCTTCCCCTTAATTTTAGAACGAATTAGTAAGAGAAAAGGTTACCCAATCTGGGAGATGATTTTACTGAATTTCTTAGAAAATATCAAATAAATGGAAGTAGGTAGGTATACGTCTAGTATCTTGTATAGTTTTATTTTGAAAGTAATAATAAAAGTATGAGTTTTGGACTCATACACATCATGAAGCTTCCACAAATATGGTTGGCATAATAAAAGATGAAAAACTTCAAGGGGAGAAACATCACACAATACCACCTCTATGAGAGGCTTGATGTTGTAGGGTAGGTGGCATTTTTGACTGATGCAGAGATATCACCCTTGGTGGAACCACCCAATGGTGCATGGTTGTAGGTGTGGTGTTGTTGACAGGTTTAACAACGTAACGATATAAGTTGAGATGAATTTCTTTTGACTCCCACTATCTACAATGAAACACAGTGGTGCACCCTTCACCCAATGTATCTATGAGTGGAAGAGACACTCACCTTCCTCCAAATATTTGAGCTAACTTTTCTTGATCTTGGTGGTGGAAACGATGGCACTAGGTTCTGCATGAATGATTTTTTTCTCCTTGTATGGTTTTGGCTCAGATTCAGAACTTGAATCTTACTCTAAGGATTTTAGCTCAAGCACCAGTGACTACTTTATGCAACATTCATTTGTGTTATGAGTGGGGCTCTTGGAACTCACACAACTTTCTTGTGTCTTTTTTTGTCTTCCAATTACTATTCTTTGCCTATGGCTTCAATGGGTTATCTTGGGCTATTCCCCTCTGTCTCTGTACTTTATAGTGGTTTTGGGTGCCCTTTCCCTACTTCTGATTCATAAATCCAAATTATCGCTTATTTTGTTTACAATTTTGCTTTATTTTGACAACATATTGGTATGCTACACCAAACGGGGATGTCCAAGAAATCCATTTCCTCTTGGATGTATTTGTGTAAACGTCCATGGTACTTAAGAACAATACGTCACTTAGAGTCCTTGATGCATATCTTCATGCATAAGGCATGAAAGATATTCATGAACTTTAACACTTCTTGGTCCCTTTTCTATTGTAGTGTGGTCCATTTTATGTACTTCTCTTCATAGCTTCCAACAAGGTAAAATTGTTCCTTACTAGCATCCCGAACAAAGTTCCAAGAGGCTGTGATTGAAAATAGCAGGGATTACTTATGAAAAGGAAAATTGCACTAAGGAAATATCCCTTTCATTTCCAAAATATCGATCATGGAACTATGGGTTATGGGCCCACATTTCTATCAGAAGTGTTAATTGGTGCTTTTGCCTTAAAAACTAGGACAATGACAGTCAGTGCAAATAACAGAAACATGTGGAAACTCGACCATGAATGCCAAAGGCCAGATCTCAAATAGAATAAACCTGCATCCATAAACTTCTCGAGTCTACTCTTTCCCAACCCTTTCCATTGTTCTTTAATCTCTGTTGTTGATCAACTTCATGATCCAATGATCGACACTTCATTGCATTCTTGGCTCATCGCATGTCATAGTTTTTGCAATCTGCCAACACTTGATTCCTACGAAATGCGAGAGTTAACCTCTACCATTCGATCAATCCTTTGATCTGGTAGTCCATAGTCCATCACAACATCACAAATCTCAGCTCATCACAATATCACAAATTTGGGTTTATCGCAGATGAAAACTCTTTTACCAAATTTGATTTGTGATTAAATCCCTGCTGTCGATCTGGTTCTTGATCTGACGATTGTCGCAACATCGCATAAGAAACTTGCATGATGTTTAGCCACCCTTTCAGAGCCAATAGGACTTTAGACTATGATTTATAATTTTTTGGGTCTAGATCTAGATTAACTTCCACACCTATTCCAACCCAATATCTGTCCGATCATCAAACCAACAAATAGTTCGATCATCCCTACATCTCAACTAGATTATATTCCAGTTCAAACATCTGTCCATCTTTTGAAAAACCATTTACAGCCCTTAGGCCTCCTGATGAACCACTTTCCTATTGCAAAACAGCTTTCAATGATCCGACGGCTCTTCTTTTGCACTTCTTCGCATATGATGGAATCTGCATCAACACTTAATTAACTCTACCATTTCTACTTGACAATTCACACAACAATTGACTTGTTTAAGTTTGAATCACCATTGATCCTCACAGTGATCGATGGTCGATCAATAAACTCGTAACATGGAAATTAACTCAATAACACATATATACATAACATAACTTGAAAAGGCATAAGTACACAGATACATGGAATTCACACACACACGTAGATTTATATTATATAGAACTTGATTACATTCTAAGGCATTTCATCCTTAGTCACACATTCCCCTCTTGACTACATTGAATTGACACTCTGTTTACACAAATCTCTATCTTTCACTCTATATCTCCCCTGCTTACACAGACTCTCTTATATAAGAAGTTACAAAAGGGAGGGATCGTTTATGATCCATGATTTTCTCCTACAATTGCTCAAAAAACCTCTAAATCTCTCTATACGCATACATGGTAGATTAAATTACATTAAATAAGTCTTCTAGAGACTTTATCCATTTCATCATTTTAGCCCTATTTTAACAGAATTTGCCTCCTAGTTTTCACGTTTGTCCACGTCTCCTCCTTCTTAGCTTTGACTTTTACTTTTGATTAAGCGTGATCGAATGCTCCTACATCAATTACTTCATAGCCCTTCACTTTTAGTAAGTTTCCCACCTATTCTTGACATGGGGGGTGACCTTAAGGAGTGCAAAAATAATATTTTCTCTATTGAAAAAATTATGAACTGTAAAATAATATTGTTCCAACAAATTTAACCATTTATCTAGAGAATATGCATCTATCTAACCTTCAAATGTAGGAAAATCAAAATTACCTCATACCTTAAAGGAGGCGGTGTCTTCAAAGTGGTTGTTGGATGAAGATGCACCAACTATTGGTATCCACTGAAGGATCTAGGAAAAAATATTTATCATCTCGTTCCTTTATCACTTGAGGGCTTCTTTGAGTAACACATTTATAGGATCTCCTAGTCCCTCATCCTTCTTTTCCTCTACCATGGGAGTTTGTCAGGGTCAGTGATGCCAATCTTGCAAGGGATCAAGTGGTTCGAGTCCCAATTCCTTATGCCCCAACCTCATTGGGGACATGCACATAAAAAAAAAGAACATATCACTTTGATACCACTGATCCAAATTTAATAAGGGAAAAAAATGAAATACAAATTTAAAATCAAACATAGGGGTACAATGAAACTAAAATTAATAGAAATGTTGAAATTGTTTACATGAAAAATGAAAGAAAACTAGCTCAAACATTGGTGGCTTATATCTAAGAAGAGATGTGATGGCTATGCACCTTCCTGGACTGTGTTTAAAATGAGGCTTAGAGGCATTTTTATCATGGAGAAATCATGAGAAACCATAAACATCCAAAAGCCTAACTCTAGGAGAAGAAATGACAAAGGATTATGGGCCCCAATGGGGTAATTTGGAACGTGAGCTTCCCAAGGTCATAAATTTCACATACAATCTACATTTGGCATGTGCAATAACCCATTAAAGAGGTTTATCCGAGAAAAAATTTCGACTACAAACAAGAGTAAGACTCATGTTTTCCCATTTCCTTAAGAAACATTGTTTAGAGCCTCAAATGAACTCCATAAGTTTAGGACCTGAAAACTACAAAAAATAGAAAATTGTGCTAAAAAATAGAAGACCAATAGGAAACTGTGTTATGGGTCATGTGGAATAGGTTGGTGGCCACTAGTATCCACTTGGATCACAAGTGATTACCCTTGGAATAATGGTGGTTAAAAAAATATTTCCATACTTCATCATAAATGTCACCATTTATGGAAGTTTATGGATATCATCCTTTATCCATAACATCACCCTTGAAAGGTATTGTAAAGGCTCAAGTAATGGGGGACCACATATGGAACCAATAAGAGGTTTTGAAACAATTAAAGGAAAAATTGGTTATAACTCAAAATAGGATGACACAACAATCATATCAACATTGTAGTGAATTAGAAATTGAAGTGGGGAATTGGATATTTGTGAGACTACAACAATATAAACAGATTTCCCTTGACAAGAAAAAAAAGAAGGAAAGTAAATTAGCACCAAGATATTATGGCCCCTATAAGGTGTCTCAAAATAATTAGAAGTATGGCTTAAAAATTGGAGTTGCCTCAATCTTCACATATACATTTAGTTTTCATACTTTTTGGGTAAAGAAGGTAATCGATGACAAGTTCTTGGTTCAAACTATTTTACCAAAGATCAATGAAGAAGGGAAATGTTACTAAGTTGATAAATTGAGAAATTATTAGGCACCTCATCCAATGGAAGAACCTATGAGTGGAAGAGGTGACATGGGAAGATGATTTATTCATACATAAACATCCATAGTTAGTCAAGTGTCGAGGACAACACTTGTTTTAAGGGGAGTTGCATGTTAAACCGTATATAATGTTGGGTATGTGTTATATGCACCACGAAAAATGGGGGCTTGTTCAACCCCCCCTTAGTTGGGGGGTTTATAGGTGGGTGGGGGATCCTCTACATGGGATTTGGGCCAATGGCCCAAGAATTGTTTTGGGGGGAAATTTTTATAGTCTCTTTTTAGCAGTTTTTGCACTCACAGTTTTCCTAAAAGTGGTTTTGTGGCACATGGTAGTTGTGACCATGGTTTTTTAGTTTTGGTTATGGAACTATGATTTGATTGGTGGTTCATATGTGATGAGATGTATATTGTACTATAATACTATACATAAAATATATTGAAAAAAAACTTGTTGCTTTTCTTAGGTTTGCATTTCCAATATAAAATCTTTATGTAAATTTTTGTGCTTTCTATTGTATATTTTTTTGTTTATTAAGAATATATTTAAAACAATTAATTTTATAACATCAAACCTACATTTGGTATCATAGAATTTTTGGCTTCAAGGGGACATCTTTGTGGCTAAGGGGTTTGGCTTGGACCTATGAAATACCTTGTTACAATGGGATATTTTCTGGAGTGATTCTTGTGGTGAAAAAAACGGTGAGCAGTTCAAAAATAGAGATAGATAAATTTAATGGGAAATTTTTTGAGTTGTGGAACCTCAAAATGGAAAATTGTTGGTGGACATAGATCAATGGATTATTGATCTAAGTATTGCACCAATGAGGATGTCAATAAGATATTGGATGAAGTTGGATTAGAAGGGAAAGAACATTATATGATTGTGTCCCTTAGATTAAGTATTGTTGAATGTATCAGGGGAAGAAAAATCAATGGATTTATGGGACAAGTTAGGGGCTTTGTATTAGTTAAGTCCCTAGTGAACAAATTATTCCCGTGGAAAAGGATGTATAACCTAAGGATGAGAGATAGAGACTTGGTGATAAAGAATATGAATGCCTTCAATGTTGTGGTGAGTCAACTCTTATATTTTGATATTAATATTTCAAACGAGGATAAATACATTTGTCTATTATGTTCTCTACTAGATCCATGGGATAGCTTGGTTTTTTTCATACGTAGTAATGAAACTACCTTAAAGTTTGATGAAATAATATCATCCTTTTTGTCATAGAAAATGACACAAAAAAACATAGAGAGCCTAAAAATAGATACCTTGTTTATAAGAGCATGCTCCCAAAACAAAAATAGAAATAAATCTATTGTAGTGTTTTCTTCTCACTGATGTACGAAAAGAACCCACTTAAGGTTATGGATGAAAAACAATATCAGCAATATAAATGGCTGCTAAACATCGTAGATCTGCAACAATTTATAGAAACAAAATCTGCCAAAGTCTGTATCTACACAACAATCATAGTTAAAAAATAAAAAGAAAGAGTAGTAACTCTAATCATCCAATGGAAACCAGATGTGTAAAGAATAATTTTATTATAACACTTGTGAAGAGTACAGATAAATGTTACCAGTCCCCGTGGGTTCTTGGCTATCCTCAAATGTCTTCAGCTTGTGTAGAGTCCCTCTCCTATATAATGCATAAACCCAAAAAAAATATGGTGTGCAACAATGAAAATAATCAGAGTTACAACAATCAGTGCAACAATGAAAATAATCAAAAGTGAATAATGAATGGAAAACCCTTCTATTTATAACAAAATATTGAGTTATCCTCGAATAATGAGCAATAATAAAATATTATTAATCCCATTCTTTGAATAACAACCTGGAATATTTTATTATATTTGTTTAGAAGGGAATAAGTATTTAAACTTTTATTTAGAAATAATAAATAAATAAATGATTTATTTATCATCTCAAGGAATTAGTTAAGAAGTAGTAAACACATAAGGATTTATTTAATTATTCCTAAGATATTTAGTCAAATTTAACAAAGATTAATAATTAATTAGTCATTACTTAATTATTCTAAAAAAAATAAGAAAAATATTGATTTATCTATTTATTTTTCATGATTGGGTCAAATTTGAGAGGGAATAATAATAATAAAATGGCTAGAAATTAATTATTCCTAGAAGAAAATAAAATAAATAGTGATTTACTTAATTATTCTTCATAGGTTTAACTATAAATTACTTAACAAAGGTGCTTTATTAAGTAATTTCTCACAGTGAAAGAAATTCTACTATGGTAAAATCAGCTTTACATGGTGTACTTCGACCCATCTAGTAAATTAGGCTACATGATCATTTTTTTGATGATAACAGATTTTCCCCCAACATACAAGTGTTAGGAGAAAAACGTATGACCGGAGCACATTATAAATACACAATCACTTAAACAACACAGGGGAGTCATAGAGAGAGAGAGAGACCAATGAAGATGAATTGAAAGAGGATAGGGACAGAGGGGGAGAGACTAATGGAAGTCTCCTTTTATGTTGTGGTATGGATCTCAATGAGGTGGGGGAGGTATACCCATATCTGGGTGTTATGTTCCTATACCAATAGGTGTCATAATTTATGATTGACTTAGTTTATCTCTGTAATACGCACATACCTTTGCTTTCTGCAAATGTTTTCCATATTCAAAAATTCAAAAAAAAGAAAAGAAAATGTAAAGAGGGTCTGTCCTAAAAGAAATATCAAAGGACAAAAAGAATAAATAAAAGGTCAAAAAAGAAATGAAAGAAAATGAACCCTAAGAAAAGAGAAAAATACCATGAAAGTGTGCAAGTATAAATGCCACTACCTTTTAATTTGATGAAAAATAAAAGGTTGTGTGTAGCTTGTCACTTATGCCACAATCCATGAATGGTCAAATAGTATAAACTTGGCTATTTCATGTTTTCAAATTCTATGTCTATAGATAGAGAATAAAATCTGACCAAACTGTTTAATCTTGGCAGATAAGTAGATAGGTAGAGTGAATAAAAGGAGCTCAATAGTTTAATCTGAGCCCTTGGATGTAATAAGGATAGACATAGATAGACTTTTTATTGTAAAAGAAAAGATAACTTTGATAAGGGTTTGCCAGTTTAAGTGCACCCCATAAAGAGTAGAAAAAATGGTAGAATGTGTAGGTGGGAAGTAGATTAATCATTGCATGATTATGTATGATGAATGATTAGTCAAAACTTATATCATTTACTGTCATCATCATATTGTTTTAAAAGTATGGATAACAAGGAAACATTTACAAAATAAAGTGTTTAATTTCCTCATTCATTTTACCCCTTATTTCACTAATTTCCCACAAATAACAATCAAAGTACCTGCCTTAAGTTAAAGGGGCTTAGAGCATTTCTTTGACTTTTGGAAGGACCGAACCTATTGAGTTCCAAAACTGCCTCTCTCTTAAGCAACTTTCTCATCCTTCTTCCTTTGCTTTTCCATGAACAATGCATCCTTAATCGTCAAAATCCATTGCACATTGCCTCAAGGAGTATATTTCAGTGATTTTACAAGTTATATTGTTATGTTTGTTATTTGAATAGTATTTTGTCTTTCAGCTACAAAACACAGCCACATTCCACAACTAATCGGCTGTTCCGAAACCATCTCCACGCTTTTGTAGGTTACAAGTGTCAAGAGAGGAAATAGACCACATGGGTACCTTGGAAAACATCAGAGCATGGATTGTATCCTATCCATTTGGTCTAGATTAATGAGGAGGACTCCAGTCAAAGGGACGTCAACTGTAGGATACCAATGGCAAGTAGGACTCTGTTTTCACATGATTCTCAGTGATGGATCCGAGGCAGTCCCCTAAAGCCAAGGACTTCATATGCCACCTACAAAAACAGAATCCAATAGCCACTATTAGAAGATTTATTTTTCAAGGCAACCGAAGACAAGAATTCCGCATACACTACCTGTCTACGTGTTTTGCTACAGTTGATTTCTCTCCTAAAAGTAGTTGTATAGTTTTCCTATAAATACCAGCGTGTAGAATGTAGAACAAGTTCAAGTTTTTTCTCATGTAATAGTGCAAGCTTCCACTGTGTAGTGTGAAGAACTCATTTATCTGTTTTAATATAAAAACTCTGTTTTCAATGGATTCCTGAAGCGCTTGTGAAGTGTTGATTCTGTGTTGATAATCCGATACCTTGTAGAGGGCCCCTGCATGGTCAAGGGTACATTTTAATTATGTTTTGTATTTGATAGTTTAGTTGTACATTCATTGTGTTTTTCATTATGTTCATAATCATTTTCTAACTCTGTGTATCATGCAGCTTATGTCATTTTTCACTAACTCAGAGTAGTTGTATTCCAGCATAGAATAGCCCTTTCGTTTTCATTGCTTTTTAGTTCTTAACTGTAGTTTTAAGTTGATGCCAGTAGCATAAATAAATTTATTTCATCTGTTGTTCCTTAGTTTCTAATTAAGCTATTCAATGCCATTTTCTTATTAGTGTAGTCACTCATGATATAAATGAATGTTTCCAAAAGCCTTTCAGTTGAAGGGTAATCCTAAAACTAAGCGGTGAAATGTTACATTTATGAATGAGTCTTTCATTACAATTGATGTTCATTAGTTTTTGAGTTAAGTTGTTCAATGCCATTTTCTTATTAGTGTAGTCACTCATTATATAAATGAATGTTTCCAAAAGCCTTTTAGTTGAAGGTTAATCCTAAAACAAAGTGGTGAAATGTTACATTTATGAATGAGTCTTTCATTACAATTGTTGTCCATTAGTTAAGCTATTCAATGCCATTTTCTTATCAGTTTACTAACTCATGATATAAATGGATATTTCCAAGAACCCTTTCAGTTGAAGTTTAATCCTAAAACTAAGTGGTGAAATTTTTTATTTATGAATCAGTCTTTCTTTGTATTTTCATGTTTACTTTTCTTAGAATGATGAAGAATGCAATCTCTCAAAATTTCTATCATAAGGAGTTTGTTCTCCCTATGTTATGTAGCAGAGTGGCAACAATACTTCATTTAGCCTTTCTTTCATAATAGAATAATTGCAATTTAATTTTTTAGTTTTTCATTTAGTTTAGTTGTAGTTCCATCTTCAATTGTTCATTAAGTTTTAATTTTGCAATAGATTAGACAGTACGGGTAATCTTAATTCTAATATTTCGTTTTTGATTTATCATAGATAGCTGCCATTTCATTTAAGCTTTGGTTTTGTAATTGAGTAGATAGTAGTTTTAAAAGTTCTTTCAGTTTATGTTTTGGAAACAACCATAATAGAAAGAAGAGAGGCTATGTTTTCATTTTCTTGTTTACAAAACTTTACTTCCAAATTTTGCCTAAAAGCACTTTTAGATCTCATTTCATTCTTAGCAGTAGTAGATTAAGATTTTGTAGACTACATTGCAGAACATTAGGAATCAAATGAACAAAACCCCAAAACAAACATAAAACTAAAAAGTAGTGAGGTAAGAGGGTCATCTAGCACATATAGTGCACTACACTTCATCAGTTTATGATACCCGGATTGATAATTTATGTAGCAATTTAGGACACTAAATTGACTAAACATTTCAGTGCCATTGTCGGGGAAGTGTAACTAGGTAGCCTTATCTCTTACATTCATTAAAAAAAACCCAATAAAAAACAACAAAACAAAACAATGACATGCATAGAGAAAGAGATTCTAGGAGTAGGTTTATAGCTAGGGGCAGAAGTTCGATTTTCACAACTCCACCTACTCCACCAAGAGTTAGAAAGGACACAACTCCATCCCAGACTCATACTCCTAGCCTTAGGATTCCTAGAATTCAAGGGGTAGCAACTCTGTTAGAAGATTCTCCCCTTCATCTACTAAAACTAACCTAGGAGAGCATACCTTTTTCACTTCTACAGGGGAGCCTATTGTAGTTGAGGAAGTAGGAATACCTAGTGAAGAGGGAAGTAGAAACTCTCTCCCATAATCCATTAATAGAAGAACTAAAGGACTCTTAAGAAACTATAATGGCAGAAGAAGAACAAGATGGATAATTCTCACTATTTGGAGGAGGGGGTAGAGGGAGAGGTAGAGGAAACAATGGAGGAGGTAGAGGTAACAATGGTAGAGGTGATAATGGAGGAGGCATAGTAAATAGGAAAATAGATAACTCATTTGGATTCCTTATAGTAGATTAGGAAACACATACCACAATGAGAAACATCTCACCATATGTCCTCCCACACTTTTATGGGTTGAGAAGTGAGGACCCTGAAACATTTTTGTTTGAGTTTGAAGTCTTGTGAAGAACCTATGACTATCTAGAAGACTCTCAAAAACTCAAATTGTTCCCTTCAACACTAAAAGGGGCTGCTTTGAAATGGTTTATGGGGTTAGTCACTTAATCCCTTAGAACATGGAATGATATGAAACAAGCACTTTTGGATAGATACTTGGATTATTGTATGCCTACCAATCATAAGGATGAAGTTTTCAAAATGATACAAAAGGTAGATGAAAACTTAGAGGATTTGCTTGAGAGATTCAACTACAATTTGAAAAGAGCAAAAATGAACAGTTTAGATGAAGAAACTTTGAAAGATTTTTTGTTAAAGGCCATTAGGGATGAATGGATAGATATCCTTAACATGATGGGAAAGGGAGACATCTCTCAACTTCCATTGAGTGACATAGCAGAACTATGTGTTCATCTCTCAAGAGGGAAATTTAAAACTGGGAAGGGACCAAGAGATCCTTCTCTTGTTAGATTTAACAAATTTGCAACCAAATCTGTAAGTGGGACAGAAATTGGCAATATTCTTGATGAGTTTAAAACTGATATTTTAGGGAGCCTTATTGAACAGCTAGACACCCTCAAAATCCAAAACAAGCAGAAAACAGAGGTTGATGTCTTAGCCATCTTTTGTCCAAAATGTAAAAAGAAACACACTCCAAGGGAATGCCCTTTAGATGCAAAAATTGTAAAAACTTGTATGATTTGTTCAGAAATTCATGAGACCAAGGGTTGTCCTTCAATCCCATGTCTTAAAGCTATCTTTCAAGAAGAAATAGTCCCAAATTTTGTCGAACCTCTTTGTTTTATTGCAAGAAGACCTTGGCAAGGGCAGCAAAATCAAGGATTTAACAATCCAATGTACTTTTAGCCCCCACAAAACTATAATTCTTGGCAGAAACCTTGGCCTCAACCTCAAACTCAGTATAAATCTCAACCATGGGCATAAGGGGTACCAAATCCTTATGGGAGATTTGTTCAATATTATCAATATCCTCCATCTTATCAGAGCTATCCTCCCCCACAAAATCAGCAACAGATGAAATAAATTTATTTATGCTACTGGCATCAACTTAAAACTACAGTTA
>Ga0181463_1000218_pt1 | contig 14716 bp, 17 predicted proteins | sample InSIn1gowninarea_FD_119071 | JGI IMG/M metagenome (GOLD analysis project Ga0181463, IMG submission 119071) | Clean room microbial communities from NASA Spacecraft Assembly Facility at Jet Propulsion Laboratory, Pasadena, California, USA -... ... | reverse complement strand
ACAAACCATATAAATCAGAAAAACAACCCTTGAACGCCCGTACCGCACGCCCTGTGCAGAACGTTTGCACAACTCCTTCTCATGCTCTGTAGAAGCCAGCGCTTTGCCGCCCATACCACGACCGCTGAATCGTAAAGCGATTTTCCCGGTCTATATGCATATTTTGTCGCCTCATGAATGCAAACATGATCGTGCCCTAGCCGTCTCCGTCGAAATTTGGTCGAGTCAGTGCACCGGTGGGAACCGAAGATCATTGGACAGCCACCTCGGTGATAGGTTTGAATAGTTTTCGCATGTCAAGCTCAAGCTCCTCGTTGTCGTATTTAGGGTCAATGTCAGCGACGCTGCCAGGCTCTTCTCCACGTCGTGCTCCATCGCTCAAGCTCCATTGACGGACTTTCTGAAGACTGCGCATCAATTGTCGGAATCTTACATCTGCAGGTAATTGCCAGTCCTGTGTTCGACTTGGTTGTAAAAAGGCTTTGGCGAGCCAGAAGAAATGTACCGAATCTCGACAAAAACCGATGCGCTTTGGAGGAAGAACCACGCCCGGAATCGACGGATACTGAAATTGTAGATCAGTGTCCCAGCATTGCTTCCATCGAACCAGTGCCAACGAGATCGCTCGCTGTTTATTTTGGGCATTGACGGCATCGGTTCCTGCATAGGGTGAAGCGTTTGGGCTGATAGATGATTTCTGTTTCTGTAGTCGCCATATGTCTATGTGCAATACATGAATGAGGATGAATTTGCCATAAACGTTTGTTTCTCGGGGTTGAAGAGGCATAGACGACTCCTGCAACGCGCGACAAACATAATCCAAATTCAGCTGTCGAGGTTTCAATGAGCCGGTGATATTGAACTGCGCTTGATAATGAGGTCCGTGCAAGCCTAATGCGGAGGCACAATGAGCCGCATCAGGCGCATCCCAAACCGCATCATCACAAGGTAAAGGTAATCGGATTTCGGAAGGGTGGAATTCCGGTTGACAATTAAAGTACAGTGTCCAAGCTGCATCTGCGAGGAGAGCCAAAAATGTGAGTCGCAGTCGCTTTTCTTGCTGGAGCCATGTTAACCAATCCCACTGTGATGGATCGAGCGTCTGACCAGGTCGTAGATTGTGGAGATAGCTATACGCGGGTTGCCCTGGATAAGCCAGTGTCAAAAGCTGACACTGTCGGATGAACTGCAGCAGTCTTCGACTATCTGCTCTCGCCTGCGCCCGCTCGTCCGGACCTCCATGCCATGTCAGAAGATTCTGAACCAGGAACAGTGCTTGCAGCTCTTCAAGTTCGGAATCAGAAGGTGAGATGACGTCTTCAGTGGAATAGTATTGCAGTAGCTGGGATGTTCTCTCAATGCCCGCCTTTGTGAAGAGGACAAGACTGCGCACTTGAGGTTGTGATATTTTGTCTGAATATACGGCGCCGGAGCAAACGATCGTGAGGAGGAGGCCGTCGTAAGAATTGAACAGATCGAAGGTCGGTATGTGCAGCCAGGGGAAATGTCCTTGGTAGTTTTGAAAGAGCTCGATAAAATGCTTGACGTTGTCCACGGTAAGGCACGGATCGAAGGTCAGCATTATTTTGTTGCTCTTGGAGCGATTCCTGAGGAAAACAAAAGTCAATGAGGCGCTCTAATTTCGAGTGCAAGGGGTTTTCATGAGCAGAACTGAACTGCCATTGAGGGGGGCCAAGCGTACCATCAGCTCCAAGACTTGTCGACGGCATGTAGTAGCCGTTTGGAGCACCTTCGTGCGACTCATTCTTAACCTCGGGATGTGCTTGCTCGTAGCCATAAATTTGTCCCATGTAATTGTTGTCGTTCGAAGGAGGGAGGAACGAGTTCCAGTCGTTCTCAACGTGATGACCACCTTGTGCAGGAGATGCAGTGTTGGAGTTGTACATCAATTGATTGTTACGCGCATTGTGTAGGCCCCAGTTCGTGTTGCTGTTCTGATCGATGCCACCTTGTGTTTGAGGCCCTTGCATTTGTTGAGCAGTCGCAGGCTTCATGTCACTTTGGCCGTTAGCGAAAGGCATTGATGCCATTGCGGGCAGACTGGCAGTGGTCGCAGGCATGGAGTTGCCCTGCATAGAGGCAGTGGTGTAAGGACTCGGTTGAACGGCAGCAGACGAAGTAGGCGTGTTACCGGACTGGGGTGAATTGTTTCGATGGGCATTTGCAGCTGCGGCGGCAGCTTTTTGGGCAGCTGCTTGAGACTTTTTCAAATGAGCAGCAGGATTGGATAAGTGACTGGCACCGGTAGGGTTGCCTCTTCTCACGGAACATTTTTGGAAGTGTCGTTTTAGGATATCACTTCGCGAGAAGGTATCGTTGCAGAGGACGCACATGTAGGGTCGGTCACCAGTGTCTACGGAAGTTAGGTCAGCGGTCGACAGAAGAAGGGGGAATCGAGCTTACGTCTCAGCATGTGTCGCTTCAAGTGTTTGGCATGGAGGTAGGTCTTGGTGCAGTTGGGGCACGGGAACTTTCCATCGGCGTCTTTCTGAGGAATCGTGTTTCCTTTAGGAGAACCATTCAGGCCGTTTTGCATGACGGGAGGACGTCCTGGCGCACTTGGTAAGATGCCTCGTCTTCCTTGGGAACCAACAACATGGGTGCGAGTTGGATCTCGACCAATGTCGGTCGTCATACCTGGCATTTGTTCAGCTCCTGTCCATGGTCGATCACCAGCCGGTTGACCATAATTCCCATATGGATCCATACTCGATCGAGGTGGGGCCGGAGCTAGTGGTTGTGGGTAGCTACTCGGGCGCACTCCTGGCTGTGTGGTATACGGTTGTTGCGGCTGCGGAGGTTGGCCTTGTGGTTGTGGCAGCATCGAATTTTGTGGCATCGCACCCATCGACGACTGCGGCGCCATCTGTTGGCCATACCTATTGTCAGGTGTCGCGGCAGGAGACGGGTTCTGGCTGTAGCGAGGGATGTTGTCGCGATAGGGAGGTTGGTACATGTTACTCTGATTGGTAGCGGGCAGGTGAGAGGGCGGAGGGTAGCCCGAGCTGATGGGCGGCAAATGTGTACCTCCTGCATAATGAGGCATGTTGCCAGCATAGGCAGACATGTTAGGATTGTTATATGGTGACTGTTGCAGGGTGGACGATGCGGTCCTTGAAAGCGATTGTCTCGGGTCCATTGCCAGAATGGTTGTTCAAGGTTTCTATCGCGCAGACAACTGACTCATCAGAGAACCGATGTGTCTGTAGAAAAGTCGCGTCGAGAGAGGACTCGAGAAGAACTGAAGACGCAGGACTGTAAGGACCGGACGGATTGAAAATTTTTGTTGTGGCTGCTTCGGTGCAAAAACTGCGTCACCGAAAGTCAGCAAGATCAAAGACGCGCTTTTCGAACAACTATCACACAGTCGACGCCAACGATGTAAAAGGCAAACAGCAATGTGTATACAAGAGTGGGATCGATGGAGACGATTGAATAAAGGATGGTGGAAGGTGGATGATAGCCTGAGTGGGATGGACGGGTGTTGGAAAGGTTCGATGGACAATGTGGTAGTGCAGTTGAGTATAGATGAGGGTCTTGTCGGGAGAGCAGCGAGGGTTGGCAGGCTTCGTTGCAGCAAGTTTAGCAGTGAGTGGGCACCGACAGGCATCCACTCAACTGCTGGGCGGCGGGACGCGCACCTTACACGGCCTGTAAAATGGTTCACAATGCTCTCCGACCCACTAGGCGTCGATCGAGTGTGCAGCGTGGCTGGCAAAGGGCAGGGACATACGTACCCATAAAAAAATGACTTGGTAGCAGATGTGGATATTGAGGCTTCCAGATTTGAAGAACAGCAACCGCTCAGTATTCGACAGCGTATATTCGAGAGGATGAGCAGAAGAAAAGAGGAGGAAAAGCTTGCCACGAGCAGCGAAAATCTTTTCACCTCCCTTGTGAATCCTTGAGCACAGGCACAAATGGCAAGCGCAGCAGAAAGGTGAGGGAAGAAAGTTGAAAAAGGGAAGGAGGGAAAAAAGAGTGAGAAGGGGAACAGCGTGGAAAGTTTAGGTTTGGCGTGCAGAGAATAGTTTAGTGCGATAGTGCAATAGCCGTCCACTAAGTCCTCGCAAGAAACACGCTGTCTTGTTATGCTAATCATCAGAGTTGGGATTTGGCTTCATCATCAGCGCTTCTCTCCCAGTCAAGGCAAAGACAAGTTCCTTTTCTCCTCGGCCGGCGGCTCTTTGCATTTCCCGGCAAGCCCGTAGACCACCGCGAATGACCAAGGGTCGGAAGTCTGACGACTGTTGGCTGCTATTCACCATGTGTAATCATTCTTCGTCGCTCAACCCAGCTGACTTGACATGGATAAAGAAATACGAGTAATGCTAGCCTAGATCTGAGCAAATACATTTCGAGTACTAGCAGATTTGCCGTTTAAAGTTATCGGGCAGATGACGATTGGAAGGTTTGATGAGACAAGCTTCAAATTTGTGACGCCGAGAAGTCTCCTTGATGATGCAGCCACTGCCTGCAAGAGTTGTGCTGATGCTCCCAGCTGTTGCCAGCGGCGCTCCTGTCATATCCGACAACCTTGCAAAACCACTTCCCTCCCTGTCCTACCTGTTCCTGACAGTGTCTTTAGTCTGTGTCGTTCGATATACGATAAGCTTCGTAAAGGAACAGCATTGAAGAAACATGTTCGACGGCGTAAAGTTTAATGCAACAAGTGATGATCGAATTCGTCCAGCAAAGCAAGCATTACTTTACACCATTATCCGACCACTTATGTTCATTGCTGACATGGCAAATAGCAACATAAACATTGAGCCTTACATGCACCCTTGTCCTCGATTGCCACGCTCTTGTCACATCGTCGTGGCCGCCTTCCGATTTCATTCTTACACATTCTGTCGCAAAGGGCATGAGACGCTCCTCTCGAACTCCTGAACTAGATATGGTATCCATGCTATTAATTGCTGGTGAGTCTGACGAAAGCTGATGCTTAAAGAATGACTGAGGTTACACTGAGCATGACCGACGCACTTGCCCCACTGTATCATGCTTCCCTCTCTATTTCTGAATGGGCCATGGAAGAGCGCCGCCTTCTCGAAAATTACCCAAATACTTGTTATGCAGAAGTGGGTTGCTTACTTGCTAGTCAGCCGAGCTCTTCGTTGATTGCAAACTTATCATTCCAGGCATGTCGTGCAGATAAATCCGTATTGTCCTTGACACAATTTTGAGTGTGAAGCCACCCATTTTCCCAGCTCGGACCCCTCAATCTGTCTGGTCAAGCATTGAAACTGCTTCGAGTCCGACAACAAGAACGACAGGGCCAATGACCAGGATTACGCGTATGCTAGTGCGAAAGGGACATACAGAACGGATGTGCATCATGATCGACGGAGCCAAGAGGCTGCATGAAAGACACTATTGCTACCACCGACCCTTGACTGCTGGTCTTCCCACCTGCCAGCCTTGGCACTTTGATGTTGCTAAAGAGAAGGCATTTTTGCATAGTAACAGTGTGGAAAAGGATGCTTTCTGGAACAATGGCGACTAGGGCCGGATGAAATTCATCGACGCCTCACACAGTACCTGTACGACCTCGAGATGCTTGCAGGTGAGACAAGTTCGTGACGAACACGTGAGATGGATAAACCTGGCGAATTCGGAAGCAGCTGCTGTGTTACATGCTGTGACAACAATAATCAACTCTCCGAGCTGGTTTCCCAACACACGTTGTCCCGGAGTTTTTGATTTGATGTCGCACTGTCACTGACAACCACAAGCGATTGCAGGCCGCCGAATATCCAGCTGCATCGACATGTTCATGCAAGCAGACATAGCTTTTGCCCATGACATCTCCCAGATACTCCATTCCCGATTGGGTTCCTTTCTCACCAGAAATCTCTAACTTTTGAGGGAAATCTCACGAAGCACACCCGGCAAGCAAGCCTTCACCGTATTTTGCTATCATGCTCGCAATATCTGCCTCGCGGTTAATGGATGCAAAACTTGAATATGCTGGATGTCTGAACGTCAGGCATCAACCAGCTGTTAGGCATGAATTTGGGACATGTTCGCGAAAGAAGATATATTACTCCGATGCTTGTCCGCCATACATCCATTGGACGACGAAGCAGATCAAAGCGTCGCCTCGTTATCTGCATGTGGCTTGCAGAGTTGGCGACTTTAATTTCGTACGTGGCTCATTCGGTTCTCCTATCCATGTCCGGCTAAGCGATATCACGAGACTTGTGCCGACGCCAGTAGCGGATGTCCGGCCATGGCACATTTAGTGTTGACACGTCATACCGATCTTTCCTCTTCCCTCTTCTCAACAAGTCGTGCTGAGTTGTCCTCCTCCGTATTTCAAGGAGAAACGATTCGTGTCTGCAATCACTAATGCTGTCGTATCTAATCTCTCTCGGACCCTCATAATATCTGGCAGTCCACTGTAGGGGATGCATTTGCATGCGACGAGTTCTGGCGCCAGCCACCATATTTCGCAAGAGCAGGTTCACGCGAAACGTATTATGCCAAGAACTGCCGAGTGTGCCCTTGCTCGGGCAATTAGCCTTTTTTGTGCTAACTCCAGCCGCGGAAGGAAGGTACGTGACGAGTGGTGTCAGCCACTTATTGCCGAAAAACCTACCACTTACCAACCATTTTGATTTCATGAGATGGTCGATTCAATTTGTTGAGCAGAAGAATGCCTCAACTCAACGATAGTATTGATTGAAGGACATGCTAAGCGACTTGGACCATCAGCACGGGCGTGAAAACAAGTAATGCTTCACAGACTTGCAAGTTGTTCACTCAGCACTCCTGGCGACCTTTGCGCAATAGGATACAGGCTTTCTTGGGATCGATCTGCTACCACCAGTGTAGAACAGCTTTGCACACCTCCTGTTCTTCCGAATGGTGTATAGTAGCAATGAGCAAACGTTTCAGTTGCCACACGTGTCATTGTTCTGAATGTTATTAACAAAGAAATGTTGATCATAGCTTTACTAATGGGCCACACTCTCTGCTTCCTCAGCATAAAAAGGTGCTGTCAAGGCTGTTGCTCGACCATCTTACGCTTGGAATTCTTTTCGTCTACGTATCCGAAGGGAAATGGGGCCCCGACTCCCCTGGGATCGCTCTCTTATGCAACCTCCTGACAGCCTACTCTATTGCTATCTACGATCGTTTCGAAAAAAAGTAATGCTTACAAGAATTAGATATCGCAGTTCTGCGCTTCCAATGTCATTACAGCAGTACCAGCGGGTGATCAACATACTCATCATGCTCTTCGCACGTCTTCCAGGTAAGATGAGGTTAAAATACAAATCGTTAACAGTGAATCTCTTCGATGTCCGTGCTCCACGTTCCTGCTGCAGACGGGACAGTTAGTAATTTGATCGATCTGTGCCGGCCAACGTTTGCAGTATTTGACGTGGTGGATCAACTCTCAAGTGAAGGCTGGGAGGGATACATCAGAGATATTTGGACGGCAGTGCAGCTATCATTGTTACACAATCTCACTCTTTACTCATTCTCAAGCACAAGCTTTTGTTCAACCTCTGCCCGGCGAACAACAGCACTGGCTCTCCTTCGCAAAGTGATTGGAACACCAATTGCTATCTGTACTAAAACAATTCCGGTGCCTCGCAACATGTTCGTTCCCTTCAATACACTTTGGCTCAAGTTCTAGCACAAGTCGCAGGTTGAAGTACGTTTGGACGAAGCATCAAAGGACGGAGAAAAAGTTGACGCTCATACTCCTTATGAGGAGCTTAAAGTCCTTCTGGAGTTGCAACGCAGTGGAGCTGAAGAAGTGCGGAAAGTGCTTCACTGGTTCAGAAGCGAGGACTTGGCATGCATGACAATCGCGCCCTGCACCATGGGTCCAAAACAGCTGAAGGAGCTGGGGTTACCATTGATCTGCGCCTAGGTACATCGCCCAGCTGAGTTGAGCTGACAAGGCGCCTATACTACGCGAATGGATCCCGTTCTTGAGTCCCTGGCGTCGCTGCAGAAAGAACTCAAGGAGCTGGACATTCCCTTGGTTTTCCTAAAGCCTCAGATCGGCATCGGAAAGTGCCTACCATTCTTGAATTCATCAAAGGGGATGAACATCTCACGTTTTCGCCAACTATGAGTATGAGATAGATGAGCTTCGGTGCGACATTCGACTCCTCAATACGACAGAGGAGGCGGAGGGCATCCAAGTTGCTTTGAGACATGATCAAATGGGCGTGGAGCCCGGTACGATGGTGTCAGACAGTGACAATATGATGAAGATTTTCACGCCGTATCACAAGGCGTGGAGCGCCAATGTGGCAGAGGATCCTAGTTTACTCGACACTGTGCCTGTACCATCCAAGAATCCGTTCACGGCTAAGAAGGGTCTTGCCATTATTTTCAATAGCAGCGTGCCTAGCTTGCCGCAGGTCAAGGGGTTTACATTGAATGAAGAATGCAACCAGATCAGGAAATTGTGGCCAGCTGGACACGATGCAGGTGTCCGGCGTATGAAAGATTTCGTTGAGTACGAAATCGAGAACTACGCGACAACTCATTCCAACCCGGCTAAGAGCTCCATTTATCGGATGTCCATCTACTTTGCAGCCAGTGTCGTCTCAATATGAGAAGCTTCGCAGCTTGTCAGGAAGCATAACGATGGCTCGGCCCCTTTATTCGAAAGTGGTGCCAGACTTGACCGACGTCAAGGGAAGGCAGTTTTTGACCTCTATTCCCGCTTGATAAAGGAAGAACTCGAGAAGCTTAGAGCTGTCATGAGTCTTACTTCGATTGCAAGAAACAGAAGTGCAAGCTACCGAAATATTTCAAAGTCATATGACGGATGCTGAGCCCTAGTCGAATGTCGAAGTGAACAGTCAGTTCACAGTGTCCTCTTCACACGGTCAATTCTGCTTGGCACCGTGATTTCTTCTCGCAACCACCACTGAGTCTGGGAATTTGAATGCAGGTCTCACGAAGTTGCAACTTTCGCTTTTCACCGAGCTTGTCGCAGTCGACAATAAATCTCGATACCTTCTTCAATACCAACCTTTTCCCTTATCACGGACAGCGGCAAACCCCCGTTACCTCGAAGAGTCGAGCCGGAGTTGCTTCTTTTCAAGACACAAGCACTCGGTATTATTGTGAACCGCTCGTCTAAAGGGAAAACTTACCACTTGTATGATATGTGCGAGGAAGAAATTGCCGCAAACATGGTACTCAAGCCGGAGCATGACGATTCGTCTCAATGTGCGGCAGCCGTCAAGCGAGAAGACCGTGAGGAGATCATTGCTACATTACATGCGATGTCATTGTATGCCGACTTTCCGGACTTCATGTCTCAGCTGCGGCATAAGCTCAAGGACGTGCCTCCTGCTTCAGGCATTATTGCGCAGAGGCATGAAGTTGAGGTGCTCGCACCGACCGCGACACAATTGCGCATTCGATAAGAAGACGCTGCGCGCTGAGTTGACCGGCGCAAATCAAAGCACGAGGAGTTGCAAGTTGAGCAGGCAACGTCAGGGCAAAGGTTAGAAGACCAGAAAGCGTACGAGAAGGAGCTACGCAGGCAAAAAATGGAGATCGAGCAAAAGTGGGAGGATGCGAACTCCAAAAGGATCCATACGGTGAATGAGAAGAAGGACCTTGCAATGTGCTCTAGCGAGGCCGAGACGGTATGGTATGATGAGCTGCGAAAGCAAGACTAATGGGCGGAAAAGCTCAATGTTGTTGAGCAGAAACTCAAGCAAGCAGAGTTGATGCAAGAGATTGTAGGAGACCGTACGAATCCGGTGGTCAGGAAGGCTCTAGCGAAACTGGGGGCATGGCGAAAAATGAAAATGGTTCAGAATCAGACAACGAGGCGACTGAGCCATCGAGGAAGATCAAAGAAACGATAAAACCCCGAAAGCGAACTAAGAAGCGCACTAACCCGATCGAACCCCACAACAGTAATAACGAAAGCAGTGATGCCGAAGCAGACAGAAACCGCATCAAGCCTCACCGGGGGCCTTGTATACCAACCCACAAGAAAGATCCGAAGTCTCTCAACTGCGACCAATCCTCAGACGATGAATCCGGGTGCCCACCAGCCAGGAAGAGACCTAAGAATAACGGGAACCGCCGTGAGCGCTCAGCCAGCAGCACGCCCAACGCTTCCTCGACCACCAAAGTCTCTCCAGCACGTGAAACGCTCAGCGAGGACGAAGACATCATGAGCGACAATGGGGACGAGCACGGGAGTTTGCGTGAGGTAAAGCCGTGCATGAAGCATCTGAATCGTGAATCTTGCGTATGCGTGGAATGTTGGGACAGGTTGCGCAGCAAGACTAGACGGCGACGTAAGTGACATGACAAGCAAGAACCCGTACGGGCGGATCGTCGATGATCAGGTCTAAGTCCGGATATGCTTGCTTGCTTACCTTAGGATTGACAGTTGATAGAATAGCAAAACTTCTTGACGGCGATGGTTCATTCAGATCTCTGCCTTATCGACTGTAGCTGGGAGGCCGGACACGGTTGAGCAGTAAGGATATCGGTCAAAGTGAAGCATCAGACTAGGTAGACCACTAGGATACGATGATTCTGTGTGTATTCAGGAAACTCTACTATGCGTATGATAGCTCAAAGGAATATCGCAGTGTCAGCTTCCATGATCGCACTGACGCTCATGCTCATGTTCATGCTCATCCTTAACAAGTGTCCCATGATGTCTGACTTCCCACCATCAGTCATCAAGCTCCATCATGTGTGAATAGCCCTCTCAGAATCGGTCCTCATCCACCTCATCCTCAATCGCCGCCCTAGGCAACATGATATCCTCCATGATACCCCTCCTTTTCCTCCCATCCCGACTCCCCTCGCCCTTATCATCCTCCCCAACGACACCCCTCTCCCACTGCGTCCGTCCCCTCAACGCCACCGGACTCCCCACCGCACTCGACCCCTCACTCCCACTGATATAGCTCCCCTCACTCCCATCACTCCCCGTCCTCCCCCTCTTCATCGCACTCTTCTTCATCCGCGGGCTACCCACCAGGCTCGCCGGCGGCGTCACCTCACCAACCTTGATACACACCCAGCAACTAGCATACATATTAACCCTATCAATGCACTTCCCACCCTCCCTCCTGCCCATGCACTTCACAGACCAGAGTTTCCGCCCCGTCTCCTCGTCTTCCGCCCGCTCGAACAGGTCGATATACCAAGGCCTCAGCGCCGCGCTCCTCAGCAGTACCTTACAGTTGATCTTCAGCACGCGATGGATAGCATCGATTTGGCTCTGCGCTGCATCCGTGCCTTCCGTACTCCGACTCTTGCTTTGACTTCTGCTGCGGTCTCCAGATTTGCTGCTACTACTTTTATTCGCTTTATCGGCGAAACGCACCGATTTGGCAAGGTCGGGAACCTCAAGCCAGTCCATGGAGTCCATGATGATGACGGCGCCGACGCTTCCGCTGCGCATCCGCTTAATGACCTCGAGAAACTCGTCTGTGTGGATTCGCAGCCCGTCAAGCAGTTTTGCGTTGGCTCGAGTCAGGCGGCGATGTTCGCGTTCTCCCAGCCAGCGAGGGGCGCAGGTCTTGGTATATCGGCCTTGGAGCACAAGGTGATAGAAATAGTTATCCTTGCTTAACAGCGTGGTGTTGATGACAGGATCGAGGGTGTTCTCGAGGTAGTGAAAGATCGCGTCACCGGCGATTTGGCGTTGGGTCATTTGGCGCCGTTGTTCCGCTGTCAGTCTGGCTTCGTAGTCGTTGACGATTAGCTGGCGTTGCTGGGGCGGAACACCGGCGGCGCTCCAGGCCCACCATTCGCTGGAGATTAGCAGGGCGTGGAGGGGTCTGCTGAGGAGGACGCGGCGGAGGGAGTGGTACCATATCTCTTTCTGTTCGGCCAGGGTGCTGACGCTGCAGATTGTGCGAACTTTTTGGGAGAGGCGCGTTAGGCCGAAGAGCCAGCGGCAGAGAGTTATGGCGTGTCGACTGCCGCCGGAACAGGCGTACAACCCACGGCCGGACGGCGAGAAAGTGTTGGTGTGAGACAGCCAGAACTGGAAGGCAGGGGAGGAGAGGTGTGGCGATAGGCGGTGGATGAGCAGTGACCGGAAGTCCTCGATGCGGCCGTCGCCGAACAGAGCCCAGATTTGTGAGTGTGGCAGTTGAGCGGCCAAGCAGGCACATTTGAGTTCGAGCAGATGGTTTTGGTTCGGGTTCAGATCGATTGCGTGGACACGCTTGAGTGGTGCAGAGGAGTGAGAAAGGTAGTCGAGGATATTGTCGCCGGCTGAAGTGATTGTGACGAGGACATCGGAGGGCTGAAGGTTCAGGATACTGAGGTCAACGGCCGGGTCTTCCCAATTGAAGGCGTAGATGTATTCTGATGCGAATTGAGTGTGTTTCGGCAAGAGGTCGGAGTAGGTTGTGCGCCAGGGGCGGTGCTGGTAGAAGGCAGAGGGGAGTGGAAGATTAGATGTGAGATTCACAAGGGCAGATTCGTAGGATTTGCTGCGAACTATAGGACAGCCGTCGGAGCTGTTTGAGTAGGACGGCGGTGGAGTCGAAGCTTGATTGGAGAGCGCTTGGCGGTATTCTTGAGGTGAAAGATATGGAGACTCTGTGAGTGCAGCGTCATGGCGCTCGAGAGAATCTTGCGCTGAGATACTTGAAGAAGTAGATGCAGAGCTTATGTTTTGTCGGATTGTTTCAGCTGAAATATGGCAGCCGACAAAGAGGTAATAGGGGATGCCACCGAGAAGATAATTGCGCTCACTGGCGGAAATGATAGTACCGAACTTGTACTCGACGTAGTCTCTTCGTCCAGCATCGAGATTTACACGATCAGCATCAAACCATGTCCGCCAAAACATTCGGCCGAGCCAATTGACGTGGCGGTTGATTGTGCCACCTGTGTAGTTCCGTGATGAAACATCGACAATGCTTTGGACGTAGAAGTCGCAGATTCCAACGATACCCCTCGGAGCCAGGAGATGAGTCACTTGGTCAACGACGTTGTAAAAATCAGGGATCATCGAAAGGCTGTAGCTCATGGTGATCAGGTCTGCCGTGTTTGCTTGAGATTGCATCGCTCGTGCATCCTGGCACAGAATGCTGACATTAGTCCACCCGAATTGCTTCACTCTCTGACGAGCAACTTCGCACAATGACGGGGAAAGATCGATGAGATAGATGTGCTCAAAGAAGTCGACGATCCCAACCAGCTTGTCTACAACCTCAATATTATAGCCAGTGCCCCCGCCAAGATCAAACCAAACCGGTCGCCTGCCATTAGCCGGTCTTCGTGTCGGCAGTTGAAGCTGAGCTGTGACCAATCCAAGCATTTCTTCGCGTCCCCTCAAAAGCTGTCTCCTTGTGGCATCGTAAATCGAAGCCTGAACTTGGTAAGAATTGTCGCTGTTTCTCAGCAACGCTGCTTACCTGAGCCGAGTAAAAGCTTTCCAGTGCTGACTGCTGGCCTTCATTGCTTTGTCCAGTGTGCGGTTTGAGGAAGCAGATGTAGGCAAATTGGAGATAGGGAGCCAGGAAGAACTTATCCGAGGTAGTCGATGTGGACAGTTCAAAGTAATGAGCGACGAGAGCAAGCAATACAAAGCAAACGATTGCAACTCCTGTGATCAGTAGGCCAGTCTCAAGCTCGATGTGCTTGGACATCTTGCCGTAGAGCCAGCTGACCTCGCTCATGGTGAGAAGGCTTGATAAAGATGTAGAATGAACGAAGGACTGGCAGGCTTGTGCGCGTAAGCGACAAAGGTATTTCATAATCATGTATCGAGTCAACTCAGCCCGCGTCTATGTTCACTACAGAAACCATGTTGAAGCATCACGAAGTGAAGATCGGAAGTTTTCGACAGACAGCCTTGGGCTGGCAACGAATTAGATGAGATCGTGTAGGCATGCGACGGAACGAATGGATCGTGACCTACGCTGAATGTTGACGCTGCAATCCATGCTTGCAGAGTGCGACATTTGACCCTGCATGTGCTGGAGATTCCTCTTCTGATTTGAGTCGAGAGTCGAGAGTCGAGAAGCGGACAAAGGAAATATGGGAAAGTACACTCACCATTGAACACGTGGGATGGGAGGACGGTCATTTGAACCAATCACACCAACCAGCTGATTCACGAGCTGCTCGGCAAAACCTTCCGACAATGATTCATTGGACGGTCCGCTTTACAGCCCTCCACGCTCTTCCATGCAGTCTTCGGCAGTTTGTTGGTCGATCAGGATATCTTTTGTCATAGCGGCCCATGTGTTGACATTTAGAAGACTGGCTGCATAGCATGAACAGGAGGAAGTCCGAGATCAAGCCGTGAGTGCCCGATGTCAACGGATACTTTCATCTCGATGGTCTTTTCTGCAAAGCCAAAATTGGCGACTCTGGGACCTCCAAAGAAAATTGGACGTCGCTATCCAGTGCTTTAGAAAGACAGGAATGATAGCAGGCGATAATAATCAGGAGTAGGTTGAAGAGACACTGCTCTCGTTGCCTGAATCGTCGTCGGCATGTTCGTCCCGATCTCTGAGTTTCGCGAACATTGCAGAGGCTAGGCATCGGGCATCGTCAGCCTTCTGATCGGTTCGTTTGGATCGTGTCGCAGGTCCAGTCTCGTCCTCTTCCCCGTCATTGTGCGAAGTTGCTCGTCAGAGAGTGAAGCAATTCGGGTGGACTAATGTCAGCATTCTGTGCCAGGATGCACGAGCGATGCAATCTCAAGCAA
>Ga0181463_1000213_pt1 | contig 14859 bp, 19 predicted proteins | sample InSIn1gowninarea_FD_119071 | JGI IMG/M metagenome (GOLD analysis project Ga0181463, IMG submission 119071) | Clean room microbial communities from NASA Spacecraft Assembly Facility at Jet Propulsion Laboratory, Pasadena, California, USA -... ... | reverse complement strand
TCAAGGGAAGCATCAGAAAAGGTTTTGTGGGACAAGTTAGGGACTTTGTACCAATCTAAGTCTCTGGTGAATAAAATGTTCCTACAGAAAAATATGTATAACCTGAGGATGAAGGATGGAGATTCAATGATAGAGCATCTGAACACCTTTAATAATGTGGTAAGCCAATTGTTATCTGTTGATATAAAAATTTTATATGAAGGTAAGTGCATCAATTTTTTGTGTTCTCTACCAGATTTGTGGGATGGTTTGGTTTTTGTAATAGGTAGCAATGCAACTGCCTTGCAGTTTGATAAAATAGTCTCATCCTTGTTGTTGGAGGAGATGAGACGGAAAAATATAAAGGGCCAGAATGGTGATGCCTTGTTTGTACAAGGATGGTCCCAGAACAAAAAAAAAAAAAATCCTCAAGTGGGAGATCTAAATCTAGAGGGAGATCTAAATCTCTAGGAAAACCTGTAAGGGTGTGCTAGAAATGAAAAAAGGAAGGGAATTTAAAAAATGAATGTAGATCTAAAGATACTGAGAAAGGGAAAGGATCTAATGATGATCCTTCTGCAGAGGTGAAAACCACCTCAGATGAAGGTGGGGATGTGTACTTGGCTTCTTATTTAAGTACACATGTAGATAATGAGGCATGGTCAATTGACTCAAGTGCATCCTTTCATTTCACTCCCCACAGGGAGTAGTTCTACAAGTATGATAAAGATGATGGTGGTGATGTCTTCTTAGGGGATGACAGGAAGGCTATAATCATCGGTCATGGAAAATTTAAGTTGAATTTGCAAGGTGAAATGATTAGAACATTTCTGGGTGCTCTACATATTCCTGCATTGGCCAGAAATCTGATTTTTGTAAGCAAGTTGGATGATGCAGGTGTAAAAATAGTGTTCCAGAAAGATACCTGCAAGTTGGTTTGGGGAGCACTGGTATTGATGTGGGGAGTTCGGATTGGAACTTTGTAAAAGCTTCAAGGGATCACTATTATTGATGGGTGCAAAAATTCTATGGTTCCTGAAAGTGGAGCAGAAAATCTAGTGGTCTCTGGAGAAAAGACCATGCTATGGCATCAAAGGCTTGGACATATTGGAGAGAAGGGACTTTGAATACTTCATGGTAATGGTATGGTAGAAGGTATGTCTAATTTCTCTCTAGATTTTGATTTCTGTGAAAATTTTATATATGTGAAGCAGAATCAGGTGACTTTCCCCCTTGGTGCTAAGAGGGTGAAAGGGATATTAGAGCTTATGCACAGTGATGTGTTTGGACGTGTGTCGATTCCATCACCGGGTAAGTTTGTGTACTATGTATCATTTATAGATGAATTCTTAAGGAATACATGGATATATTTCCTCAAGAAGAAATTTGAAGTCTCTGACAGGTTTAAAGAATTTAAGGCTTTAGTGGAAAACTAGACAGAGAAGAAGATAAAGGTGTTGAGGACAGATAACAATGGAGAGTTTTGCAAGAAGGAATTTGAAGAGTTCTGTAAGAAGTGTGGTATAGCACGGAAAAATACTACTCCATACACACCTCAGGAAAATGGAGTTGTAGAAAGAATGAAAAAGATGTTTATGGAAAAGGCAAGAAGCATGCTCAGTGGTGTCAGGTTAGGACATGAATTTTGGGCAGAGGCGGTGGAGACTACATGTTACCTGGTCAATAGACCACCTTCATCGGCATTGGAGGATAGGACTCCATAAGAGGTATGCACTGGTAAGAAACCATCTTTTTCACATTTGATGGTATTTGGATGTGATGCATATGTACATGTACCAAAGGCAAAAAGAACAAAGTTGGATAGTAAATCTGAAAGGTGCATTTTTATTGGTTATAAGGATGGTTTAAAAGGTTATAAGATTTGGAACCCATAAACAAGGAAGGTTGTGTACAACTGAGACATGGTGTTTAGAGAGGTGAAAGATGTTATTAAACATGCATTCCTACCAAAGTAACTTGAGAAGATATATTTTGAGCTAAAGGAGGAAGAATCAGACTCTACAACAGAAGAGGAATCAGAAGATGAAGAGCCACAAACTACAACTGTGAGAAGATTAGTTCGAGAAAGAAGACAACTAGAAAGGTATAGTCCAATTGCTTTCTATTTAAATTTTTATTTATCTATTACTGATATGATCCCAAAATTCTCAGGGAAGAATTAGATTTAGAGGATGAAAAACTATAGAAAGAGGCCATGGTTGATGAAACATAATATTTGCACAAAAATGAGGCTTGGGATCTAGTGGAGTTGTTGGCTGGAAGGAAACCCATTATCAAAAAATGCATGTTTAAGAAGAAGATGAATGTAGAAGGCAAGGTGGAGAAATACAAAGGTCGGTTGGTAGAAAATGGTTATTCCCAGGTGTCAGGAATTGATTTTGGTGATATTTTTTCTCTTGTTTCCAAGGTAGCTTCTATTAGATTACTTTTATCTATTGTTGTTGCTTTTGATTTTGAGGTAGAACAGATGGATGTGAAGACAATGTTTCTTCACGGGAATCTGGAAGAAGAGATCTACATGAAATAACCTGAAGGCTTTGTGGTGAAGGGTAAGAAAGAACTGGTATGTAGGTTAAAAAAGTCTTTGTATGGGTTAAAATACTCACCAAGGGTGTGGTATCAGAAATTTTATTCACATATACGAGGACTTGGCTTCAGCAAAAGAAAAGCCGATCATTGTGTGGATTTTAAATTAATTGGTGGCCGTGTTATTTATTTAGCCTTGTATGTGGATGATATGTTGTTGATTGGAAATAACAAAGGAATTATCCAGGAATTGAAGACCCAATTGTCCTCCAAATTCGACATGAAAGATCTTGGTGTTGCAAACTATATTTTGGGCATGGAAATTAAATGAGATCGAGAAAAGAGGAAGCTTTGGTTAAACCAGAGGAAGTATGTCGAGAAAATATTGTAGAGGTTTAATATGCAGGATAGTAAAATAATGAAGGTTCCTATGCCTGTAGGTGTAAATTTATATACTGAACAATTTCTCAAGGCATAAGAAGAGGAAGAGGACATGTCTTGTGTTTCATATGCAACTGCAGTCAATAGCCTGATGTATGAAATGGTTTGTACTACACCAGATATTGCACATTCAGTGGGAGTATTGAGAAAGTTTATCTCAAAACTAGGGAAGGAGCATTGGACAATAGTGAAATAAGTTTTCAGGTATTTACGTGGCACTAGTGATTATGGTATGTGCTACCAAGGAAGACCAAGATTGGATAGAGTTTTGAACATCCGTGGCTTTGTTGATGTAGACTGGGTTGGAGATATGGATCAGAGAATATCTACAAGTGGGTATGTGTTTAACCTATTTGGAGGTGTAGCTAGTTGGATGAGTAAGAGACAATATGTAGTGGCACTTTCAACTACAATGGCAGAATGCATGTCATCCACTCATGCAAGCAAGGAAGAATTTTGGTTGCAAAGATTGTGTTCAAGTACGGGGTTAGTACATTGAGCTATAAGGATAGATTGTGACAGCCAAAGTGCAATTGTCTTGGCAAAAAACCCTGCTGATCATTCAAAGACAAAACACATTAATGTTCATTATCACTTTGCAAGGGATATCGTTGAGGACAAAAAGTTGTTGCTGGTAAAGGTGGAAACTTTTATGAATATTGTAGATGCATTGACAAAGTTTGTGAGCATTGAGAATTTCTCTTGGTATAGAGAAATAATGGGCATTGCAGGGTTGGACCAATGAATAATCTCTCCTGTGGCCCGCTATGGAAAGTAAACAACTAGTGGGAGAATGTTGGGTGTGTGTTATATTCTTTCCACGACTAGTTGCAGTAGTGAAGTCGAGAGTGGTAGCCCCCCTCTATGGGGTATAGGGCAACGGCCCGAGGAATTTTTTTTAGACCCTATATTAGGTGGGTGAACCTACTTATGATTTTGTGCATGGTTTTCACACATGGTTTTGGGCATGATGGTTTTCTATCCATCGTATTTTGTAGATCCGGTCAAGGGAATTACAATTATGTTCTAATATAGATTTAATGGATTGGGGTTTATGGATGCTTCAACATGTATATATATGTATTGTAACATTGAAAGGAATACTATGAAAAATCAATATGGTAGTCCCATATTTGGGATCCACGGGAAAATATCTATGTATATATGTTTTATGTTTCATGTTCTTTCCATTGTTTATTTTCTATTTTTTAGAATTCGTATGTAGGTAATTTCTATATGTAGTTAAAACCTACACCCATCTTAATAAATATCCTTCAAGCGATTAAGTTTCTATCAAAGGACCTTCTCTAAAACCAATTGTTGGTAAAAATATTGAGATCAAGGGGTGAATCAATATTTCCAAATCAATAAAATTTTCATTTCATTTCCTGATTTTTGTATGTGACTTTACAGAAGGTAACCTGCATGTGTACGCAATTGGTCTTAAGAAAACTAGCGTATATCCAGTAAACATACTTTGCAGTTAATTCATCTTCTATTTATTTTGATCCATTGCATCAATACTTCATTAAACATTGAATAAATTGTAACCATGTGCAATAAGGACAAAATAAACCATCACACACAAGTAACAAACATGAACACCAAGATTTAAGGTGGAAACCCAATGGGGGAAAAAACCACTTATTGTTGTCATCTTTGTCTTCTCTTTAATATAAATAAAATATTTTACAATCTTGCACTGGTGCAGACTCATACCAATACACATGCACCCACCTGCAAAAGGCTACAACCTTCTCTCGTTTTCTAGATCCTAATAGAAGGAAGCTCCAACACCTTGGATCTTGTACTAGCGTACACTCATACCAGTATGCAGACACCAACCTACAGAAGGTTACAACCTTCACTCGTTCTCCAGCTACTACTAGAAGAGAGCTCCAACACCTTGATCTTATTTACTAGCTACAACTGGAAGGAAACTCCAACCTTCATCCTCAGGTTATACATATTTTTCTGTAGGAACATTTTATTCACCAGAGACTTAGATTGGTACAAAGTCCCTAACTTGTCCCACAAAACCTTTTCTGATGCTTCCCTTGATAAATTCAATAATACTGAATCTAAGATACACAACCATATTGTGCTCTTTTCCTTCCGATCCAACATTTCCCAGTCTTCAATTAACATTGTCATTGGTTTAGTATGCATATCTACTGTGATGATATTTATCCACCAGCAAATCCTCCATCTTGATTTTCCATAACTCAAAACTCTTACCATTAAATTTCTCGATCTCTATCTTTCCATTTCACCATCTTCTTTCACCACAAGAATCGATCTCACAGATCTCCCACTAAACAGGGTCTACCACAGGCCCGAGAAAAACCCCTCAGCAACAAAGGCATCCCCTTGAATCCAAAATAGCTCTAATACCAAATGTAGGTTTTAACCCCGTACATAAACTACCTGCATACGAATTCTAAAAAAAGAAAAAATAAACAATGGAGAGAGCATAAAACATAAAACAGATATACATAGAGATTTTCCCTTGTATCCCAAAACTAGGGCTACTAGATTGATTTTTCATTATATTCATTTCAATACTGCAATACATATATATACATTTTGAAGCATCCATAAACCTCAATCCACTAACCCTAGATTAGAACATAATTTTAGTTCCTTTGACCAAACCTACAAAATACCATGGACAGAAAACCATCATGCCCAAAACCATGTGCGAAAACCATACACAAAACCATAAGTAGGTTCACTCATTTAATATAGGGTCCCAAAAAAAATTCTATGGGGCTCTGCCCCAGACCATGTAGAGGGTGTCTACTGCCCCCCCATGACCCGCCTAAAACAATGAAGGGGGGGCTAGTCACCCCCTACTTCACTATTGGGGCTAGTCATGGAAAGAATATAACACACACCCAGCAATGGGTAGTCACGAAGGAGTATTTCCTATCAAACCTCCTATATTTAATGGAACTAACTTTGCCTTTCAGAAATTTAGGATGAGAGCATACTTGTAGGCACTAGGAGCTGATGTATGGGAAATAGTTGAAAGTGAATATCAATTTCCAACCTCCATTCCTTCAAACAATGTAGGAAATAAATAGTGTGAAATCAATGTAAATGTTGTAAATTCCATCTTGGGAAGGATGGTCGAGACCGAGTTTGTGAAGGTAATGCAGTTGAACAGGACAAAGGGAATGTGGGATAATATTATCCAAAGTTATGAAGATCACACCAAGGTAAAAAGTGTTAAACATCAAACATTCAGAATTCAGTATGAGACATTGAAAATGCATGATGATGAAAGCATTGAAGCATTTTTTCTTAGAGTAGATGAAGTTGTGAATTTCATGAGAAATCTTGCTGAAGAAATAAAAGATGCCTCTATTATTGAAAATATTTCTAGATGTCTAACTCCAAAGTTCCTATCCAAAGTATCTACTATTAAAGAAATGGAGGATCTGAAAAGTCTTACACTTGATCAGCTCCGTGGAATATTGACAGCATTTGAGATGGAGAAAGGTGGTCCTTCAGATATGAGAGAAGCAACCTTCAAAGCTACTACAAAAGGGAAAGAGAAGGAAGAATTAGGTTATGTATCACAAGAAGAAGAAGAAAATTTCATAAAGAAACTCCAAGTGGGTACAAGAAGATTTAGAGGTAAGCTTCCTTTCAAATGTTTTGCCTGTGGTAGAGTTGGCCATTATGTTGCTAAGTGCCCTTATAAAGAAAATAAGGAGAAAGGAAAAGAAGATCCCAAAATAAACAGGAAGAGGTTTGAAAACAAGAGAAGTTTTTATACACATGAAGACAATAATGGTATTTCAAATGGTGAAGAAGGTGTGTCTGATCAAGATTGTCACTTATTTATGGAATTTTAAGATGAGTCTAATGATAATTTCATGGATGCCCTAGAAGAAAAGGATTCTTTTACAGATGTCAGCAAATATTCAAAACAGGGAGCAACCTGCTTTATATTGATTAAGAATGAAGAAGATGAAGCATCATTAGGTATGGATTTTTGTTCAAGATGTGATCCATTTTCTTGTATGTGCAATAATGATAGTGATAGTGAAACTACACAGTTTGCTCTTATGGGTAAAAGTGAAAGTAAACCTCTTGAAGCAGCAGATCAAAGCAAGTTAGAATCAATGGAAAATGCAGTATGCCTATGCTAAGCAAAGATAATTATCAACAATGGAAAGGAAAGATGAAATAGAATCTAATGAATCTCGATGTCTACCATCTAGTGTGCAATAGTTACACCAAGTTTCCTCCATCAAACAAGGAAGTGAAAAATAACAGTAAGGCTTTGAGTAACATCTTTTGTAGCATATCTAATTCAATATTGAATAAGGTTATGCATTATATTACTGCAAAGCAAGTGTGGGGTAGGTTACAAGAAATACATGAAGAAGTCCCAAAGTAAGATCTCACAGGTATTCTTATATCTAACAATGTGTCCAATATGACAAATAGAGTTGTTGATTCAAAAGAAGAAACGTTAGAAGAAATTGTTTATCTTAGAACAAAACTTGATCTTTCTTTGAAAAAGATTGTTAATCTTAATGATAAGTTGTAGGCTTATGATAACAAGGATCATGTTGGTATGGTATCTAACCAATATTATGAAGGTCTTGAAGTTGAGCTCATCTCTCTAAGAGCATATATTGAAAAATAAAATAAGTGGAATGAAGATCTACTTCACGTTTTTGAAGCACAACAAAATGGGTTGAAAGAAGAGATTCTCAAATTGAAACAACAAATGGAGGAAGGAAGACAGGTTGAAGAAATCATGAAAAAGTAGTATCTAGAAAAGGAAAAGCAATAGTAGGTTAAGGTAAATATCCTAAAAGGTAAATTAGAAGAAAAGGATAACATTTGTGATTTCAAGGTAGTACTAAGATTTTGGATAATATTCTTAGTAGTCAAAGGTCTCCTGCCATCAAATCTGGTTTTGGTTTTCATGAAACTATTAAAGTGAATCTAGCTCACAAGCTAAGCCAAGGAATTCTAATGCAAAATATGAAATTCTCAACAAGGAGATAAGAATTCAACCTCATCAACAACCAAGGAGAGAAAGTCTTCAAAATAAATCATTTACTCCCGACTATAGAAGTGTTGATTGATTTTCTCCTTTGATCAATAATGTTGAATGTTCTATATGTCATAATTTCGGACATGTTGTAGCCAGTTGCAGAAGTGGAATGTTTCAATATAATAACCATTTCACAGAAATATCATCATCTTCTAGGTACTTTAAGGGATATTGTTCTACTTGCAATATGTTTGGGCACAAAGCCATTGATTGCAATAGAAGGAATATGAAACATATAAGATTTCATGCTTGTAACAAGTTTGGGCATGTAGCAAAAGAATGCAGGAACAATTCTATGGATCGTTACAAACAACATGATAAGCAACCAAATAAGAACATTAATATCAGAAAATCTTAAAAAGGTAGATCCACCAATAAGAAATAAAAATAATAATAGATAAGGTGTGGTCTTTATCTCTGCTCATTTGAAGGTGAAGATGAATGGTACACATATAGTGGATGTTCTCATCACATGAATCGAGATAAGAGTAAAATGGAATCCCTCGGGAAGAACCATCATGGTAATGTTATTCTTGGAACTAATGTTTTAGCAAAAGTTCTAGGATAAGGTAAATCCAGAATTAATAAAACTAGAGCAACAATTGATGCTTTGTTAGTTAAAGGGCTAAAGAAGACTATCCTAAGTGTAGTAAAAATGGCAGATAAGGGAAATATAATTTTGTTTACATTAACCAAGTGTAAGGTTATTAATGAAGTAACTGGAAAAGTCATAATAACAGGACATATAAATCAAGACAAATTATATGTGTTTGAAGATCGGAATTCTCATAGATATGAGAAAGGTTCAGACTTAGAGTAAAAGAAGATGGTGCCTATGGCAGTCTCTTATTCTTAAATGAATATTTCTAACATTGACTATAGAAGTGGTGAGAGGTACTTGACTTCATGAAAATAGAAGATAATTATCAGGTCCTCAGGATTAATGATATGTAATCTTAGGGGGAGTAATACATGTGTTGTCTTAATGATGATTCCCATAGTTGTTTTAGATTTTCATGTTGCTTATACTACTGACAGTGGCTCTGGTGTAGTAACATTGCACAAGTATAGACATAATAGACTGAGGGGGAGCTGAAGGTGTGAAATTCCAGTATTTCACTTTCTATACATGGATCCTATGAAGAAAATTTTCATGTATACGTGAGTTTTGAACTGAACAGTCACGTATATCTTGGTTCGATGAAGAAACGATGGGACAAACTCAGGAGAAGAATCTAATATGCTTTAGTCATTTATTGTTTGGATTTTCTGCTCCGATGGTTGATGGTTACAGTCTATTGATTCTATTTAGAAGTGCTTTTTGTCTTTTAAATGATTGGTTGATGAAGACACTTTTATGTGCTAACTGATGAATGAAATGATATGACTAGATGTGACAGTAAGCAATTGGAACTGGTATAGGGGGAACATTTGCTATGCTTCTAATAATGCATTGTTGGCATTATGTTTGCTTCTTTGGTGATGTTTCTTATGTTGATGAAGTTCTTGAATGATGAATTTTCTATATCATATTATATTGAACAGTTGATTATGTTGCACATTGATGAAGTGGTGTTGGTGTGATAAATCTTCTTATGAAGAATTTGGGCCAAGAGAATGATGTTGTGAAGACATCATCATATGCTACTACTACATTTGTTGAATGATACCTGGAAACATGGCATATTGAAGAATGATGCTACATTGTCCTATCTTATGATGATTCTCACTTATGATGTGGTCGCTGCATACCAAGTCACAAGTTGATGATATTGAATCTATATGCCTATCATGGTCCCTTTTAGGTCTTTTGTCTTAGTTATAAATGGCTTATCTATCATTTGATGTAAAGGTCATGTAAAGACCTATGATGTAATCATTGTATAATTCAATCATGTATGGACTATTGTGGTCAAGTCCTTCTGGATATGTGATGTAATTCATAACCCCACTGTGTTTAGGAAGTTGATGTAATAATGATGTCAAATATGTAAACCCATTGTGATTGGGTGATTTATGCATGTTTGAGTCCTTACTGATAGAAAAAGTCATATGAGTCATAGATTCATGTAATTCATTGTACATCCATCAAAAACCTTAGCATGTGCTCAGGGGGAGCATGATCAGTGTTCATACTCAGTAGTTTAGATATAGCAGTCTTCATTCAACATTTGGTCAACCCTTTTCCCTTGATCTCAAAGGGGGAGAGTAGCTTAGTGTTTGGAGAGTAGCTTGTTTTGGTGCTTAGCTTGATGTGTTTTATAGGTATTTGCAGCTTGTGGTGACCAAACACCAAAGTGGTTGCCATCAAGTCTAAGAGGGGAGATTGTTGGCATTATGAATTATGTGTTGTCCTTGATGGAAACCTACTTAATGAGTTGTCTCTTGATAGAAACCTACCTGTTGAAGATGTAAACAGGATGTGACAGAGTGTTTTGCAGATGTGACAAAGTGTTTTGGAAAAGGCATAGTAGTTCATAGGCAAAGGTTTGCCAAATTTGAAAGTTTGAGAAGTATATGCAGGTTCTATTAAGAAAAGTCAGGTATACATGTGAGTATGAAGAAGCAAAGGCGCGTACAATTTCTGCACCATGGTATTCTAAATACCAAGGGTCCTTACCATGGTATTTCCCTGTGGTATTGAGCCCAGTAACAAATGTTTTGATACCCTCTAAGAAAATGTTCTGTTGGAGTATGGTTTTGACCTGTGGTACTGAAAAAGGCTAAGTTGTATAAGGTGATGAAGGTAGAAATGGTAAATATTGTGCAATGTGTGCAAGTGATGGAAATACTATGAATAGCTAGATCTGAAGAAAATATGCAAGTTATGGGATATTGATGCTTTGCTTGATCTAAACTAAGTGTGCACCTGAGTATTGATGATGGATCAAATCCAATAGACCTAAAATGACAATCATGATTATGGGATGATTTGATTTATGTTGATGGCATCTTAACACATGATTTGTCTATGTATCTCGAGATCTGGGTATGTCTGAAATTTTGTGTAGCGAATATTAGACTATGAATTTGCAGATATGTACACGGTTTTTATAGCCTGCAAGGCACATACTCACACAAATGTTTTTTTGGCAAGTCGCATACACACGGGTTTGGTTTCTGAAAATCACGTACACATGCGGATATGCTTTGAAGAAAGCACATACAAAAAGTAGGGTTTTGATGAAAAGGATGTATGATCAGTTTAATCAGTATTGATGTGTGTCTGTTGTCTATTAATGAGGTATTCTTAATGATTTATACTTAGACATTGATGTTTTTATTATGGATTGATTGATCGTGATTGGAGATCAAGGAAAATTTTGTGATTGGTTTAGATTGATGCAGTAGATCTGAGTATGATTCAGTGCTTGTTTCAGAATGACAGTTGCTCATTTTTCAGTTTTCAGAGGTTTATGATCTATACGTGGGTAAGATTCATGAAAGGCACGTACACATGTGGGTTTTATACTACAAAGTAGCATACATATTTTTCCAGATGGTTGAACAGGGTTTGCAGTAACAGAATATGGTTTATGTGATGTATTGTAAGCTGTTTGTTATTTTGGTTACAGTGATCTGACTGTTCCAGTTGGTTGGTTGAGTTTTAGTTGATTGGGTTTCAGTGATTGGTTGATTCAGTTATAGTGATGAGTTATAGTTTGATGATTGATATTGAGCTTAAATTTTGGTAGTGGGTCCAATCTGAAAATTTGATGAAACGTGGCCTATAAGCTATGATGTGTTGTAGCAGGTGGATCTAGTATGAAAATTTATGAAACATGATCCCCGGAATTGAGGGAGTTGGAGATTCCTTCCAGTGGTAGCTAATAAATAAGATCAGGGGGTTGGATCTCCCTTCCAGTAGTAGCTTGAGAACGAGTGAAGGTTGTAGCCTTCTGCAGGTTGGTACCTGCATACTGGTATGAGTGTACTCTAGTACAAGATCTAGGGGGTTGGAGCTCCCTTCTAGTATGATTTGGAGAATGAGTGAAGGTTGTAACCTTCTACAAGTGGGTGCCTTCATACTTGTATGATTTTGCGCCAGTACAAGATTGTAAAATCTTTTCTTATATTAAAAAGAAGATAGAGATGATAGTCGCAGGTGGTTTTTTCCCGCATTGAGTTTCTACGTTAAATCATGGTGTTCATGCCTGTTGGTTATGTGTGATGGCTTATTTTTTTCTTACTGCACATGATTATTGTCTATTCAATGTTTAATGAAGTACTGATGCACTTGATCAAACTAAACAAAAGATGAATTAACTACAAAGTAATTTTACTGGATATACTCTAGTTGATTTAAGAACTGTCACGTACCCGCATGGGTTCCCTTCTGTAAAATTGCATACAAAGATCAGGAAATGAAATCAAAATTTTATTGATTTGGAAATACTAATTCACCTCCCCCCCAATATTTTTCCCAACATAATCTTTTCTCATGCTTGCTAAGTTGGGCAATAGAGATGAAGATACATTTGCAATAACCTTTTGAAGTTTGTTTAATTATGACTTTCATCGAAAAGGTAAGAATGTGAGATGGTTATAAGTAGTGACTATGACATATATTTCTATTGATAGGAAATACCTTCAATTTGTTGTGCAAGTTCTTCAATCACTTATCTTTTCTATTGCATATAATCTTATATCTATTTTAATCGCTTATATCTTTATGTATGTAAGTCAGGAGTAGTTACGATGGATACATTAGAAATTTCATTACACTTGACCCTGGTCTTCTAGGTGGTTAGGTTAGGAGTAGGTCTAGATGCATACTAGTCTCTCCTTGCACACTCATCCTACACTCCCTCTCTCTATTTTTTTGTTGTGTTTTCTTACTTTTGTCTCACATCCTATCTTCATTTTGGCCTCCATTTTCTTTGTCTCTTGGATTTTTTTTTCCTTCTTATGTCTTTCCTTTATTTTTTGTTTTGTTTAATAAAACTTTGAATTAAGGATGTTCCCTTCGGCTCAAAAGACAACGTGGAAAAATATAAAAGGGTCTTTTGCGACTACAACATTTGGCTAACCTTTAGTCCTTCTTCGTCTGGGTTCATACATTTTGTTTGATAATGTTTTGATGGAAAATATGATCCTTTTGTAAGGAGAGCTTTATGTGAAACCGTGACACCCATATATTTTCTAGGATCCTCGTTTCTATGCTCAATTCTTTATGTTTCGGTGTTTTCCACGCTGATCCAATCAAGTAGAGAAGCACAAGGGGAAAATTTTAACAAGAAAACTCATATCAGAGGTTTTATATATGCTTCTCTAAAGGAACAACCTATCATGCTCTCAAGAAGTCGGGATCCCTCTTCCACCCCATGAAATAAATAAGCGTCAAAGCATAGTCCTATTAAAATAAATAAATAAAGGTTGAAATAAGAGACAATCTTCCTACACGGGGAGGTGAAGCAAGTAACTTCATCGGGTATTGTCCAGCCTCATTAGAAGTGAAGCAATGCTTGTGTTCCTGATGCAACTCTATTGTGGTATTGTCCAGGCCTGCTCACAGTGGAGCAACACTAGATATGGAAACTCATACTCTAAATATCTTAAGCCCATGAATTACATTACCCTTCTCCTAAATCGAAACATTGTGATATATTTGTCCTTATGAATGTGTTCAACCAAGAAAAAGATGGAGAGGACTATATCTATAACTAGCTTAAGTGAGGAAGCCAAAATTAATTTGTATGATGAATCAATACTTCCTTAAAAATTAGGCCCTACACGAAATACTAGACCAAGGCAAAGAAGTTGGCGTACTACCAATGTGTCACTAAGTGTTGTTGTTACAACAAACACCCTCCAAAATTTGGTCTACGCTTGAATTTTGGAGCCTACTTTGTATATTTAAATCCTTTGTTCCATATTCACCTAATGGTTAATCAGAACTTTGTTAAGTATTCTAGCCTTCTTCTCAGTTTGTAAGTGTCAAAGGCACCTACTCACACATGTTCAGTTAGCAACAAGTTCATGGGCACACTCTTTTATGAAAGCTTGAACAGGAATAACACAAGTCCATAAATACAATGCCTATGTAATGTTCAACCTATGTTGACAGTTAGTGTGCATTCTCATCGACAACCTCTCACTTCTGGTCATGATTGTTCTTCTATTTCAGTGAGTTTTTCAAACTATCATTTTTATGCACCTTTTGTTTCACAAGTGTCACTTTCATGTTTACAAATGTCACTTTTTGTTGTTTTCCCTTAAAAAGGTGTTGTTTTCCTGCTATCTTTGTTCTAACATGTTATGTAACCAACTCACAAAAGAGAAGAAAAGATAGATTAACGACTTCAAAATCAGCCTCTTCGAGGGGGAAACCTCCTTTACATTACACAAATGAACAATTCTTGGATGATACAAATGACAAAACCTCCTTTATATATATAGGATTCTAAGGGGTCACAATATAATCAAAGCCGACATAACAATAATAATATAAGGGAACAACAATAACAATAGTGGGCTCTATGGGGCACAATAATAACAATATGGGGACAATAGGGCCACAACAATAACAATAAGGACTACAATGACAATAGTAATGGGGGAATCACTATTATTATAGGGACCTAACATGCCCCTCTCCTTCAAAAAAGTGTTGCCCTCAATGCTTGAGTAGTTATGGATGCTTTTGTATAAAATTCTCATCCTCCCATGTGGAATCTTCAGCGGGTAAGTTCTTCCACTTGATGAGATACTCTGAAATTGATCAATTTCGTAGTTGTCGAGTTCTTGTTTTTGTGATTGCTTCAGGTTCCAATATGATTTTTCCTTCCTCGTCAAGTTCTAGCAATATTGTT
>Ga0181463_1000211_pt1 | contig 14886 bp, 15 predicted proteins | sample InSIn1gowninarea_FD_119071 | JGI IMG/M metagenome (GOLD analysis project Ga0181463, IMG submission 119071) | Clean room microbial communities from NASA Spacecraft Assembly Facility at Jet Propulsion Laboratory, Pasadena, California, USA -... ... | reverse complement strand
GGTTACATCAAATACTGCATCGTATACCAGCCCGTGAAGGGCATTTGTTTTATCGTAATATTTCGTAAAGCGGTAGTCCTTTTCTCCAAAGTGATATTCACCTTTTTTAGTACGGCAGACAAATGGGGAGAGTTTTGCACCTTGAAAAGCGGGGGTTATGTTTTGCCGGGCATCTGAAACGTTTTTAAATCCGTGGATAACATTAAAATCGTTGCCTTGGTGAGGGATCGAGAACCTGTTGAGCAATGCCCCGAATGCGTAAACCTCTGCATTGCAATTATCACCGGATAGGTCAATCGTTGCTTCTGCACCTGTACCGTTTACCTGTACCTTGAAAGCCATCGTTAAAGTTTTGGTGGGTGAAATTAAGCTTTATTGATATTCAAACGATACAAAACTGTTTCAATCGAAGACAGCCGTTAAAACCAGTGCAAGGCCATCAAAGCTCTAAACAAATTCCGCCTAAAACTTAATACTTTTACCAACTTTTAAATGGCGGTGCAGGAGATTTAATAATGGCTAAAACGATAGAACAAACAGGGCTTATACCCGCTGAAACAGCAGACGCAGAAGATGCAATTGAAGTGTTTGGTGCAAGGGTGCATAACCTGAAAAACATCGACATCAGTATTCCCAAAAATAAGCTGGTAGTTATTACAGGTGTAAGCGGCAGCGGTAAGTCGTCGCTTGCTTTCGATACCATCTACAATGAAGGCCAGCGGCGCTATATGGAAAGCTTCAGCGCTTATGCAAGGCAATTCATCGGCGATATGGAGCGGCCCGACGTAGATAAGATTACCGGACTGAGCCCTGTAATTTCCATTGAACAAAAAACGACCAACAAAAATCCCCGCTCTACCGTTGGAACCATTACGGAGGTATACGATTTTTTACGCCTGTTATTTGCACGAATAGGCGAGCTTACAGTTACAACACCGGCAAAAAAAATGGTGAAGTGGAGCGAAGAAGAAATTGTAAATAACATTCTCCTAAAATTCAGCGACAAAAAGATCACCCTGCTGGCGCCGTTGATTCGCGGAAGAAAAGGCCATTACCGTGAACTGTTCGAAGACGTAAGAAAAAAGGGTTTTGTAAAAGTAAGGGTAGATGGTGAAGTAATGGATCTGAAGGAAAGAATGCAGGTAGACCGTTACAAAATACATGATATCGAACTGGTGGTTGACAGGCTGGTAGCAACGGAAGACATGAAGGTACGCCTGAGCCAGAGCGTGCAGAAAACCCTTCAGCTTGGTAAAGACATGATGTTTTTGCTGGTGAGCCCTTCTGCAAAAGTAGTTACCCTTAATCCCCCTGCGAAGGGAAGGGCAACAAGAAGTGACCTCACCCCTAACTCCTCTCCAAAGGAGAGGGGAACTGTTGGGAAGGAATCGAAGGAGGCGAAAGCCTCGGTTTCTTTAGTAGAGGGACAGGAAGATGTTCTTGTTCAGTATAGTAAACAGTTAATGTGCGAAGATACCGGCCTCAGCTATGAAGAACCTTCACCCAATGCATTTTCATTTAACTCTCCTTATGGCGCCGTACTAAAAAAGGTGAATATCACTTTGGAGAAAAGGACTACCGCTTTACGAAATATTACGATAAAACAAATGCCCTTCACGGGCTGGTATACGATGCAGTATTTGATGTAACCGGAACCAGTGAGAATGAAGACTCTGTATCAGTTACCTTAAGTTACGAATACAACAAATCAGACGAAGGCTATCCCTTCCACTACCGTTGCGAAGTGACGTATACGTTGCAGGCGAACAATACCCTTACCGTTACAACCGAAGTCTTCAATCTTGATAACAAGCTTATTCCGGTTGCAGATGGCTGGCATCCGTATTTCACTTTAGGATATCCTGTAAATGAATGCCAGCTTGAGTTTCAAAGTAAGGAGATGCTGGAGTTCGATGAAACACTCATACCTACGGGCAAGCTGATACCCTACCAGGAGTTCGGATCGCTGAAGGATTTTGGAGATACGTGGTTCGACAATTGTTTCACGGTAAACCTGGCGGAATGCCAGCCGTTGTGTGTGTTTCGTAATGCAAAACGCAACATCCAGGTAGAGATCTATCCTGAACAATCGTATCCTTACCTGCAGTTTTATACCCCCGACGACCGCAGAAGCATCGCCATCGAAAACCTTAGTGCAGCGCCTGATGCATTTAACAACGGGTTTGGCCTTAAAGTACTTGAGCCGCAGCAGTCCGCCGCATTCACTACCAAATTCGTTATAAAAACTTTATAATTGTTTCCCTTAACCTTTAAGCAGTATTATTATGTCACAAGATATTCTCATTAAGTTCGCAGAGAAGTTTAACGGTCCGGCACGTCTTTTCTTCTCCCCTGGAAGAATTAATCTTATAGGAGAACATGTGGATTATAATAGCGGGTTTGTAATGCCTGCAGCTGTCGACAAAGGCATATGGTATGCTGTAGCAGCTAATGATAGTGATAAAATAAATTTTTACAGCTTTGATGTTGAGGAAGATTATGCTCTCAGCGTTTATGATGAACTAAAGCCGAAAGACGGCTGGCAAAATTATGTGCTGGGCATTTTAGACCAGGTAAAGAAAAAGGGACTTCCGCTGGGCGGCTTCGATTGTGTGTTTGGCGGAAATCTTCCCGTAGGTGCGGGGATGTCGTCGTCTGCAGCGGTGGAATGCGGGTTATTGTATGCTTTAAATGAGATATTTCAGTTTCAGCTTTCACGCATAGATATCGCCTTTATGGCCCAAAAGGCTGAACATACTTTTCCGGGTGTTATGTGTGGTATCATGGACCAGTTTGCGAGTGTTATGGGTAAGAAGGACAACGTAATACTACTGAACTGCTTAACGATGGATTACGAGTATTTTCCGCTGAAGTTAAGCAATCATTCCCTGTTTCTTATTAATACAAAAGTGCACCATTCGCTGGCAAGCGGCGAATACAACATTCGCCGGCAGCAATGCGAAGAAGGTTTTAGAATACTGCAGAATGCATTGCCGGATATCCGTTCTTTCCAGGATATAAAGCCTGCTGACGTAGAACAGCACAAAAATGAATTGGAAGGTGATATTTATCGGCGTTGCCTGTTTGTAACGCAGGAAATAGAACGTACTCAAAAAGCGGCCGCTTACCTGCAGGAAAATAAACTGGAAGAATTTGGCAGGCTGATGTATGAAACACATGAAGGGCTGAGCAAATTGTACGATGTAAGTTGCCCCGAACTTGACTTTCTTGCAGACCACGCAAGGCAGCACAAAAGTATTCTCGGAAGCCGGGTAATGGGTGGAGGATTTGGCGGTTGTACCATAAACCTCGCCAAAAAAGATGGACTGCAGGCAATTACAGAACAGATCACCCAGGCTTATAAGAAAGAATTTGATATTGATGCGGAAGTGTATGAAGTTACCACAGGTGATGGCACTTATGAAATGTAAAAGATCTATTCTCAATGCTCAATAAGCAATACTCAATATTCTATACCGTTCTTAATTGAACATGCCTTTGATATGAGTGTTTTAATTTTTTTGTACGGGCATTAGTTTTCTATGGCTTCACCGTTGCGTCGCATTACGTTCATCGGCAACGCAGTGATTCAGGCATTTCAGATGTATGATTTAGTAATTTGGAAATCATTACTCATAACTCTGCACTCATAACTCCTAATTAATTCATCACTCGGCCACAGCTATCATACTTATTTCAACATTCACTCCTTTTGGCAACCCTTTCACAGCAACTGTTTCTCTTGCCGGAAAGTCTTCGGTAAAATAAGAACCGTATACCTCATTCACTGTTGCAAACAGGGCCATCTCACTTAAAAAAATGGTTGTTTTTACAACATGCGAAAAGTTTAAACCTGCAGCAGAAAGTATCGCTTCCAGGTTTTTCATTACCTGGTGTGTTTCGTTAGTTATGTTGCCTTCAACAAGGTGGCCGGTATGCGGATCAATGGGTATTTGCCCGCTTATGAATAGCATATTACCTGCTTTAACCGATTGGTTATATGGCCCGATCGGCGCCGGGGCATCGGGAGTATTTATCACTTCTTTATTCATACATAAAGCTTACGGAAATGAAATTGATGCAATTTCCATCATTTAACAAACCTATTTTTGGCGTTAGAAATAAATCTCGATCTTGGCTATTTTACTAAACATCGATACCGCAACAGACGTGGCTTCCGTATGCCTGAGCCATAACGGTGATATAGCCGGTCTTGAAAAGAATGCGGAACAGAAGGAGCATGCTTCATTTGTGCATACTGCGATAAGCAAAATAGTAGAAAGTTCAGGCATTTACATCAGTAAGATTGACGCTGTAGCCGTTACGGCAGGCCCCGGGAGCTATACAGGCCTGAGAGTCGGAATGGCCACTGCCAAGGGAGTATGCTATGCCCTTAAAAAACCGCTTATAACCATCAACACCTTAACTGTAATGGCACAAGCGGCCGCAGATACATTAATTACTTCCGGAGCCCACAATACAGCAACATTGTTATGCCCGATGATAGATGCACGCAGAATGGAAGTTTTCACTGCGTTGTACAACATGCATTTGGAAATTGTACTTCCGCCGGTTGCAATGATTATTGAACCTTTATCATTTAATCAGTGGACGGGTGATAATAAGGTGTTTTTTTTCGGGAACGGAAGTGAAAAATGCAAACCGTTTCTGCAGAGAGACAACTCAGTCTTTATAAATTCGTCGCATTCTGCAGTTCATCTTTCCAAACTTGCCGGCAAAGCCTTCGAAAAAGAGGAATTTGCCGACATCGCTTATGCAGAGCCTATTTATTTAAAGCAGTTTCACACGGGTAAAGTTTAATACTATGCAAATATTCTAAAAAAACTAAAAATTTTAGACAAAATCGCATCAAAACATAATATTTTTTTATATATTTGTTAGGTAAACGATCAAATTCAAATCTAAAATCCAAATTAATGATAAGTTCAGCTCAAAGCATTACTATTTCAAGTTCAAACGATAATGCCTCCATAAAACTCGATTTTCTTCATCTTAAAAAAGCCGCCTTAGTGCTGCGTGCAATGAACCACAAACTGCGCCAGCAAATGATAAAGCTGTTAGACGAGAATAAGAAAATGACGGTGACCGAGATTTATGTAAAGCTCCGGTTAGAACAATCGGTGGCATCCCAGCATTTGGCCATTTTGCGCCGGGCAGGTATTGTAATAACCCAGCGTGATGGCAAGTTCATTTACTATACTATAAATTACGACAGGGTAGCCGAAGTAAACAAGTTTGTTGAAGACCTTGTAGGCAGATAAGCACACAGAAAAAATGATGTCTTGACCGGCATCCTTTTTTGTTTATACTTAGCTCCGCAAATACTTCCCCACCCCTACTTCCCCTTATACTTACAATTCATCTCTAAAGTTTTAGGATTTTATACTAAAGCCTCTATTGTACTTTTGCGGCGAAATCATACCCATGTTCATAAAGCAATTATACACAAGCTGTTTAAGTGAGGCCGCTTATTACATTGAAAGTGAAGGTGAAGCGGCTGTTATAGACCCTATAAGGGATATAGACGCTTACCTGCAACTGGCGGCAGAGAGAAAAGCTACCATAAAGTACATTTTTGAAACACATTTTCATGCTGATTTCGTAAGCGGACATGTAGAGCTTTCAAAAGCCTGCAACGCTCCTATTGTTTTTGGCCCAAATACCGTTACAGGTTTTCCCGTAAAAGTGGCAAAGAACGGGGAGGAATTTAGCATAGGTAAGCTAACCATAGAAGCTTTACACACACCGGGACATACTTTAGAAAGCACCTGCTATCTGTTAAAGGACGAGAATGGAAAAGATCATGCACTATTTTCAGGAGATACATTATTTGTAGGTGATGTTGGCCGGCCTGATTTGAGCAGTGGCAATTTGAGTACGGAAGAGTTGGCCGGTATGCTGTACGACAGCCTTCAAAATACCATTATGCCCCTGAATGACGACGTAATTGTTTACCCCGCCCATGGCCCCGGAAGCAGTTGCGGAAAGAATATGGGAACTGAAACTTTAAGCACCTTAGGAGAACAAAAGAAAACGAATTACGCTTTACAACAACCAACCAAAAACGACTTCATCAAGGCTGTTACCGAAGGCCTGGATGCCCCCCCGGAATATTTTCCTGTAAACGCAAGAATAAACCAGGAAGGCTATGAAAGCCTCGACAAAATTTTGGCACAAGCGTTAACACCGGTGAGCATTGAAGATTTAAAGAAAAAGCTGGAGGATGATGTAATTGTTTTAGATACAAGGCCCATTGCTTTATTTGTACAGGGTTTTGTGCCCGGCTCAATAAGCATTAGCCTGGAAGGAAGGTTTGCAGAATGGGCAGGCAACCTTTTGCCGGTTGATGAACCTATTTTGCTTGTAACCGAAAAAGGTAAGGAAAGAGAAACAGCCATAAGGCTGGCAAGAGTAGGCTTTTCTAAATTCGATGGCTATTTGCAGGGAGGTTTTGAAGCCTGGCAAAAAGCAGGCGAAACAACCGATATAATTATTGATGTGGAGGCCGATGAACTGGCAATGGATATGCCGTTCGACAAAAATTTAGTTGTGGTAGATGTACGGAAAGAAGTGGAGTTTGCTGACGGGCATGTAAAGGGAGCAGTTAATATTCCGTTAGAAGATATGCGTTACGTAGCAAGCATGGGAGACATCAATGAAAAAGATAATCTTTATCTCCATTGTGCATCAGGTTATCGCAGCATAATTGCAGCATCGCTTCTTAAAAAAGAAGGCATTCACAACGTGAGAAATGTATCAGGCGGATGGAATGCAATAAAAGAGCAATCGAGTATTCAAACAGAGAAAGACGTAACCGTATTAAATTAAAAGCTGCGGGTGCAGTTTAATCCCTTATCATGTGGATATGGTCAATGCCATCTTCAAGGTAAACATCCCCGGTTTGCTTAAAGCCAAACTGTTCATAAAACTGTTTTAAATATAGCTGTGCTCCGATCTTAATCGGCTGCCTTCCAAAAAGCTGTTCGCAATAATCAATTGACTTTGCCAGTAAATCTTTACCGGCACCTTTCCGGCGGAAAGCAGGCGAGGTTACAATCCTACCAATAGAAATGTACGAAAAGGTAACATTTTTTGGAACCAGCCGGGCATATGCAGCAAGTAAATCACCATTCAGGCCCATTAAATGAAAACACTCCTGGTCTTTATTGTCCATCTCAAGGAAAACACAGTTTTGCTCAACTACAAATACCTCGCTGCGTAAACGAAGAATCGCATACAACTCGTGAACGCTGAGCTCATCAAAGTGTTTACACGTCCAGGTGAGATTTGACATTACTCCGGCTTTAATCAGGCATTCTTACAATATAATATTTTCAATAAGCCCACTTTTTTGAGGATGATCGGTGTTGAAATGCAAGCCACGGCTTTCTTTTCTGAATTCAGCGCCTTTTACAATAAGGTAGCCAACTGTAATAAGGTTTCTTAATTCAAGCAGAAAGGTTGATACCCTCGTTGTACGGTAAAGATCTTCTGTTTCCTGATATAAAAGATCCAGGCGTTTCATTGCCCTTGCCAAACGTACATCTGTACGAACAATACCTACATAATCGCTCATCAATAATTGCAACTCTTTCAGGCTTTGTGTTATGAGGATCATTTCTTTAGGTTCATTGGTTCCAACGTCGTTCCAGTCGGGAATATCTTCCTTAAAGCCGATAGAGTCCACCACCGCTACGCTGTCGAGGTAACAGCGATGGCCGAACACCATAGCTTCGAGGAGGCTGTTACTTGCCAGCCGGTTAGCGCCGTGCAGGCCGGTGCTTGCACATTCGCCGCAGGCATACAGGTTACGTATGGAGGTCCGCCCCATTTCATCGGTCTTGATGCCACCACAACTGTAATGGGCCGCAGGAGCCACAGGTATAAATTGATGCATTACATCAATGCCAATGCCCAGGCACTTTGCATAAATATTCGGAAAGTGATGAATGAACTTTTCCTTATCCATATGGCGGCAGTCAAGATAAACATGCTCGGTACCGCCTTTTTTCATTTCGCTATCTATTGCTCTTGCAACAATATCGCGGGGTGCAAGGTCTCGCCGTTCATCATAACGCTCCATGAAAGCTTCACCAGACTTGTTACGCAAAATGCCGCCATCGCCCCTTACTGCTTCAGTTATTAAAAATGATGGAGACACACCAGGCTCAAACAAGGCTGTGGGATGAAACTGGATGAATTCCATGTTTTCAATTCTTCCTTTTGCCCGGTACACCATGGCAACACCATCGCCTGTTGCAATTTTAGGATTAGTAGTGGTGCGGTAAACCTGCCCGTTGCCGCCCGTTGCTAAAACGGTTACTTTAGCAAGTATCGTATCTATATGGCTGGTTTGCAGGTTTAGCACGTACACACCATAACACTCAACATTCAGAGTGGCTTTGGTAACGAGGTAACCTAAATGATGCTGGGTAATAATATCAACTACAAAACAATGGTTTATAAGCTCAATATTAGGCAGGCTTTTTATCTTTTGCAGCAATGCTCTTTCCATTTCTGCGCCGGTAACATCCTTATGATGCAGAATGCGGTTCATACTATGCCCGCCCTCCTTTCCTAACGAATAATCTCCATCAGGATCTTTATCGAAGCGTGCCCCCCACTCTATTATTTCCCTTATACGTTCGGGCCCTTCGGTCACCACTATTTCAACTGTTTGTTCGTTACAGAGTCCATCGCCGGCGATCAAAGTATCATCTATATGTTTTTCGTAACTGTCCTCATCATCCCATACACCTGCAATGCCACCCTGGGCATATTTTGTATTAGTTTCATCGGCCTGGGCTTTCGTAATAATAGTCACCTTTTTATCAGGCCTTGCTTCGGCTACTTTCAATGCATACGTTAAGCCCGCAATGCCCGAGCCGATCACTAAAAAATCAGTTTGCATTTATTTCTTTTGTTTTGGTACAAGCAATATAAAATTTATAATTTTTTGTTACTTAATTCATCTTTGTTGCATTGTTAAGCAGTAAATGTGTGGTACAACATCTTTGTTTCTTACTACTTAGAGATGTTCTGCATAAAAAAGATGAGTAGGTGCGACGGTAAAATGCAACACAACGATCATAGTCCAGTTAGCTCAATTCCATCAGTATTTGGGAATTTAACTATTTCACCTAATTGGTCGATAATAGCTTTTCTACATTTTGCAGCAAAATCAACATCGCTATTTTCTGATATATATTTGCATACTTTAAAAAGGTCTTCTGTTTTTATCAGTCCGATATTTTCTCGTTTAGCTCCATCTTGACATTTTTTGGTGAAAGACAATATCCTTTCTTCAGGATTAATCAATCTTTGAGGATTACCAAACAATAGTCCATATGCTTTCTCTTTGACTTCCTCTTTTTCAAAGTCCGCATTTAGTGAATCAAGCAATTGACGAAATTTAGAAACATCTATATCTTTAGACTCTTTCCCCTCACATTCACCAATAAGTCTATGCCCTTCTGGAGAAATAATTATTTGGTCTAACTCCAATTCTCCGTCATTATAATTTTCAGCTTTGTAGCCAAGTATTCTTAATGCTTTAATAACTGCATTTTCCAAAGGTTTTCCAGTTTCATAAAGTAAGTCTTTCAAGCTTTCTTGCTCTTCTAGAACTTTCTCAAGATTAGAGTTTTCTTTTTCTCTCTTTTCTATCTCTTTATCGTTTTTCGCAATAATTTCTAAAGTTTTTTCTGAATCCTTAAGCTGGTAAATTTCAGTGTTTATCCAATTTGGCTTAGGCGTTTTTTCTTGTGCTTTTCTTAGGGAGCTATCTATTTCAATAAAACAATTAACAAGTATCTTTCCAGTTTTGATTGCCTCATCATTCCAGTTCCTTTTATTTGTTTTATTATCGTAACTAATAAATTTATCAATTTCTAAATTTAGATTGGGTATAAAATGTACATACCCTAGTTTAAGTTTAAAACTTGAACCTAAAATACGGTCTTTGTTCTTTGTTGTGAATGTAATGACTGAGAGTTTGTCACTTTTTATGTATGTTTCGAATGTAAAATAGTCTTTGAAATGTTTATGCAAATCTATAACAAGAGGATTTTTTGGTAAAACTGTCTTACCTGAAGCAGAATGAAAGTCTATACTCGCAAAAGGAAGAAAGTTATAGTTGGTAAATGGTGTCACATGGTTGGTAACTTTTTGATTTCTACCTGTCCCACTAACGTCTTTTGTACCGGTGTAAATAATATACTCTTCTTTTTTGCATAAAATAACTACTAATGTTCCTCCGTTCTCTACAAAATTAAGAAGTTCACTTTTCCAATGTTTTGAATGCTCAAGCATTTTTGCTGATGACTCTTTATTGTACAGCATTTTTCCTTCATACTCTAGGCGTTTGGAGGAATAAAAGCCATTTTCATAAGCGGAATACGAAGTTCCAGATAAGTCGGGTGAAAATATGGCTATTTCTGTTTCAGATAAGGAACTTAAACTATCCAAACGAATTAAGTCATCATCCTGAGAAGGTATCGAGTAACCAACTCCTGTTATTCTCTTCATTCTTAATAGTTATAATACTTATCCCTGTATTAATTTACAACTGGCTCCACCCAGGCATCGCTGCTTTTTAACAGCAATATCAATTCTGAAACCGCAATGTCGCTGTCAACGTTCCGTTTTACAATTTCTTTTCCTTTGTACAGGGTAATTTTGCCCACGCCGCTGCCTACATAACCAAAATCCGCATCGGCCATTTCTCCGGGACCATTAACGATGCACCCCATGATGGCAATCTTTACGCCTTTTAAATGATTGGTTACAGCACGGATCTTTGCGGTAGTTTCCTGCAGGTCGAACAGGGTGCGACCGCAGGATGGACATGAAATGTACTCCGTTTTTGAAATTCGTGTACGGGTGGCCTGCAAAATGCTGAAGGCCGTATTGTTAATGAATTGTTCGGTAGTTTGATTGTTAAGATAGTTGCGGCCAGAAGCATTGGTCGACGCATTTTGGTAGGCATCACCCGTCAAGCCAAGGCAAATGCCGTCTCCCATTCCATCGAGCAATAGTGCCCCGCATTCGGTGGCATAATGTACAAGATGCTCATCGGCCGTTTGGTTGTTACTGTCGCAAATAATTACAACGGGGTTTTGAATATTCCGGTTCATCAGCTCTATAAACATGCGGCGTACGGCAGGCATTGCATGCCTGTTTGTACTGCTTAAACATAGCACAACTGTTTGGTCGTTTGCCAAAGTATCAAGGTAAGTATAGTCGTTTAAAGGCGTATCGTCGCTGAAACAATCTACCATTACAAAATTTAGCACCGGGCTCTTTAGTTCTGCATTTGCAAAACCCGTATCCTGGAAAATGGGGAAATAGGTGTTTTTATCTTCAGCCGTGGCCCATGCTGCGGGGTAAACGATCACTTTCAAGGTGCCCGGTAAAGCGAATGGCAGTATCTGATTTCCTGTAAAAACGTAATCTGCTGCAGCATCACTTATGTTCCATTTGTCGGTCTCCTCATTATAGGTGTAGCCAATGCTTTCAAGATGTTTGGGAGTGATCTGACCCGTTTTGCTGAGATCGGCAATTACAACGGGAACATGCTTTTCACCTATATTCTCAACGGCGAACGTTTGGCGGCGTTTATATTCAAACGGCGAATAAGGAACTACATCAACCGGGGGAATAGTTGACGGCTGAAGGATGATGGATGACGGCTGCCTGTCACCAACTTCTACTCTTTCATATCTTTTAACCAGGTCTCTACATACAGGTATTTCAAATTCCGGGTCTTCGGTTAAGCTTACACGGATGGTATCGCCAATGCCATCTTCGAGCAAGGTACCAATACCTGCGGCGCTTTTCACACGTCCGTCTTCACCATCACCGGCCTCGGTTACGCCAAGGTGTAAAGGATAACACTCTTTAAACTCGCTAAACATTTGCTGAATTAGCAGGCGATATGCCTGTACCATCACCTGCGGATTGCTCGACTTCATGCTTAACACAATGTTGTGATAACTTTCAGCCCTTGCAATACGCAAAAATTCCATAGCGCTTTCTACCATTCCCATGGGTGTATCACCATAACGGCTCATGATACGGTCGCTAAGGCTGCCATGGTTGGTGCCTATACGCATAGCGGTTCCGTATTCCCTGCAAATTTTTACCAGTGGTGTAAAACGTTCTCTTATCCTGTCAATCTCTTCATTATATTCCACGTCAGTGTAATCGATAAACTCAAACTTCTTTTTGTCAACATAATTTCCGGGGTTCACCCTTACCTTTTCCACTATCCGGGCTGCTATCTCGGCAGCATTGGGAGTAAAATGTATATCGGCTACAAGCGGTGTGCTATACCCTCTTCTTTTAAGCTCATCCTTGATATTCTTTAAATTTTCTGCTTCTTTTTTGCTAGGTGCAGTTATGCGAACGAGTTCTGCGCCTGCCTGTATGCACCTGATGGTTTGCTCCACAGTACCGGCTGTATCCATCGTATCAGTGGTGGTCATTGTTTGCAAACGAACCGGGTGAAAATTGCCTAATACCAGGTCACCAACCTTTACTTCCCGGGTGGCCAGGCGGCTGTATTGTGTAAGAGAGTTACAATATAATTGCATAATAATCGGCTGAATAGTGTGGCGGTCAACTTTTAAATGAACCACAAAAATAACGTTTTGTGGCAAGTGGGTATTCAATTCAGTCATGCAGGTTGGATATTAACAAGGCTCAAATTCCACTTTTAATTTAACTTTCAATAATGAGCAGCAAAAGCGACAACCAGGAAAAGCCAGATCATCCCGCAGGATTACCGGTTAATGACAAATCGAAAGACTATTCTTTTTTTGAGAATGTTTTAGAGATAGTGCGACAGGTGCCTAAGGGAAGGGTAACCACTTACGGAGCTATTGCAAGATACCTGGGAACCAAGACCTCTGCACGAATGGTTGGCTGGGCGCTGAACAGCAGCTTTGACTCAAAGCCGAAAGTGCCTGCACAAAGGGTGGTGAACAGAAATGGAATGCTGAGCGGGAAAGTGCATTTTAAAACCCCGACACTTATGCAGGAACTGCTGCAAAAAGAAGGCGTACAGGTGGAGAATGATATAGTTGTAAACTTCCAAAAACACTTTTGGGACCCGAGTACTGAACTTTTGTGAAAGATGCAGATCCGATGTCATTTATGATGATGAGGTAGTGATGATCACCTGAATATAATGACGAATGGCTTGTTCCTGTTGTATAATTCATCGAATAATCCAGGGATTTGAAGTAAGATTTCTGTACATCTTCTCATTCTTCCTCTTGCATATTCCATAATATTTTCATTCCTTGTATGTAAATTAACGAAGCGTTTTTACACATCAGCATCTTTTAAAATAATCAACTACTCTACCCATGAGCAATTTTCCCATACTCGACTTAGTAGCCGGAATGATATTTATTTATTTTTTACTTAGCATTATAAGCAGTTCGGCAGTCGAAATAGGGCTTACACTTTTAAGGGTGAGGGCAAAGTTTTTGGGAAGATGGCTGCTTACGATTTTTGACAAGCCTGTACAAACCATGGCTGGCGAAGTTACCCTCGGTCAGGCCATTATGGACCATTGCTCTATAACTGCATTATCAGGGCAGGGAAAGGCTCCTTCGTACATTGATGCGAAAAACTTTGTATCGGCCCTGCTTGAGAAGGTATCTTTCGACCCCGCCAATCCTGAAAGCATAGCTTCAAACCTGGATGAATTTATTGAGAAGATAAAAAAAAGCAACTCTTTATCAACAGAATTAAAGCGGGTGATACTTACCTATGCACAAGAAGCAAGGGATACCTACCAGTCTGTCGATAAAAAAACAAAAAGCGAGTTAGACATGTTCCGCGAAAAGCTTGAAACATGGTTCGACTCGAGTATGGAGCGTGTCAGCGGCCGTCTTAAACGAAAGTATATGCGGCCTCTTACCTTCTGGATAGCTCTATGTATAACTGCTTTAATGAATGCCGATAGTATAGCTGTTGCAAAGTTTCTTTACGGCAATCCTGAAGTAAGGTCTCAACTGGCACAACAGGCATACACAAAAACATCGGCCGAAGATATAAATAAGCAAATACAGGCAATTGAGCGATCCATTCCCGATACCGGCGTTTTATCTGCAGCACAAATAAAAGCGGCATTAAAAGGCAGGATAGAAATAATTAAAGGTGCCAATGAAACCTTGGAAGCCATCCCGCTTGGCTGGAGCAAGGCAGAGTTCATTCCCAAACCCGGAGGCAACCTGTTTACGCTTATTTTATCGAAAATTGTAGGGCTCGCCGCAACCATTCTTGCAATTATGATGGGCGCCCCTTTTTGGTTCGATGTGCTTAATAAAGTATCAAACCTGCGTGGTGTAGGAACAAAACCTGCAAAGACTGAAGACAAAGAAGACGGAAAATAGTAAGAGGGTATTTACACTATGCTGCCCCAGGCTATTCCTGTTTTTGGTACCGGTATTTGTTTTCTATAGCATCATCGTTGTGTGGCATTTCGTTCACCGGCAGTGCTAATGGCAGCAGAATAATTGCTGAATTTAGGGATTTAGATATTTTCTGAAATTGAGTATCATAGTTCATCGTTTATAATTTATTGCTTTCTTTGCCTTAGCAATTTTCTGCGTTGCTGTAACCTTTCGAACAGGGTTTTTCTTGCTTTTTCATTCTGCTGTTCAATCTTAATTTTTTCTGCTTTCTGGCTAAAGTTGGGATCTATCTGGAGCACCCTTGTTTTCAGTTCAGGGTTTTTATCGATAAAGTTCGAAACCGCAACAATGCTGTCTTTAGCTATACTGTTTATATCAATGGGCCTGTTAACACCTGCGAATGAAGAAGGGACACGCTTTTTCTTTGATGACGGTAACA